>Ga0209367_1008731_pt1 | contig 13833 bp, 6 predicted proteins | sample WorMetLIZISLAND2_FD_187412 | JGI IMG/M metagenome (GOLD analysis project Ga0209367, IMG submission 187412) | Marine gutless worms symbiont microbial communities from Max Planck institute for Marine Microbiology, Germany - Olavius geniculatus... ... | reverse complement strand
GTATTATACCAATCCAGCCACTGGCTGCCATACACAATAAACCGTATTATATATAATACAATATCAGGTCGTTGGCCCCTGCATGATTTCAAAACGTGGCGAGACTGCCGGGGGATGAGATAATCAGGCCTACAACAAAAAACAAAACTTTAATATTGCTGATTCTTACACTAAACGAACACAAAAGTATTTTAAACTTATATGCCAAACTTTTACAAGTGCTCAGTGAACGAGAAGGCAACTGCCCCCGTGCGCCCCAACATAAGTAAATAAGTAAAATAACGTCGATTGTGTAGCGCGTAACGTTAACAACCTCTAATGTGCTCACATAGCATGGTCCTGATTATAACTTGTTCACCAATGCAGCAACAGAGTTTGGTCCGCCACTTTTAGGTCCTGCATTTTCAGTCGACCCGCTGCACTGTCGCCGTGTTTGTACGCGCGCGCCGGTGCCGACGTTTACAGCATGCGAAGTTGATCTCTTCTCTAGCGTGATGCGTATTAGCGGCACCCGAAGGACACACGCACGTCCAGTGTTGTCGCTGTTTGCTTTTCACTGCGTGCTCTCATCTTAAGCGGCATTTTAGTCGAGCTTAGGTTGCATTTATATTGCTATATTTTAGTCGCTAAGTCAGTCGACATGTGAAGTCCATTCTGTCGCGATCAAGCAAGACGTTTATATGCATGGCTTCAGTGCTCATTCAGTGTTTTTTGCGCGTACCGATCACATTCTGCAGACTCATCATAGCAAAACGTAATATTGTGATTTGGTAACAAACGTTTGCTTTTGTAGAAAATTCGCTGCAAGTGTACGGTCATCAGCTACTCTGCGTTTTAATTGACTTGTATAGTGACACGCAGTGTAATAGGCCTACCTACTACATTTAAAGCCTGTATTAAAGCGCACTAACTTAGATCAAGCTGGTATCGAATGGAAAATAGCAGAAACGAGACGTCAGTCATCGGTCGTAGGCACCCGAAGGTGCGTTACTGTTAACCCAAAGAGATACGTGAAGACAGACAGATAGCTACGAAAGCGATGCGCGGGCGCATTTGTCAAAGTTGAAAGTGACGCACGTCAGACGATCAAGGAGACGGTGCAGGAGGACAGTGGCGCCTGGGATGGATGATGGGTGAGTGAATCACGGGGTCCATGGATGGGTTGACCTGCGGCGCGCCTAGAAGACACGGACGGACACACGGCTTGTAGTAACGGTAATTGAAGTCAGAAGCGTGTACGGCACAGCAGCAGCGGTCATTAGACGTCGATAATAATGAGAGCTGATTGTCTGCAGTGCATTCATCCAGTTCGCCGAGCCAGGGGCGTCATTTAGGGGGGGGACTGCCAGGACTAGGGAGGGTCAAGGGACCCATTCAAGAATTTGCGATTTCAATTTCTTTCTGACTCTTTGTGAGTCCAACTTTTGCTCCCCAATTGACCTTTACTGTGTAAACTGCACGAAATTTGGCCAGTGTTGATTCTCAGAAAAAAACCATTCAGATTGTTGCCACCAGATGTCACGTTTTAAGGCTGAAATGCACCAAATTCGGGGGACAAGAAAAGGCGGAAGGAAAATGAGGTAAGAGAAAGAGAAGGGAATTAAAGGAGAAAGGAAAGGGAAGAGAGTGAGATCCCCCTAAAGATTTACTGAAATGACGCCAGTGCGCCGGGCTGCAGGGTCAGTGCGCCGCCGGTCGCTCTGGTTCTGCTGCTGATGCAGTGGCGGTCGACGCGTACGTCGTCCTTGGGTTGCGGCGTCCGTACAAAGTGGCCTACTCGGCGGCGGTGAGCGCGACTCTGCATGGCCCCGTCTGATGACAGACACGTCTAGCTCGGCCAATGTCTGACGGCGCGTCCACTTTGTACTGTAGCCGTGGCTAGGATAGCACGAGCCGCTGCTGCTGCTGCTGCAACCCGATACAGCATCGCTTACATCTTCATCTTCGTCACCCATCACCTGCCTCTGTGCATGGCTCTTCTTGAAAGTCGAGTCTGGCGATTACAGCAGTGTGCACGTATTGTTTTATCATTGCTTAATTTATTTCAGTAATCAATCTTACTGTAAGACATTCCCAAGAGAATAATCCAGTTCAGCATCTCCATAATCTATATAGATGGTTAAATGATTAGGCTAATGGTTAAATGCTATAGCTCTTCATAGGAACTTATCTCAGAGCTACGGAGCGTCACCCGTCATATATCACACAGTGTTACCTGCCACCCGACACAGGTGAACGCGATACTCGATTTGCCTACCCAGGAGGGATGGAAGGCTGAGTTGACCTAGCGGCTGGTTACATACCGAGATGGTTTACCTGCCCGCAGGCAGTCACTCATCAAAGTACTAACCCGGCCCAGCGTAGAATAACTTCGTTGATCGGATGAAACGTTACCGCTACGCTAAGCATGAATACGAATTTACTCAGCAGTGTACGAGTTGCGTTCTGTCATTGGCAAAGCTGGCACACTGCTGATGATGCTTCGCACTAAGGCAGGCCTAAATAGCTTCACATAAAAGCAGCAAAAATCGCATGAAGAATGAACGCTGCTTATATATAAAAGTCTTGTCATGACTGCGCCGGCGAACGGCGTAGGCTACTGTACTCGTGCGGAGCGCGGTTAAAAGAGAAGCCTATAGTCTCTATCTGTTAACCATGGTTCGAACTTGCAAGTTGTAAGCAGGCCCTTGACTATTGTCAAGCCCGTCGAGAGGAGGGGGTAAAGAAGTTAGCCCGGGCCCCGCGACGTCTGAGGGCCCCGCCGTCGCTCAAAAGTATAAAATACACCAAAACGCGCCATTACAAAGAAAATTTTTAAAAAATCCTCAGATGGGCCCGCCGAAAATGTTTTCCCCGGGCCCCGCTGTGGCTTTCGACGGACCATGCCCGTGACTCTATTGCTGCTTTTGGGTGACGCTATGCAGTATGCAGCAAAGGAGTGGCGGGCGAATCGTAGCTGCTGAGATCAACGCTTTACACGTTTCGATGCAGATGTTCCAGTCTGCTTCCTGGGCCTATGCAGCGTACTGCAGCGCGCAGTCGTTGCAGCTCTCGTGCGCCTAATCGTCCAAAGACGGCCTTTGATCGTAGTGCACTGTTCTGGTGCGGACACGCCTATAGCTCTCCGTGTCCGTCCTTAGTCCAGTCTGACTGCATTGCCGTCCACTGCAGTGACGTTCCCCTTCCACCTCTCCAGGCAGGCTACTGGTGAACTGCGTGTTTGTGCGCACCGATGCCGACACGCCTAGCAACCGTTCGCACGGCATTAAACGTTGGCCTGCTGCCGGTGGCGCGAAATACTGTCAGTACGTTCTAGCAAGTAATTAGAATTCAGAACAGTCCGGACAAGGCTGTTCACGTTTTTTTGACGCGACTGATTTTTATCGCACCGTCTAAGGGTGGAACATTAGACGTTTAACGTCACGTCAATCCCGGGTAGCTTGCTGAAAGACTGAAGGAGACTCAGGGAAAAAATGAACGTAGATATCGCTTAATTCGGTCCGCTTCATTGAACAAAAATGCAGTTCTCGTTTCTGCAAAATACAACTGTTCAGTCAGCATGATTCACTAACTTATAGCGTCTTGGTATTCAGCATGCGGATTTTTGTCATTTGCTTGCAAACTATATGACATACACCATGACCACTTTCTGATTATTGTACTAAAAACGTTTTCTATGATTGTGATATTTATCTACTAACATATTACATCATTTGTGTATTTGTATCATGTAGACGACTGCATCAGCAGCTGTGTAACTCAGTCGTGTATTCCTCCGCTGACGCCGAGCAGCAATCAGAAGTTGTCTCAAGCGATTCTTGCCATCTTTCACAGTTTCGACATGCAACAGCTACACATTCCCCGAGGTCTGCATACGACGTCATATTTTAGTCTTTGACTCTCAAAAATTAGCAATGCATAGCCTAATATTCGGCTTTTTTCCTGTGCTGATCATCTTTAACAGCCAATATAAAAAGGACAAAAGCAGTAGGTATGGAAAGCCATTTATTTCGGGTAAACAGAAGATGAATGATGCCAAAATGAAGACTATTAGCTTAATCACTTATAATTACTTGTAACAGAAAATCAAGTGTAAGTTTATGCCAGTGTCCGGGCATCATGCAAGTCATCGGTTGCGTTGTGATGACGTACGCTGTATATGGCTATTGGCTACAGTCGTGAAACTTTCTCACATTAGAAACTCTCTCTCGCCCATCAACTGACGTCGTTAGCGACACTAAAAAGACGAGATTGGCCTACCAAGCCACGCTGCTGTCGGTGTCCCCGCGTGCATGAGAAAGATTAAGAATGATGCTGTCTGCAGGGTGACTGAATGGATTTTGGCTAACGTATATAACGATTTTGTCATCAGTCACTCATAGTATATAGACTTGCGTTGTTGGACTAAGTGACTTAGTTAGAGGGAGATTTATATCGCTGATTAGTGTGCTGTACGTGTGCACGGCTCGGCTAGATCTTGCCTCGTTCAGTACAGTATAGGGGGCCTAGAGTACATTGAGTCAGTCGTCATCGAGACAGCCACAACTTGCTAATGACTGGTCGATGCAAATGAGTTGACGCCGTCACGGTTGCCGGACCACATCACCTCGCCTCCAGACTGCAGAGGGTGCACATGCACGCCGTTTATCAGCAGGTGACCGAATGGGATCGTGCGACGTCATGGACGATGGTAAACACTGACCGAATACAACGCTTAGGCCATTGCTTCGCTGTTGATGGTGAATTGATCAAGTTACTTTTCACCCGCCTTTACAGTTAATGTATACAGACACGAGCGTGTTTATCATATGCTCTGGTAAACGGTTCTTTCTTTAAAAAAGGTAAAGGTAGTCAATTTGTATAGCGCATCGTCGCGAACACGCCTGTCATGCGCTTTCGTCACTAAACATAGCCGCCGGCCGCACAGCCACCGCGTGCAGCCTGCAGACACAGGCTAGCGCAGCGGCCGGCTAGGCAGCCCCAGTCAGCTGTACTAAGGTTCCCATCTTTCGTAACCGATATATAAATGGGTTACTACTCATTTAACCGACCCCGGAGGGATGGCATGCTGAGTTGGCCTTGTTGGTTGACTGATAGCGGAATTAGTTCACGGCGGAATGAAGATAGGAGTTGACAGTTGCGTAGAGATGCCGGCAGCGAGTTCCATGTGGACGGTTCTGCGACGGCCAAGCTGTGATTGGAACGGCAAGGTCGCCACGTTCAGCTGAACGCAGGTACCCACGGCCCAGGGGTTCTCAGCGGTTTTGGCCCAAACGGTGATGACTATCTTCTGGGTATATTCGCTGTTGTCATCGTGAATGTTTACGTTCTCCTGAATCGTCTGAACCTGCGACGCCGTAAATGCCCCGAAGTGTCACGCTGTGGATCTAGCAAATAGTAAGCCGACTGCTGTGATTGCGAAGCGAGTTAGTGGCGCAGTCATATTATTGCCGTTCAGTTCACGTGATTCGATTTGACCTCACGCGTGGTCGATCGTCGCCATTTCACTCCCGCGGACTTGTCGTCTTAGTTGACCTCAGATTCTAGGTCAGGTCACGAAACTTCAGTGTCTTTAAATTAGGCTACGTCATTATTCGCGAATTATTCGCGACATTGCAGCTACAGCTCAAACATGTTCATCATGACACGTTAATTACCAAGAAACTACCTGCGAAATGAAAACATCGTAGCCCTATATTTCAGTAATGCGCCGTTTACACGAGGAAGCATAGGACCTACGTGAAGCACACTTATGAAGCACACTTATGCCTAGAGCGCACGTCGTGCACTCTTATGGGGTGTTTGCACGATACAGCAAACGTCCAGCAAATTTCCAGCAAATGTATTCAAAATACATGTCCTAATGCTAGATGTTTGCTGGACGTTTGCTGGATCGTGTAAACACCTTATTATAGAGCTGGCTTGATAACGAAGCTAGTGCTAGCTCTGTGTGCTTCATGTATGCTTCCTCGTGTAAACGGGGTATAACAGTGCTCAACACTCGTTCAGAATAAGAGACCGAATCTTATCTTATGTCAGTCGATACGTTTGTGCAAATCAGTTAACGAACTTGACATGTTGACCTGAGTCGTTAGCGTTCTGTGAAATATGATAGACCTACTGTGCAGTTTAGCAGCAGCACTGACTGTGTGGCGTAATGATTAGCATGTAAAACTTACAACATGGGTCTCCCGTAGCTACAAAAGATGTCACTTTTTGTGATAACCAGTGACATCGCGGGAGGGTGGTGTGGGGAGGGCATCTACGATTCTGCCCAAATTTTTGGCTGGCTGTCGGAAGATTGTCAGACTGTCTTCTTGTCGGAACAATTTTACTCAAAAGGCAAAACTTGGGGCCGAAAACTCCCATTTTAGGCAATTTTGGGGCAAAATTTGAAATCTACAGCTCTCATAATCTCTCCCGTCGAAAAATTTGCAACTGCAGTCTGTTGGAATTCCGTTGGAAATTTCCAGTGTCTGTCTATGAATAGGTGCAGTGCATGGTGAGTAAGTAAGAGTAAAAAAACCGTGAATTCAGTGTTTGAATTGCCGGGAGAGTTTGTGGGGTTGAACCCCCCAACTGTTTTTTCAACCCCCTAACTCACTGTCAAATTATGCACTTAAGGGTTAGCTATATACTATATATACATACCATTTACATCACAATATTGGTCGGGCTCCGACCGTCGAAAGGTTCAATCCCCAGCTAATTTTTCGCAATTCAAACACTACGTGAATATATATAACGCATAACGTTGGAAAAAACCAACCTCTGATGGCGAATGATGATGCTGCGTGTAGATCCGAGCCGGTGGTCGTGTCATCACGTCCAGCTGTGGCTGCAGTGGGCCGTGCAGAACTTCTCGTTCGACGGGGTCGACATGTCCAAGTTCGACGGCTGTAGTGGAGCCGAGCTGCTCGAGCAGGGACGCGACGCGCTGCTGCAGCGAGCACCGCTCTATGTCGGCGACATCCTCTGGGAGCATCTCGACATTCTCCAGAAAGGTACGTCAGCGACGTTCCGGTATCTGGTCACTCGTCCGGAGGGGCACTAATCCGAAATTGGCTATGACGCGGTCCGACATAGCTGAGGGCCGCCATAACCAAAGTCCACCAAAAGCAAAGACGCAATGTATCTTTATTCTTAACCCTCTTACTCATCTTAATTCTATCCTTACCTATCCCTGTTCAGACTAGTGCCGCTTCGGACTATAGCGAGGCGTTAGTGAACCGTCTGAACTTTCAACTCTGAGCCATCCTCTAAGGACTACACAGACGTAGCAGTCAATGGTCTTCGTTTAGAAAGCTATGCACCAAAGGCATCGAGATGAACGGACAAGAATGGGGAAGGGAGTCTCCTTCTCCCCCATCCGACTAGGGGTCCAGCGTCTTTGGCTTCTCCAGCAGAGTAGTAGGGCAGTGAGTCGCAGTTGAAAACGGGTTTTGGTCCATTTTGAGCTTGAAAGAACACGTATAATGAGATTTGCTATTTTTGATGATGTGAAAAACGATGAACAGAAGTAGGTCTATAAATTGTTTATATCGATACACATAATGACTTAGTGATACACAAATTTTGTTTTTTTCGGTATGAATGGCCATACATATTTTTCTTCTGCCAGGACTTATTTATTTGACTTTAAAATGTTAAAGAAAATAGTTTTTTTTGTTAATTATGCACGCATACACGAGATACACAGACTGGTTAGATTATTAAATGTAATTATAATACAAGTATGAACGTATAGTCGAGCTGATGTCGGTCTGAATGAATGATAATTAACTTTAACCATGAAACCATCTTAGTGCATCCCGCCTATTGACTCAGCGGAAGACGCTATTTTATACATTTTCATACGTCATCGGCTTCAGTGATACGAGTATTTGCACTCGGGGAAGCTAAGTGGTGCGTGCGTGTGTAGGCCTACTAGCTGAGTGGTATAATGAGTGCTTATTTTGAGAGCGCAGAGCGACGTTGTGAATGGTGAAAAAAGTGTGACCCTTTGAGCCTTGTAACGTCGTTTAACAGTTCTAACGTCATTGATTTTCCCGATGCAATGCTTTGGGGGGCTAGATAAGACAAAGACATTAGTTGTCAGCAGTAGCGTAACTTCAAATTCTCCCCCCCCCTTCTGCAAGAAAATCATTCAGGCCCCCTCTTCTTCCTTCTCCTCTCCCGTCACGCCCCTCCCCTCCTGCCTTTATTTTTTGTTCCCTTCTTTTCCCTTATATACTTTTTTCGCCACACGCTTTCTTTCCTTACAAGTATGCCCCCTCAATGCAGCTATGAGCATGGGGGAGCGCTCTGAGCTCCCCAGTGGGGTTCGGAGGGCAGAGCCTCCGCCGAAAACGTATTTCAGAGGATTTTGGCGCCCTAGAAACTGCATCTCGTGACATCATGTTTCGTGTTTTTGCTCTGCCAAAAATAAATATCATAATTCTGGGCCCCCTTAGACCCTCGCCCTCCCTTTCCGCATTGCATGGTCTGCGGGGTCAGATCTGCCATGGTCGGGACGTGACGGGACGACTAAGGGATCTTTAACCCGTGCACTTGACAAAATTGACATGTCTTTGTCTGATGTCTCCCCTTGCACTGAGTGAAATGTGCTATAGTGGCGGCGTTTTTTTCATTGTATATCTCATCTGTTGGAGTTTTTTCTGTTCAGAGGCGGAGCGGACGCTGGGTTGCTGCAGTGGTCACGTGACGGCGGTAAAGAGCGAGTTTATTCAAGATGGCGGCGCCCTGCAAACGCAACAGATCTCACCCTGCTTCACGGGGGCCGGGGGTCGGTCTTGTGACGTCACTGTGACGTCATCGCCCGCCGCAGCCTGCTCGCCACCGGCTGCCTTCAATATCGCTCAGGGTCAGTACTAAGCACAATAGGCCCTTATAGGCTACTGGATCACTGGATCAGGTCTTTTTGCACGAGCGCCAATCATGTCTATGGATTTATTTACCGGGTGGGCCAGAAAGTAGAAAAATGCAAACAGTAGAGGTTTGTAGCCGATAAACATTATAGGCTACTGCCTCTGTTAGTGGCTGCTGCAACTGTCAGCAGCACTTGGAAGTCAGTTTGAAGCGTGACAGAAACGACAAATGTCCTGTGGGCAAAGCGTCGAGTTCTGGGAGGGGGGACGCTAAACATTTAGGGGTAAACCGTCAGGTGGGAGTTAGTCATCTCATCATGACTCAGTTATATACGCTTCTTTACCAAGTCAGCTGTCGTTACTAAACTAAGTAATTTGCTGTGCGCTCTTGCAATGATTCCACTATCAGTCAATGGCGTTCCATCTAAACCTTTGGAAGCATTGTCTAACACCATCAGCAGCAATGTTTTTGCGTCGTGCGAAAGCTCGAAGAAACACGACAAAAGTCGATTAATGGAGTGTTTACACGATCCAACAAACGTCCAGCAAACTTCCAGCAAATGTATTCAAAATACACCTGCTAACGCTGGACGTTTGCTGGATCGTGTAACTAAACACCTTATAAAAGTTTACGATAGGCTACAAATTCGCTGAAACTGGGCAATTTGGCAGTGGCATTTGCGTCCGTCATGAGTATGTCGTCGTTTTCGGTAAAACACTGAAGTGCGGTATAAAGCAGGCAAAGGGAGTTCAAATATAGCTTGCTCCATGTAGGCCTGTAAACGTTTAGTCGTAGTCGTGGGTCGATCGATGCATTAGTAAGCAGTAAACAGAGTTAAGTGGCGACGAGCGAGAGAGCGCCTGTAATCTGATGTGGTGAAGTCAAGCACGCGTTTTGCTCTGGCAAGTGTCGTTAGACGTCAGTGAGACTGACAGCGATGGGTGTATTCGTGGGAGTGATGAAAAGTAAGAGTGCCTGCCTATAAGTAAACTGTGACGGGTCTCTGTCATAGATGTTAAAAACGTTAACGTGTGAATAAAAGGCATTAAAGACATGTTATTAAGTTTAATAAAACATGCAAAAAGCATGCATCAAAAAACATAAGCGTTCAAAATGCGCGTCTATGACAAGTAAGAGTTTGCAATGCATAGCCTCTGGTCTGTCAAAAATTATCAGAATCAAAACATCGGCTGAATAGGCCTATACTCAGGGACTACTGGATAATAGCTCGAATAAGGGTCTACTTGCTTATACTGAACACTGCAATGTAGGCCTACACAACGCAGGTCAATGCGATCAATATTACTACGAGAACTGCAGCATATTTTCAATTTTCCAGTTTGTGTTTTCTGACAACAAAAAACATACGAAAATAAAAACGTGAAAGCATATTTCTAAAGATTTAAAAACATTTCAACATTTGTGATCTATGCGTGCAGGTTCGCACGAAATCAACCACAACGACGAATTCGACTGGTACTACAGTTCGCTGCGCGTCGCCGACGCTGGCCAGCCGTTCTATCGTGGTTCTGGTGGTGACGTCATTGGTTCAGCTGAGCTGCTCACGTTCAACCTCGACGTCAAGACGACGACTGCGGCACGTTGCTGCTCGCGCCGATCCGATGACGCCCCGATCTCTACCGAGCCGTGTCAGTATTTTAACCACACTTAGCTTCATAGATGTAAAAAAAAACATTTTTTAATGTTCTTATAAAAGTTTAAAAAACGTGTTTTTATGTTTTTTTAATATTTTAAAATGTTTTAAAATGTTTTTGTCGTATTTTTAGTGTCGTATTTTTTGTTCTTAATAAAACCTAAACGTACAAAATTACAAATATGATGAATTTATCATGGGCAAATTGCATTTAGTTTTGTTTTCGATCTGTACCATAACCACGGTTACATAATAACATTCAGTACATTTCGGTCTTTAGTCTTCATAAATGGTAGATTTTTGTTTTTAACATGTTATTATGCTGAATGTTGTTTAATGTATTTATGTATGTTTTACATGTTTTTTTATAAAAGTGAAAAAAGTGTTTTTAATGTTTTTTTAATTTCCAAATTATTGTTTTTAACATCTATGCTTAGCTTGTTATAGGCCTACAATGAGATTGAGAAGGTACGCGGTACTGAAAATTTTTACTTAAGTAATGTAGCACATTACTTTTTTACTTCGTTACTTTGTGCGCACTGATTTTCAGACAAACAGCTGCAAATTCACAACGGAGGACATCAAGGGTGCTTACACGTTCAATTTTTATCCGCAAACTTCTCAAAATGGGGGATTTTCAGCCCAAAATTTTGTATTTTTGGAAGATAATTTTTCGACGAACTAAAATTTGGAGCAGTCGAAGAATCATGAGTTGTGACGTGGTATTCATTGTGTGCGTCTCTTTGTGGTTGCCAGACCGCCCAATGACGCTGGCTGCCGACTACGAACAGCAGCAGCGAAGCCACGCCTATATGACGCCATCGTCGACGTCATGGTACGGCGGTCATGACGTCAGACGGCCACCAGTGGTCACGTGGTCTGGCGTGGAGGAAGTGACGTCATCGTACGGCAGCAGTGCGTGTTCGTCGCATCCAATGGCGGTAGATTACAGCGCTGCGACGTCGGACGCCAATACATCATTGGGCTGGTCGCTGGTCGATCTCAAGCCTTGTATAACGCCGTGCGGACTCTCCGCCTATACAGGTCAGCCCTTGAAAAATTCTCCACTTCCAGTTGTTGTCGTGCAAGAAAGTGGCGATGGGCGAAATATTTTTTTAAATATAGATTTTTGGACATTCCGTGCAGTATCACACCACGAAGTGTAGACACGTTGAATAGTATCTACGAGAACTGAAGCTGTCGCTAGGATAGCCGACCGTATTGGTTGTCAGAGACCTTCAAGGTCGTCCAAGGTCGATGATTTTCATTTTATCTGAAAGCCTGAAAGGGCGTATGCCACTTTCTAGTATTAATTAGTGATTAATAGCAACATGGATCCTGTCTTTCGTTATTTCCGGGATACGGCCACTTATAGCTTGAAACTTTATATTAAAACTTGCGGCCAACCGCTGCATGGTTAGCCTACTATTGGCAGCCTATAGGAGGTCACCAGCGCCCTCTCCGTTGGCGCTATCGTCGACCTCCTACGACTTACCGTTTAGCCACAACACATCCGTGACGGACGACGACAGACAAACGACAACTCGTACCATAAGCTCGATCGTTACTTTGCGGTCGGCTAAAAAGTACTGCAGCATAACTGTGACTAGATCCAAACAGTTTTGTTTCAGTAGCCTAAACTTTAAAAGCAAACAGAAAACTGTGCTATATTATTTAATTAATTAGGAATGGAGGTGTTTAGGGACGTACGGTAACTGGATGCAGTGAAATTTTATTGATTATTTGATAGCTAGGCCTGTCGTTTGCTAAAAATGCTGAAATTTATGAAATAGTTGTCATGCAGAAACTAACTGTCCATGGGACCAAATCGCACTTTACTGCCATTTCAGGGTAAAGAAATCTTTGGTATGGACTTCTGCCACCGCAGCATAATATCGTTGACAATAGATTTACGTAGGCTTCTGAAGTTCTGCATTGTAATATCTATTACTACCTCTTAACGCTAATTCTGCAGGTCTCTACGTGAAAATTGCAGGTAATTATTTTAGAGCTTTGTTTGGTGGTGGTCTGGCTCAGTTGGTAGCGTCGTTGATTGAATCAACAAAATTAATCAACACCAGGCCCGGTTAGTACTTGGATGGGTGACCATCCCAGTATGTCACCAGCCACCCAGGTCAACTCAGCCTGGCCATCCCTCCGTGGCTAAGCGCAATGAGTACCAGCGAAAGCTGGGTCGTAAACAGGCACACCGCGCGATACACTAGCCCGTATCCGTGGTCTTGCAGTGTAAAAACTGGTGTCTGGCTGAGGGCCAAGGAAACTGAGATCATCACAGCCCAATCGGCCTTAAGGCACGCGAAGGACTTTACGTTTTTTTTACGTTTCTATTACATTGCGGCTGTCAGTAGTAAGCATAACTCGTGCATGCGATGTGGCTTTCATGGATGCAATCAGGTGACGTTTGTTTGTTGCTGTGTGTTCTGCGCACGTGCAGGCAGCGGTCCAATCCAGCTGTGGCAGTTCCTGCTGGAGCTTCTACTGGATCCGTCCTGTCAGGACTACATCTCGTGGACCGGCAACGACTGGGAATTCCGCCTCAGTGACCCGGACGAGGTCGCCCGGCGCTGGGGCGCCCGAAAGAACAAGCCCAAGATGAACTACGAGAAGCTGAGCCGAGGCCTGCGTTATTACTATGACAAGAATATCATCCACAAGACGCCCGGACGTCGATACGTCTACCGCTTCGTCTGCAACATGCCGGCGATCGTCGGACACACGCCCGAGCAACTGTTCACGCTGTACGGCGTCACGCCAAGACTCGACGTCGACGACGACTGTTGACCGACGTAGCACTGCGCCAGGCTTTGTTTCCGGGAACAAAACTCAATTTATTGTGTGTATACCAGCAACGCGGTGGGTGAAAAAAGTAGGCAAGGCAGAAAGTTTTCAACAGACACTACAATTTACGATGTAATTCCGACGGACAGCTGCCAATTCCCAACAGAAAAGATTATAAATGTTCATAATGTCAATTTTGCTCAGAAATTTCCGTAAATGGGGATTTTTAGCCACAGAATTGGCATTTTAGACGAAAAGTTTCTGACAGAAAAAGATCTTCCAACAGTTTTCCGTTAGCCCAGAATTTAGGGGACGGGAAGCTGCTTTTTGCTCCCCCCCTGCTATACGACACAACTGGTTTATACCAATAGGGAGCCTACAGTCCTACACAGTGGCGGATTCAAGGGGGGCGTCCCCCTATTGACTGGATGCATCTTAAAACAAGTGAAAATTCTGCACCAAAATGCATGATTTTTGCATAAAATTTCCAAAAATGTTTCCCACCCCCACCC
>Ga0209367_1008729_pt1 | contig 13834 bp, 10 predicted proteins | sample WorMetLIZISLAND2_FD_187412 | JGI IMG/M metagenome (GOLD analysis project Ga0209367, IMG submission 187412) | Marine gutless worms symbiont microbial communities from Max Planck institute for Marine Microbiology, Germany - Olavius geniculatus... ... | reverse complement strand
CCCGTTGCCATGGCAACGAAATTTGGGACAAAACGGGCTATAACTCGGCTTGCGTAGAAGATTTTTGCGCCTATAGGGGGGTTTTCGGGGATGGGCCATCGAATGCTGCCAATTGCATTTTTCCCCGACCGACCCCCGTTGCCATGGCAACGAAATTTGGGACAAAACGGGCTATAACTCGCTAACAGTTGTAATCAGCTTGGCTACTGTAAGACAAAATCTGAAGCGCAATATCTTTGTAACTGATCACTAGTAGGAAAACAGTATTTTAGTAATAAAAAAGCAAATATAAATGTGCAAAACATTAGTTTATGCACTTGTTAACGGCAACATTTAAGGACTTGCACATCGAAAACAGCAAAAATTACAAAAGGTGATATTATTCAGCAGCACATTGACACACAGTCAGTGTGATGCGGGCAATATCACCTTTTGTAGTTTTTGCTGTTTTCGATGTGCAATTCCTTAAATGTTGCCGTTAACAAGTGTATAAATTAATGTTTTGTGCATTTATGTAGGTTATTAACAAATAAATAAATTAAAAAGACTGGCCTGAAGTCTCCTAAATGTCTGCACCAGTTGACCAGCGATACGAGGCTAGTGCATCGCGCGGTGTGCCTGTTCACGCCCCAGCTTTTGCGCTTACCCACAACGAGGTGGCCAAACTGCGTTTTCCTTGGTGATAGGTTTGTATCTCTGCCGACGGTCACCCATTTAAGTGCTAACCGGGCCCGGCGTAGAGTAACTTCCTCGATCGAGACCAAAACGCTACCAATACAAGCGAAGCCAAACCGCCAATGTCACTTGTAAAAGTATGGAACGATACTGGCGAGTGTGTTACGGTCTTCGGCCGACAAGCTAATATATCAAATCCCTCTTTCCATTCGTTGCTACGCTTGCTTGCTTGGCATGGAGGTACCCCACTCCGTTTACCGTGCTTTTCTGCAGTCCCGTGGCCGTTCACACATGACCGCTCCTCATGCCAATGTGAAAGATTGTCTTTGCGCCGCAGTACTATTGTGCTAGCAGTCAGATTGCTGAAACACCGACAGTATCAATATGTATTGGGTTTCCGCGCAAGAGTAGCCTATGGAGATTCTCATGGGTATTTCCACGAATATGAGCAGGGTAGTAACGGGCACGTGTGGGCATTTGGAGTCCAATTCGTGCGAGTGTTAAAACGTTGTTAAAAATTCTTTTTAACGTTTATTTTATTAGGGCCGCCCTTACATCTATAATAACTAAAATGAGTACGTTCTACAGTGTATAGCTGGTGCTATGACTGAGCTACGCTCGGGCCCACAAACGTGAATGCAACAACACGCCTTGGACTCGAACTGTACAAAATGTTGCGTACGCTTGAGCCAAAAAATTTTTTTAAAGCGTATACTAGACGTGGGTGAGTGAATGAGTAGGGCTCAACGTCCCGCCCGACACAGTAGGCCTATAGGTCATTTCGGGGACGACCTTTCTAGGCAATTTACCCAAACAGATAATAATAAAAACAAAAGTTTAACCTTTGCAGAAAAAAAACACGATCGATGTAAGTCTAAAATTGTAAGAACTGTCAATTATAGCCGTGATTATGTAACAGTAGTGGCAGTTTTAATAATCTTCCCCGTTATCCTCCAGACAGTAATTAAAACAGGCGTAAACGTATACCAGGGATCAATGATAACAATTAATTGTTCTGAGCGTGTAAAACCCGAAATGAACTAAATTTGATTAGACCCAGGCCCGTCGAAAGTGTAGGCTGTAGGGCAAGGGAGCAAGCTACCCCGAGCTCCGCGACGTTTGGGGGGACCCGCCGTCGCTCAGAAATGAAAAAAGTACACACGAATGCACCATTTAAAAAAATTAAAATTTATCTCCAGAGGGGCTCCGCGAAAATGGTTTTTGGGGGATGGGCCGCGAGAATGTTTCCCGGGTTCAGCTGTGGCTCTCGACGGGCATGATTAGGCCAAATACACTTCTCGAAATAGACTGAAATGCAGTGAATTAACGATAACCAGTTCGCTTGCCTAATACATGCACAGTTGTTCGCCGAAACTAAAATTAACTGAAATTTTAAAATTGAGTTCAATTCAATTCCGTTTAGTTCGTTTCTCTCCGTTTGTACACACCTTTAGGACTGCATACCTGCAGGGGTGTCCATCCCCCCTAAGAACCAGGAGGCAATCTTTCCCCCACCTCGGATCCCCATCATGCCCCTCCTTTTTTTCTTTTTATCCCCCCTTTCTTCCTTCAGGTTTTCTCTTCCTCTCTTATTTTTCTTTCTCATTCCTTCTTTTTTCCCTCGCCTTTCTTCCTTTTTGTTCCTTCCCCCCGTTGCCCTCCCGATGCCGTTGAAAATAGGACCCCTTGAAACCAGCTATGAGGTCTGAGGAAACACTGCAAACATTCCCAATAAGGTCTGGGGCAAAGCCTCAGTCGAAACCGAATCTGGGGGATTTTAACCTTTAAAATATGTCCTCTGCAGTGGTGGCAATAAATTTAATTATTTTTCATACAATTAACTGACCAAATTCAGTGCAGTTAAAATAACATAATCAAACGTGGGTGGCAGTAGCTGCTTTCGCGCGTAAAAACCGTGTGTAATATCCGTGGTAGCGATGATTAACCTCTACTTTTGGTCAATTTGTGCAGCTGCCTCTTCAGTCGTTTTACCCAGATGATCGGTCACTGGTGACTTCAGTGCTAAATGAAAGGGGGTGGACCAAATTTGCGATTTTTGGCCAGTAAGTCGCTGTATCTCAGTAATTATTTTTCATACAATTAACTGACCAAATTCAGTGGAGTTTAAATAACATGATCAAACGTGGGTGGCTTGGCATACTACTTTGAAAGTAGGCAAGGCTGTAACCAAAATTTTTGCTCGGCGGTTGACATTTCCCTCTTTTTCCCTTTTCCCCTACTTTTTCCTTTTTTCCTTTTCCTTGCTTTTTCTGTTTCCTTCCCTTTCCCCCTTCCCTTTTCTTCCCTTAGTAGTAGGACCCCCTTAATCTAGCTAGGAAGTCTGGGAGAGTGCTGTGCGCTCTCCCAGCGGGGGTCTAGGGCGGAGCTCCAGCCGAGATCGAATTTAGTGCATTTTAGCCGTAAAATATGACATCTGGTTGGAACAATTTCAATTATTTTTCTTAGAATCAACTAACCAAATTTAGTGCATGCAGCTGAAATAATGGACAAACAAGGGCGGCGGAACAAATTTAAAGCGGAGGTACAAATAATCTGCGAACGAAGCGAGCAGAAAATTTTTTTTAACTTTTGTACGCAGAATTGTCACATTAGCTTTAAAAATTCCGGGGGAAGGTTTTAACTTTTAACCCACTCACCTCCTTTCAAATATAAATACGTCTTTGAAAGTAATCTGCGAGCGAAGCGAGCAGAACAAAATTGGAGCATGAAATTGTCGTATTCTCTGCCATGCGTTTCTAGGCAATTTTTCACCAAAAAAATATTTCCCCCAGTTTTCAATTTTTTACTCCCCCAACTTTTTTTCAGAAGGCATTTGCCTCCAACTGTCAATGGAATGGACGCCCCTGCATCCCTGCTTTTAGCAGCTCGTAAAGTTAATCCCTAAGTTATCTCTTAACACTGCGACGCTTCTTCGTCGAGCTCAATCGGAGTAGTTCAGCGGCAAAACTTTACTACCGTTCGGACGCGTTTTATTGTGCCGAGACGTTCGCGGTTAGATTATCTCAGATAAGCATGACATATTTAGGCGCCGACGCGGATTGTTATCTCTATTCTCGACAGCTTATAGGGGGTGAAAAAAGATTGCGAAAAGGTGGCAAAGGTTGCAATTTTTCGACAGGCAGCTGCACATTTTCAACATGTAATAACAGCGTAATGATACAGAGAGTTCTAGCGCTGGGTCACACCAAACGGTAAATTTTCCGTTGATATCGAACGAGTACTCGTGCGATGAAATTGTTGCACGGCCCATCACCATTTATGAGCCCACGGGCGACGTTCGATTTACGACGCCAATCTCATTGTCGAATTGCGGCAAGACCGGCAACATGGAACGCACTTCGTTCAACCGTCCGACAGATCGTAACGTCTGCGATTTGTGAGTCCCCAAGGAACGACTGAACATATTAGACACTGCCCAATACACTCCCTCCTAGATATGATAGGTTACCGCCATGCAATGGTTTGATATGGCACCAAACGGTCGGTTCTGCTAGTTTATATGGCGTTCAAGCTAATCATACGCAATGTAGGCATAGGTAATTAAGTAAGTAAATATTTCAATGCATGCAACGAACGTCAATGCACATCATAAAATACAAGAAGCCTAGCTGTCGCTAAGATAGCCTACCTTACTGGCTGTCAGTGACCTTTAAGGTCATCCAAGGTCAATGACTTTCATCTTATGTGACAGGGTAAATGCCACTTTCTATTAGTGATTAATAGTAACATCGGCCGTATCTTTCACCGTTTCCCAGATATGGCCAGTTTTCCGTTGAGTTTCCTACCCCCACTCTATACAATCGCCCCCCCCCAAAAAAAAAAAATTTGGAAATAATCCCTTTGCAGTAGATCGTTAAAATTTTACAGGCCCGAGTCTAAAACGCACAGCTAATTACTTGTGTGAAACATTTTCCTCTATCACCTACCTGTTGGCCAGGATACATCCGTTACAGAGAGACAGACGGACTGACGGACGACAACCATGCTAATAGCTCGACCGTTACTTAATTACGGTCGGCTAATAAACGTATAACGAGCTACAGAAATGCAAACAGGCAAAGTTCTCACTGACGCCTCGGGGTTTTCGTCAATATTTCTCAAGAGCGATATCAACAGTACGGAAGTAACGAATTGGCCGCCTATAATCGCGATGGCCTATATTAGCCTCATCAGTCAGTATGTAGCGTTCGTTATAGCAAGCAAATCGCACAGTGTAATGTTGCCCAGTATGTCGTTAGAGTTAACTACACATAGGGCTTTCGCTGACGAAGAGGATGTGCCGCAACAGTTAATGAGGTATACGCATGTGCGTTGCTATCGCTAAATGAAACCATTAGCAAACGAATGTTCGTTGCCTACGAGTAAGTAGCGTACATGGTCTATCGGCCATAACGATGACTGACCCTCTGCTAAGAAAACGTTTCCTTTTGAATTTGAAAATATTTTATTCCATATCATCCAGCAAGCTATAAAGTCACAGCTTCACAGTACAAGATCTTACCGTCCCTATTTCTTTTCAATGATGTATGGTGTCCTTAAAAGTTGAAAAACGCTACCCTAAAGTATGAAATAAACGTGCGCGAAAAAATACTATTCGGATAAGGTGTGTTAATCTATACTCTAAAGGCGCATACGGAGCAACGTAACTGAACTGAACTGACACGATTTAGTTTTTGACAAACTGACTGACCAATGAGCGAGCAGGGGGAGCCCATTGGTCATTCATGACGCGTACGTGCGCGTAGTCACGTAGTCACTAATGCCGTCAGGCGGTGCTCATTGTAATGCATTACTGCTTGCCCATTGGTCATATCGTCAAAGCTAAACCATGCCAGTTCAGTTCATTTACGTCGCTCTGTACGCGCTTTTAGACAACGGCAGCGTCGTGTATTTAGCATGCGCGTGTTAAGGTCGTAAGCAATACGATCTTTATGATTACGTTAATGTACTGTTGCTATTTTAACCGTAAAATGTTTATCTGCATTAATCCAACACAAATGTGCTTATGGTGCTGCTATATCACTTGATTTGTTTTATAACCTGTTTACACGATCAAGCTGGCTCGAACAGCTGGCTCGATGAGCTGGCTATATGTTAGCTGGACGAGCCAGCTCGATGTTTGCTCGATCGTGTAAATCTTACTTACTTTGTTTGGCCAAGGGGTGTACGATGGGTTAGATCAAAGTCAAACCATCCGAAATTTAATCACAATCGCACACAAAGTTGAAGAAAATCTTGGTCACATATAAGACAAAAATGTCGCGGAAACGTTTTGCTTTCACCATGTGAGTCATTATGCGATCGATTCTTCTGCGATTTGTTCTCAAAAGACCGACAACACTTTTTGACGTGGAACCACGGCTTAGCTGCTTTTTGTCAAACTCCCCCGCAAACCACAAAAACGTGCCAGAGAAATTTTGTTCCATATCTCAAAAATCGACCGATTTTAAAACTTTTTTCATATGCAAACTCTGTGGAAACTTTGCACGTGGAGTGTGCCAGTGAACGCATTTTAAAAATCGGTCGAAAAAAAATGTTGGTTGTACGTTTTTACGATTCGCAGTGTACAACAGTACAGAAAGAAAACTCTACGTACCATTTTCTGACCGACCAAATTTTTTACGCAGCAACCAGAGATGGAGTCAATAAACGTCCGTGTAGGCCTATGTAGCACCGAATAAGAACCGATTGGCGACGTACGGCAAAACGCTGATATCGGCTACAATGATGATGCGCGCAGTTACACAGTAGCCTAGCTGTTGCGACACTCGCAGAGACAGTGTTAATACAACCAAACGTCCAGGCGCCCGGATGGATGGCCGGAGAAACAATGTCGATGGTGGCGAGCGATATGCTTGATGACTTGGCACAACTGGCTGACCGACGGACTGGCCAGTTCTGTACAGCGTTGCCACGAAAGATTTGAGGAAACCCCAGATTTTCGGACGAAAAACCCCAGACAATTTCAGGGACACAATAGTTGAGTCTGAGCACGATGCGATCTCATGGCTGATGTGTACAAATGCGATTGTTTTAACCCGTTTGAACGTTCACACTAATAGTCATCATTCAAGAAAGTGGACACTAAATTTTGGAAATCTATTGTGTAGGCCTGTCAATTTCCGTGCTGACTATATATCCGGCACCCGGATAAATAGCCCCTGGGCTATTTACTCGGTTGAACGAAAACGAGGTTCCGCAAAGCTGTCGAGTCATACATTCAATTAGCTTTGACAGGTGACGCGTCGCACACTAACGTTAGCGCTATGCATAGGAAAATCAAAGTTAATATTAAGGTTAAAATTTAGGGTTAAGATTAGGACTAGGATTAAGGCTAGGCTGGCGTATTTTATAGATTTATTTAACGATAAATGGACACGAAAACTAAGCCTGTAACATTGGTTATGATTTCGAGTGTACTGGAGGTAAGCATTCAACTTGCCGACAGGCGCTACCCGTGATATCCTAGCTACTAGGGTTGAGGTCGTCAGCTGGCCGGCTGCCGTGAGGGTGTATGTCTGCGGCGGTACGATGAGCATCCTTGGAGCATCCGGGTGCTCGTCGTACATCCGCAAAACACTACTCTAGCCGGTACGGTTCTCGTACGTACGGGCTAAAGCTGTCCATGACGGCTGCTGGATAAATACCCTGTGCCATTAATTTTAGTACGTCACCACAGTAAAAATTACATGCCTACTATTAGCTGGTTTTTATTTGCTAAACTGACTGTAATAATTTAATATAATATGTCCCGTTTGCGGGAAATTATCAATAATAATGTTGTTTCTTAATTAGTGTGAATACTGCAAAAATATCATTACAAATAGTTTTAATATCATATAGGTCAGTGTCTGAACAAAATAATAAATTACGGCCGAAGAATGCTATTTTACCAAAAAACCAGATCATGACACATTTGGCCCAAAAGTACCTAGAAACCCAAACGACCCCATAACATCCCAGATTTAGTGGAAAAACCCCTGAACGTGGTAACGCTGTTCTGCGACTGACTGGCCGTGGTGCGTGGATTCGTGGCTGCCAATCAAGCAAACTACTCGACCGTACAGGAGGCACCTCAGACGCGATCTGTGTAGAGCTGGCCGCGTTTAAACGTTTAATAACAGTAATACTAACAGAACAAAATAATTTGGATTGGCGCGATATCGCTGATCGTTGCTACCCTTGTGAATCATAAGTCGGCAAATGCACCTTTAAGCTTAATAGCTCGACCCCAAAATTTTCTTTTCCAAGTGGGGTAAGAAACCCCCATCCAACACAATGTGTCGTTGAACCCCTCGAGTACATCACTTTCTAAACGTTTAGCAAATTTCAGCGTTTGCCCATCTCTAGCGCGTGGAAGCGAGCGGTTTCATGGATAGGCGGGAGGCTTATAAACGGCCAAGGTCGCGGAACAAATTCCATCACGCGCCGCCGCTATGTGGGCGCGCAGCTGCAGCAACTAGAGGTGTGCCGGACTGTGGATTGGTCTGATCAATAAATGCTATCGATCTGCTGTATTGAATCCGCTATTCCGGATCTTCCGTCATGGCATAATCCACCAAAAGGCGACAGAAGAAACCCAACTATCCCGATCACTGAAAATAATGTAAACTTGAAGCCGTTGGGATTCCGACTCGATGCTTTTTTGACCAGTATAACTAACTTCCAATAAATAGTACCGGTACTGTGTTTAATTGGTACACTATAAAAAATACGGCTTGAGGTTCAACTCCCAACCCCCGACAGTTTAGCATTAAGCTAAAAAGTTTTCACTGGCAGAAATTTGAAGTAGGCCCTTTTTTAAAAAACTGTATTCTGAAGCAATGGATAAATTCAGTATGCCTAAGTCATGTAACTTGACATCATACTGTTTAGCCTAAATTACAGTTGCAATTGCAAACGGATTTCAACTGCCAAAACATCAACCTCCAGCTATTTATTTTATAATTCGCACCATAAATAAACTCGTAAATAAATAATTAAACTCGTGAGAAATGAACCACTAGGATGATCGTGATGATTGATGGTGACTGACGTGACGATTTCCATCCGCTCACACCCGCTCAACAACGGTGATGTGCACCAGAACAAGGTAATTATGACTGTCCGCGGTACAGATGCGGGCCACTAATAACCAAGACGTTGATGCCCACAAACCCGCATACATTCAAAACGGCCTGCAGTGGGCGCTTTTGTTACCATTTCCCACCGTATATTTTGCAGTTTACGCCTACAATGGGCGCAAACTGCAAAATATATTGTGAGAGATAGTAACAAAGATTTTAACGTAAAAGATATTTTGCAAAATACGCATAAAATCTGAAAATCTGGACGAAACAATTGCACAAGCGTGTCGAGAGTCTAAACTGTACTATAGTTTTTGTCTCAATGAATGTAAGGGGTTTGTTTTTTAAGCTCGACAGCATGTAACGCTATAACGCGTCTTAATTATCGCAAAGGCGTGTGTGTGTCGCTGTGTGTGTCTGTCACGCTGCTGTATTGTGTCAAAACGGTGCAAGCTAGAATCACGAAATCTTCACTGTTGGTTGCCGGTTTAGCGACGCTGGGACAGACAAACGCAAATAGCAATGTGACAGAATTTGTTCTTCTGGACGCGTACAGAGCGACGTAAATGGACTAAACTTAACTGACACAGTTGAGTTTTTGACGAACTGAACAAGCGCAAGCAAGGCGAACGTAGTCACGTAGACCACCGACGCCGTTCGACGGTGCCTACTGCAATGCATTGCTGCTTGCCCATTGACTAGTTCGTCAAAAAAGCAAACCATTCATGTTAGTTTAGTTCAGTGTAGTTTAGCTTAGTTTTAGTTTATAATGAGACACATAGGCCTACTGTTATGGAGCGGAATCTGTGGCGTAAACGTCCAATTTTGGGGACAGAGCCCCTCTAGTAACCACACGGATCAATGCCCATCACGCGGCTAAGCGATGGCCATATACAGGGTGGGCCAAAAAATGGCACAGTTTTTGTATACCATATAACTTCACCAAATATTAACCGATTTTCAAAATTCTTTCACTGTCAAAATCAGGACACAATTTGCAATAAAACTTTTACTATATATCCTACCACACCCTAAGTGTGTTACTACACTACCTTGTGAAATGTCAGTGTCTTAAAAATAACAATTAAAACAAGACGACTTTTGTAACAGCACATTTAAAAATTAACAACAAATACAACGCGCTTGTTGTCTCAGTTATTGTCTAAAAATCACATCTTTACAGTTTTCACATCAAATTTCCAATGTGTCCGCTTTGCTGCTGGATGACGCATCGAAACCGGTGACGCCACTGACCAATGACGCGATCAACTAAACGCTGAGGCACTTTGCCCCACTCGGCGACAATGGTTTTTTCAGCTAATTGACTGTCGTGAATCGTCAAAATTGATAGGCCCTCTGTTGAAGGGCATCTCGAACAGCATAATCAACTAAATTTAAGTCTGGGTTGTTTGGGGGCCACATGCCAGGCTCGATCAACGTTGATCACGCAACCGGTCAGTAGCGTTGCAGGCTTGAGTGCGTCAACTGATATTTCACGAGGTAGTGTAGTGACACATTTGAGGTGTGGTGGGATCTGTAGTGACAGTGTCATTACAAATTGTCTCCTGATTCTGACATTGAAAGAATTTTGAAAATCGGTTAATATTTGGTGAAGTTATGAGGTATACAAAAAACTGTGCCATTTTTTGGCCCACCCTGTATAACCCGGAGACTCAACTGATACGCTTCACTCTGTTGTGATCGCACCATCGGTGAACACAACTTTTGCTCCTGCTGCTGCTGCTGGTGATGATGATGATGATGATGCAAATCAGTGTGACGTCATTGCTCCTCATCCTGAGCATCTCCTGCTCTACGACCTGGGCTCGTGCTAAACGACGAAGTTAGTATTGTAGAAAATAGCCGTGAATTCAAGCTAACGGCAGCAGCACGTACGATAGCAAAAACACCGAAATAAATTGGTTTTGCCGAAATATAATATAATAAATGTGTGCTGTTTGTTTTTTACGCGTGACAGCATGTAATGCTATAGCGCGTCTTAGCTATCGTACAGGCGTCTGTGTGTTAGTGTGTGTCTGTCGTACTGCTGTATTGTGTTAAAACAATGCAATCTAGAATCACACAATTTTAACTGCTGGCTACTACAAGTATCAAAAAAAGAATACAAAAATTTGCGATTTAAAGCTAAAAAGATAATGTTCATACGAACACGAAGTCTGTCCAATGCATTTCGACAGTTTACAGCATATGTCCGTATAAATAAAATCAGTGAGCTGTTTAGACTGGTAAAAAAAAATCAAACAGTTTAATTTCAAATTGTACAGCAGCAATGATCCTTTCATCTTTCTCTATTATTTTAACTAAACAATAGACATTGTCAGTCACGAGACCATTCGATTCACTATAAATGGTCTATCGTCACTATGCGCTTGTCTTGCGCCGTTATGGAGACATGGCGCCTCAAACATAATGGGGTTACGAGTTTGACTTTTTGGGGTCACGTGACGTCATCGGTCACGTGACAATTCGATTCTTGAGGGTCGACTTACTATCCGTGGTCCATGGTGACCATGCGTCCATCTTGCACCGTTATGGAGATATGGCGCTTTAAATATTGGACGCACGGACCTAGACACAGAAAGAAAGATGGAAGAATAGAAAGAGAAAGAGGACGGAAGAGGGGAAGAAAGGAAAAAAGAAAGTGGAAAAAAGAAAAGGAAAGAGGAAGTAGAAAAGGAATGGAAGGCAAAGGGAAGGGAAGAAAATTGGAAAGGAGAAGGGAAAGGCAAAAAAGAGGATGGGGAAAAGAAAGGGAAAGGGGAAGGAGAAAAGAAATGGAAAGTACAGGGAAAGCGAAGGGAAATAGAAAGGGGAAAAAAGGGAAAGGGAAAAAAAAGAAAGGGGAAAAAAGAAAAAAAGAAAGGGGGAAGGGTAAAGGAAAGGGGAAAGAGAAGGAAAAGGGGAAGAGATAGGGGAAGGAAAAGAGGAAGGGAAAAGAGGAAGCGAAACGAGAAAAGAAAAAAGGGCAAGGGAAAAGGGAAAGGAAAGGAAAGGAAAAGGGGATGGAGAAAAAGAAGGGAAAGGAAAAGGAGAAGGAAAATTGGAAGGAGAAGGGGAAGGGAAAGGGGAAAGGAAAGAGAAGGTGGAAGGAAGATAGCTTAAAAATGTAGGACGCACGGACACAAAAGTGATTTTATACTCTGTCCAATGGTATGCATTGCATTGGACAGACAATAAGTTGGCGTATTTTAGAAACGGCGCGAAATACGGCCGAATTTACTAGTTTTTTTTAAACTAACGGCAGTTGCAGCATTTTACGACGTAGTACAGTAATATCACGAAAATAAATTGATTTAGCCGAAATATAATATAATGAAAAAGTAAAATTAATCGCAATGTAGCAAATATAAGTAAAAAATATAGTTATTCGCTTATAACGTAGACTACTCCCAAGTTTTTACTGTAGACAATTTTGATTTTTATAGCCTATATTAATGAAAAATCACTCTTCGGTGTGACGTAGCGCGCGGTTTTATGCGAAATGTTTGGTTATGAAGAGTTTGTCCATGCGCGATGCACCCAGTTCGAATTTTGACAACTGTCTTACTAGTCTTGTTAGCTGTTTCCACTGCCACGTTACTATTTTGTTGTATGAGAGCATGTTGCATCGATTTAGCGCTATCATGACATTCTACACTTTGATTTACGCTTTGATAAAGTCATTTATCTTCACATTGTTTGTCTCTCTCTCAAGTGGGACGTTCTACCCTACTCACTCACTGACTCTTTTAAGGCGCGCACAAAGCTACGTTACTGAACTGAACTGAGATAAAACAAACGGAACTGACACGGTTTACTTTTAACGAACTGACCACACAGTGCGAGCCCATTGGTCATTGGCTGACGCGTACGTGCGCCTAGTCACGTAAGCTACTGACGTCGTTCGACGGTGCTAACTGTATTGCATTACTGCTTGCCCACATTGGTCAGTTCGTCAAAAACTGAAACATGTCAGTTCAGTTCAGTTCAGTTCAGTTACGTCGCTCTGTACGCGCCTTTAAATTTTGCTAACATATTATCATTGTATGCACTGACGTGTGTTGTATGCAGCGACTACGGTTACGGATAGATGTGGTCCTCACGGCTTTCAGTGTGCCGACGGCTGGCGCTGCATCAGCGAGAGGTGGCTATGCGACGGCGACAACGACTGTGGCGACAACAGCGACGAGAATGAGGAGGTCTGCCAGGCAAACGGTCAGTCAACTTTTATACACCATGTCCGGAAAAAACGTCCTGGACATGTTCGATTGTAACATAAAGAAAGATTATCAGATTTGAGTATTTTTTGACAATAATATTTGAGACGCAACTGGCGATCAAATGACTGTCTAATTTTTCACCGAACGCATTGTCTGCTTCTGCACTACCTGGGGAAGCAAAACCAGCGATATATTGCGTATTTTATTTTATTTCACATGTTAGGGTTTTTCGAAGATAGTGCGGAAACAGACATTTGGTGAGGTGGAAACTAAAGCGGTTTGTTTGATGGCAAGTAGTGTCAAAAATGTTTGCACCAAAAATTATTAAAATCTGTCAATTCTTTTTAAAGTCACAATCGATAATGTTGGGGATGCTTTTTGACGTATTTCTGTTCATTTTAACTCACATTTCGTTGGCTCTGCTTTCCCCAGGTAATGCAGAAACAGACATTGTGTGAGGTGGAATATTGAGCGGTTATTTGATGGCCAGTTAACTGACCATTCGTTTATTAACGTACCTAAAATTATTAAAATTGGATATCTCTTCGTCAAGTGACAATCGATAATGTTCAGGATATTTTTTTCGGACACGGTGTATAGGCTATTCATCTGTATTTACCATAAATGATAGCAGATGTTTAAAAAATTAAAAATAAACTCAACTGAACTAACTACCCTTTCCTCTCCTGCCATTTTCGTTTTCCTCTTTTAGAGTAAGCTGTTTCAAATTCAGCTAGGGGGCACGGGGTAGCTCTGTAAGCTCCCCCAACGGGCCAGCGAAGTTTGGGGCGAAGATGCAGTCGAAATCGAATAAAGTACATTTTAGCCCCCCCCCCAAAAAAAAAATCGGAC
>Ga0209367_1008728_pt1 | contig 13834 bp, 5 predicted proteins | sample WorMetLIZISLAND2_FD_187412 | JGI IMG/M metagenome (GOLD analysis project Ga0209367, IMG submission 187412) | Marine gutless worms symbiont microbial communities from Max Planck institute for Marine Microbiology, Germany - Olavius geniculatus... ... | reverse complement strand
ATAATGTTGGGGATGTTTTTTCAGGTTTTCTGTTTATTTTAATGCATATTTCGGTTGATCTGCTTTCCCTAGATAGTGCAGAAGCATACATTGGGTGAGATGGAAAACTGAACAGTCATTTGATGGCAAGTTGTGTCAGGAATATTTTTGCCAAAAATTATTAAAATTTGATAATTGATTTTCAAGATACAGTTGAAAATGTCGGGGATGTTTTTTTTGGGACACAGTGTAGTATTCTGGTCAAAAATATCAGTTTTACTGTCAATGTTTGGTTACATGTTCAGTGTCAAATGTGTTCGTAGAAGTATGAAAATCGGTTAATATTTGCTCAGGTTATGAAAACGTTGGTAAACATTTTGTACACAGTATAGAATCAATGCTGAGTATGTTATTTAGTCTATATAAATCGGTTGTCAGACCCCATTTGGAATACTGCACATCATCTTGATCTCCTCACTGTGACAAAGATAAGGAACTATTGGAGAAGGTGCAGCATAGATTTATAAAAATTTTACCCGATTTGAGGAAGTTACCGTACTTACAGCGACTGAAAGAACCTAAACTGTGGACACTTGAAAAAAAAAGAACTCGTACCAACCTAATCGAAATTTACAAAATTATTAAGGGATTAGCAACAGTTTCATTTGACATTTTTTGAAATTTAGTACAAATACTACAACAAAGGGCTAATCGTTGAAATTTACGAAGAGAAAAGTTACAACTGACCGACGTCTTCATTTCTTCTCAGAACAAGTTATCAATATCTGAAACAGTCTCGATAAGAAAACAGTTAGAGCCGGTTCACTGAATATCTTCAAGAGGGATCCAGAAACACCAAGAAAAACATCAGAGATGGGTCTTTTTATTGGCAGCTGACGCCGCTTAACCCTGGAGCGGATCCAGTCTTCCGGCAAAGCTTCATCTGGTGAAATTCCCGGCAGAAAGTTCATACGATAACTTTGGCCTAAGGTTCTAACAACATCGATAGCTTACTAAAGCCAATGAAAATTGTAGCTTTTGGACACCCCGCCGTCGTTCGATGCTTTCTCTGCAGCATACCTCTCAAAGAGCTGAAATATCTTAGTCCACTCGCTTATGTGCTAAAACACAAAATCTTCCATTTTGTGGACAAAGTATAAAATTTTCAGAATATGTCCACAATTATATGCAGATTTATTTTAAATATGGTGGCATATCTAAAATTAATAGCAAATATATCACATTTTTGACATTGACATGCAGAATTTATCGTTTTTACCTACAGTTTGAAATATTTTTAGCTAAGCAAGTAGACTACCTTATTTGTGTAATAAATATCGAGCCAGATGAACTTACATGATTAGCGTTACTTACATCGACGTTACGGACTGACAGACGACATGTGCTAGAATAACACGTTAATGTAATAGTCGGCATCAAATGAATAAACACCAACGTCAAAAAAGAGAAATACGATAAAAAAAAACAAAAAAAAATCAAGTAAAAAACGATGACGATGATGACGACAAAAACGATGACGAGTATGAGTAGATAGTGTTCTTACTTGTGCGGCTGTGAGACAGAATACGGCCAGACAGGCGTACTGTGAGCGGCCGAAATGTCCTTTCTCAGCCGCGACAACCAACGGCACAACGACGACACCTTGTCTGCAACGACGATATTTTTGCAACGACGACACATTCCCTACAACGACAACATTTTTCGACAAGAGGCACAACGATAACCCCTTTCCTGCAATGCCAACACGACATCTTTGCAACGACGACACTTTGTCTGCAACGACGACATCTTTGCAACGACAACACTTTTCCCTGGTACGACGACATCTTTTTACAACAATAACAACAGACATCACATCGACATCTTTCTTGCAAAGACAACACTTTTTTGCAACGACGACATTTTTCTGCAACGACGACAACTTCTTTGCAACGACTACACCTTTCCTGCAACGACGACAACAAGCGGCACAACGACGACACCGGTCAACAAGTCAGACAGTGCCAACGACGCGACAAACAAATTGGTGACGGAGTTACGCAGGCTCTTGTGGCGCAACGTAATAAGTAAAAAAGCTATTAATAATAATCATTTGTAAAACGTAAAATGTCAGCAAACTGAACCTGAGGCGCCAGTGGGCATGACAGCTGTTGTGGCGCAGAGTGATAAGTATGAGAGCGCCGTTACCGAGTGTCATAAAGACGGCAAGTATCGGCAGCGTCACGTGTTTTAGCGCCAGTTGCTCGTTCGTCAACATGACGTCACTTCCTGCGAGCTCCCATGACGTCAGTAGCAAAAGGCACAGTTCAACACTCAATGTCTATTGTCGTCAATATGTCCAGCACCGAACGACCGGATCCGACTGATACGGATTTCTGGCACACTGACAGCAGCTATAGCTGCTTTGCGTGACAATGTCCGGTGATTGATACACCTGTGCAAACATTGTTGACAACAAACGTTTATAACCGTTTATTTTTATTGTTTTTTTGGTAAAAATGCGATTTGCTTTCGATGGCAAGGTTTGCTATTTTTAATAAATTAAGATTTGTTAAAAGTCAGTGGCAATGCGACGGCGTTTTAAGATAATTAAACTGTCTACAACAATCAAAGTGATATTGGTGAAATAAGAGAGACAACAGAGATATTAGTTTCGCATAACTTTTTTGGTGGCAAAACAACTGCATTGTGAAAAAAAGTAAATTTAGCCAGTAAATTAAACAAAAAGCTGCTTTTTTATTCAACGTTTATGTATTTAAAAAAATTTTGTCGCAAAACGCATTTTAACTTTTATTAAATTTTTCTCTTAACATCAATGCGTACATCAAGTTGGCGCCGGTTTCCGCGTCCACCTCTGTGACAATTTTTATTGTCTGATATGTGAGACGGTCCGATATGTTTCGATGTCTACGCTTACGTCCTCCAAATGCAGTTAAGTTTGCCTCAGTCTGTAATTTTGGTTCAATTTTTGTCAATTCCAGTCTTTTGCAGTCACACACGGATTGTATTTAGCATCATTCACCTAACCGGAACATGCAGCATTTTACAATGCATTATCACGCTGCATGAATTCTATCGAGAGATTACTAATTAACTCCCATACCTGTGCAGCAAACTGTCGGCGGAGCAGGCCGTAGCGACTGAAAGTGACGTTAAACAGTATACTGACTATAGTTGACGCAATATACTACGAGTCAACAACCAAGTGACAGAGTCACGTGATAGCAACGCCCAGCGCATCTTCTGCTGCTGCTGCTGCAGCGCCGCAGGAAAACGACGAGATTCAGAGATGCCGAGTTCGCTAAATTTGGTTAGTATTTTAAGGCTCTTGTTATCACCGGTGACGATATCAGACAGCATCAGCTATAATTTATGCATGCATAGTGCATACACATTAATGCAATTTTGATCAGAATTTAGATTGAAGTTAAGAAAGACTTTTGGTGTTTTTGAAGAAATGGGGCGTGGTCCAGCTAAAGAAACAGTAGATTAGATTTCAATCCGGATTTTGATCCGAATGTAGGAAATTGTAAAGCATTTGTAAAATGTGCTTTTAATTATGACTTTTCCTCGGATCTCTCTGATCTAATACTTTCGCAGAAATTCACTTAAGTGCCAAATGGTTTAACCGTTGTTTCCTGAGTACCCATATTTCAAGTTCTTATAACTAAAGTTAAATATTCTGCGTCGTCGTAAAATAACTGCAATTAGCCTTTAGTGCAACGTTACTTCGGGGAATTTAGACCACGGCTTCTTTACAGTGTCATCTAGACGCAAGCCGCATTTATTCAACTTGCATTTCGTTTGATGCGCGACTAGACACAACGCTTAATGCGAAGCCGGTGTCCTATTATAGAATCCTCGAAAAGTCTCCCCCGGCCCATAATTTACCGCAAAAATTTGCCACGCCCGGCGGCCGCCCACGAGGGACGGATTTTTTTACCGGTAAATTGTTGGCCGGGGGGAGACTTTTCTGGGAGACGATCCTATAACGGGGATAAACTTTTTATGAGGTTGACAATTTTTTTAATCAGGGGAGACATATCAATTCCGTGATTATTTTTCCGCGGGCGGATTTTTCATGGGCGAGACATTTTAAAAAATGCAACGCCGAGAACTCTGAGGTCGATGTCTGCATGGCTGCCGTGCAGTTTTTTAAGATGTTCAGATGCTTCGCCACAAAATGTCGCAACAAGGCATAAGCTCGTCGTGCAATTTTCGCCGAGCTAACGAAGCAAATTATCGGACCTCTGAGCGCAACGGCGCATCAATTTGACTCTCACTAATGACTTGAGATATCCACTTTCGCACTCATTTGATGATTCGCTGTCGCTAATGTTTCGTTCGATCAGTCACCTTTCCCCACTGCCCCGGCCGCCATCATTTCTACTTAGCTGCTGATGACGTCAACACCTGTTTACCAGACGAACGCCGATTTTTTTTAAAGTTTTCACTTTGTCGAAATTGTTTTTTTATTCCCGACGTTAGGTCAAACTGTACTAAGTGGGCGGTGTATAGGCCTATTGAAAACACATAATGCTGGTGTTGGACTTAGCTGCCCGTAGGCCTACAATACTCTACTTTCGTTTCTGCAGTAGGCTACACAGTACACGCGTTTTTACGTTTTAGCTGTCGTAGAGGCGTTCGTTCGTACGTCCGTCTGTCCGTCGCACTCTGCGATTGTGTCAAAACAGTATGAGTTAGGACCACGAAATCTTTACTGTGGAATGCCACGAAAACTCTATTTTTGCATCAAAATTTCGTGCCGTTGAGGGAAGAGATTTTCTCGAACGTCAAAGAGTGGTGCCCCAATGAAGTCGTTATTTAACCACTATCGATTTGTTCAGCGTGAAAACAATTGTACAGAGGCACAGACTTGCTGCTTATCATAACAAGCACTGCTGACGAGCTTTCCGAAGGTACTAATATCGATAACTTTAAACGATCTTAAACCATTAAAATGATAAGATTTTTTTGCGATATTTGACTGCGACGCACATTTCGAAGTGCATTGCATTAACATTACTATACATGTACCAGGACAACCTGCACATGATATTTTCAGCATGAAACGTAGGCCTAGATTTTAACCCTATGAGTTTTGACCTCCTGGTTCAAGAAGTTCTCCGTACGGAGATCTCAATTAGAGTAGGCCCACTCTTCGAAAACGCAATATTATTTTATTGCACGTTGTAGACTGATTCCTCAGGTGGCAGCACCGATGTTGTCGCGCGTCACGTAAGCTTTGCTCAAATTTCTTGTTAGTTTTTTTTACCACACCAGCAGATAAACAGTGAGACGGGGAAGTTTTGCTTTTTGTTCAGTACTGTCGATCGACTGATAGTGACATCTGGTGAATAGTTTCTGACGCGCTACAGCTATGCCGTAGGCGTCTTTAGTACGGTTGTCGTCCCTCCGTCCGTCTGTCTGTCTATCCGTCGTTGTCTGTCACGGATGTGTTGTGGCTAAACGGTGCGAGACAGGGCCTAGGTTACCAAAGCTCACTAACAGGAAGTCGCATATTGGCTTTCACTTTCGTACACGGTAAGCCTACATCTGCTCCTTTGTTGTGTAAATAATGACTTTTATCCAGATTTACCAGTAAATTTATGACTTGACTTGACTTGTTATGTTTCAAGTGGATTGCATTTTTGTCATCACTTAAAACTGCTTACTTGATTAGTTAGACACCCTGACGCTGTCATGCTAAACTAAAATGCAGTCATATAGTCTACTGTCAGTAGCCTATTGTCAACGATTTGCTAATGGGTTATTATCATCCATACAACACCGAGTCAGCATAACGCATTTTGTCGCTGTTGCCTGCATCCGATCAATGTACACCCGCAAATAGCAAACACACGACTGGCCCACAAAATTAGCTGAACAACGTCGAGCACTCTGTTTTGTGAATAAACGAAAAGTCGAACTTTGCGTGAGACCGTAACGTTTTAACACCGAAAATTTTTTTAACAAAAATCAAGAATTTGTAAAAAAGTAAAGCAAATACTATGTATTCTGAAAATTAAAATATTACGTCAACCTCAGAAAATCTCTATTGTTTTAAAGAGCTGTTTGAAGTTGTCATAATTACACGCCGTATCTGAGTTCATATGGCAGTGAGTTCCACACGGTCAGATCAGCAATCGAAAAAAAACAGTTTAGGCTCATTGTCGTAATTATCCAACAAGACGAAATTTAAGGCGGTGCCTACATTTGCGAAAAAGCTAAATCAAGGTTTTAGGCTTTAAGTTTATCGCATGCAATTTTGTTGACGTGTAGACGCCGCTTAAGCCACGTGCTTGGCTGCATCGAAGCAAAAAATGTGTGTTTGTATGCAGGAAGATGTGCACAGCGTTGAATGACATCGTCGACGACGAGTGAGTCTAGTCTAGTGGTCTAGTCACTGCAAGCGATCTGTCCGCCTGACCATATATCACGCCGCTGTGCTAGGCTGATTTCCGGCGCCAATTAATTAGCCAACGGCGTGGCGCCGACGACGCGGCGCGCCACAATGTGCTAGGCTGCGGCGACTGCGAGCAACTATAAAAGTTTTGAGACGATTTGTGCACTTCCTTTGATGCGGTTCAAAAATGATTCGTGCACTGTTTCAATCTAATGCCGGCCGCCTTGTGCGATATAGACAAATGCAGAAATTACGATGTTAATATTGGTTCTCGTCATACACGTCGCCAGCGAGTTCTAACGCTGTCTATGCAAGCCTGCGGTTAGTTTACTTTGCACTTCTCTATTCGTCTATTGGCTGCAGGCATTAACCAATGAAAACAGCAATCGTGAGTCGTGGCACTCACTGTCCTGTCCTCCCCCACACCATTGCACAAATCGTCCCATTGCGGTCAGCAGCAGAACTGCATGAATCGTCCCGCAATCACTGCAGAACTCGGTACTTGGTTCTACTCCGCTGACTGACTGGCTGCAGACACTCCGCAGTCCGCGAGGATGCTGCTCGCTGCCAGCTCCAGAGCTCAACCGCACCGGGCCCCCGCGCCGGTGTCACATTAAAATGTTTCCCCCGTGAAAAAAAATCCGCCCGTGGAAAGATAATCACGGAATTGATATGTCTTCCCTTATTAAAATATCGCCGGCCCCGTAAAAAGTCTTTCCATTATAGGATCGCCCTCCTCAAAAAGTCTCCCCCGGCCGACAATTTACGGGCAAAAATCCGCCCAGACCGTCGGGCGCTCGGATTTAAGCCGGTAATTTGTCGGCCGGGTGAGACTTTTCCGGGAGCGATCCTATAATGGGCACCGGCGCCGCTCCAGTGTTTACCAGCCGAGAAACTATCGGCGGTCGCTTGGAGCGAGTAGGGCGGAGCTGGCCGCCTCACCTCACCTTATTCCCTCCCCCACTCAAGTCGCTCAGTCTAGCGGACTGGAACGAACGCAGCAACTCACTCACTCAGTCGCGGCGCTTTCGCCAAGCGAGTGAGGACATTTGACGTCACGAGCTGCGGCCGCCGCGGCAAAACATCTGCAAGCGATTGTTGCAGCAGCAGCAGCAGCAACAGCGGAGCGTGTAGAAATTCTACTGAGCGCGTGTGTACCGTGTGTGCGTGCGTGCGTGGGGAGGGGTAGAGGCAGCCGGCATCCTAAGCACCACGAGTCTGCACGGTCTATCCGGCATCTGGCGGGAACGTTGCACCAAGTTCTACTTTCTGAGTGTTCTGCTGCCTGTTTCTCGGTGTTTCTTTCGTCTTCCAACTCTTTAAGTTCGTTTGATTTCGACTCCAAGACGTCTCTTCGTCGCCGTCCCTATGGCTGAAAACATCAGTACGTATATTCTTTACCGTTAATCGGATGATCACGTAACCATCATAGAGTGAACTTTGTTAATAAGTTGGACGATTGGAATAATTGCGTGTGACACAACTTGCAGAAAGGAGTTGTACGGGTAATTAGATTAGAGTTATTAGTTATTTATGTCCTGTTTATTACAGCTAATTATTTCTTTATCGTGAAAGTCGTAGGCCCCTGCAGGCTACAACTCAACCCTCATAGTAAATAAATAAATAAATGTGAGAGCGACAACAGTTGAACAGTAGCCTCGTAACACATAAAACGCACACACCTAGGCCAAGAAAGCGGCTCGGATTTTTGTGTGGCTGTAATGTGGAACGAATACCCGCTGCGACAGCTGATTCAGAATAAGTCGTGCTGCCAGGTGTCAAGACTAGAGTTCTCTGATAAGCCGATCACACTGTGGAAGTCCGTTTATCATAATCCGTCAGCGCGTCGTGATCTTATCATAAACAACCGGCCGGCGCTGTATACGTTTTTCAGTCTATAGGCCTATAGTGTAACGCGTCTTTTTCTCGTTACTGCTATCAGGTTATTCGCTGTTACGCTATAGTGCCAGACCAGACCGCGGATGCATTGTTGCAGTCACGAGTAACGGCTGCAATGAATTCGTAGCGTGGCATTAGCGACTAACTCGTGGCATCGTTCTACAGTTCGCTCTGTTTTTTACATCGCTGTGCCACTGTACGAGTATAACAAGAAACCCAGCTGTCGCTAGAATGGGCCGACCGTATGGCGCCAATATACTGTACAAGGCTACCGTCCGACTTCCGGTCGCAAAAGTAAGCGATTTCCCAGAGTGACTACAGTCCAATACACGCTGTGGTAACGCTGCTATATTGAACACTAGAATCAACCCTAGGTTACGTAATTCGGCGCGCATTCGTGACGGCTGCAGACAGAAATTTTACATTCAAAATTGCAGCTAAACTGCTGCAGATGGATACATGGTTACTATTGACAGCCTATAAGAACTCGGTACCATCACCGATCCTCTAAGACATACGGTTTATGCATGCTTGCGTTACAGACAGACAGACAATAAACGACACATCGTATACCAACCTTGGACTTTACGGTCGGCCAAACCGTTTTTTTGCTTTGACGAACAAGACTCGAACAAGCGAGCGACAAGCTCTGATTGCTGCACGCTGTTGATTGGCATTCATCCCGTGTTAGTTTCTGTTCCGCTTTGCATAGATACTGTAGTCTATCTAACAAGACAGTACATGGTTGTCCCGTGCACAATTCGTGCAACGTAAACGTCGTTTTTCGTCGGTTTCGCTGATGCATTAGATAGGCCTATTGTAACTAAACGTTGCTGCATGGCAAGTTATTGATTTCCGAACCGAGATGAACTCGGATACGCTATGACGCTTTAGCTTTTTCCCCTTTGTTTCAGTGCTCTACTTTCCGTGGTTGTCTTCCGGTCTCGTCTAAAAACCCATCCGTTTCACATTTCAGTCATATCCCACCTCTTTGTGATTATACACAGTGCTCGCGCAGTGACACTATTGCTATGCACACTCTAATCGTTCCTGTTACTTACTTAGGCTGTAGGCCTACTGTTACTGCGCGGACAGAGCGATGCAACTCTACTAAGCTGAACTAAACTCACATGGTTTAGTTTTTGACGAACTGGCCAACGGGCAAGCAGTAATGCATTACAGTAGGCACAGTCTAACGTACGCTCGCGTACACGTCAACCAATGACCATTAGACTCGCGCCCGCTCGCCTTACTTGCCCGTTGGTCATTTCGTCAAAAACTAAACCGTGTCAGTTCAGTTACGTCGCTCTGTACGCGCCATTGCTCATTGCTCGTCTGCCGCAGTTCACACAGTGCAGTGCAGTCGCGTTGTATTTTCCGTAACAGCACGTTACCGACAGCAAATGCAAGCCTATATAGCCTCGTCCCGGTTACGACCGCGTGCAATGGTAAGACATCCGTCGTCATGAGGCGTTTCTTGTTGGTACCTACGCCCTGCCGTTTTCAACACTCGGACTTGGCACTTGTCATCTCCCATTTATCAGTCACTACAAGTAAACTATAGTCCGGGAGTAGCTGCTTTTCAGCGACTCACGCGTGATATTTTGATATTTCTGGGCGTCGACAACTGCAAACAGTGTTCACTCAATGCCTGATCGACCTCCGAGAATATATAGTGGCTGTAATTACTTATGCCTATATGCTTACTGTGATCGAGAAGATGAGTATCGCGGATGCCATCACGTGGACGGACGGACGCACGAAATTCAACTATTCGTAATCAGGCTTGTAATGGAATGGCACCATAATAATAACATAGCGCCGAGTATGGGAATCTTTGTTGCATGAATCAAGTATAATCGCAGGCATGTAGGAGGGCTTGTAAACTTGTGCAGTTGACAAATAGAGTGAGACTGTGAGAGACTGTTCTGTATACAGATTATGCTATAGGCCTAAGACATTTTGTCTACACGCAGATGATTACACGTGCGGTACACAGGAAATGCAGTCTAAAATCTGAATGCGGTAAGGCATCGTCGTTATCATGCCGTTGTCAGTCGCTGTACCCAAGAGACGTTGAGGTTGACGGTCAATCGGCTGGAAGGCAGTTACACGGTCGAACGACTACTGTAATGTCTGATCGGTTATGACGGCGCATTTGTCGCCTGCTGGTGCATAACGCCTGCATCGCCCTGCCTCTTTCACTCCCGGACGGAGCTGCTGCTGCAGTATAATTTCCATGCATCTAGCATCTTCAGACGGATGAGACACCATGGTCTTTGAGATAGGGCGGTCTTCTGTCACGCTGATCGTTGTAGATCGCAAAATAAAACCGACATGTTCGTCTATGATCTGATCAATAGTAGTTAGTGTATTGCATGTCGCGCACTGCTACTTTCGTTTTTTTTGCAAATTTAATTTCTTGCAAATTCCATTCTCTATTCCATTTTTCTCTGAATTCCATTCCTTGCCATTTCATTTTCTTGCAGATTCAACTTTATCTTTCGTTGCATTTTTTGTTCCTTGCAAATTTCGCACTTCGCCAAAATCGATCTTTCATTTTCCTTTTCTTGCAAATTCAATTTCTTGCCAAATGAAGCAACCCGCCCGAACGTGCTGCGAACACTGCTTGCGTCTATCGTCCGAGCTAAGTGATTCGGACTACAAGTTTCTAGTCTTTTTATCGTTTTAAACGAGTTCTGACAAGCTAACCTAACTATACCGATAACGCAACATTAAGTATTAACTATTAAATGTTGAATAAACTAGCCTATATTTCGAACTTGTGTAAAGCTAAACTGAGTGAGTTGAATCGTTCATTTGGTCGTTATCGTTAATGCCGGTCACATACTACTTTTGGTTCTGTCAGCTACTATGCCCACATAGAAATCTTTGCGAAATGTCGGAATTTACGTCAGAAGAATAACGATGAAGACGCTTTACCGACAGTTGCAAACATTGTGCGTTAACTTTGAAGCCTGGTTTTAGCGAGCGATCTAACTCAACTAAACTGCGTAGTCGACTCGTGTGCGAACACGCCGTAGCACTGCGACCAAAAGTGCCGCAGCTATACCCCGTTTACACGATCAAGCTGGCTCGACGAGCTGTTAGCTGGACGAGCCAGCTCGATGTTTGCTCGATCGTGTAAACGGGGTATTGGAGTTCGACGGAGATACGGCAGGGAAAGTTGCGCTACGAATTCGCTCGCACGTTTTTAATGTGACGCAGCTCGTTATTTATGCACGATTCCAATTATACAGAGGGGGCAGAGAAACGCTCTGGCGACGAAATAAAAGCTGCAGTTTGCACGGCGTGCTCGCAACACCGTATTCTGACTGACGCGAAACGGCAGCCTGCAACGATAGGAGTAGACAGAAACCTGATTTCTTTGATTTTCAGGTTAACACGCTAGCTGGTAAACTTTCTAGGTGCGGAGGACAAAACTATTTGTTGTATGCCGAGTTCTTCTGGCACTTGTGTTAATTATGGCGGTGTGGTGGCACCTAGCACCGTCGTAAAAACTAATGTTTGCGGCCGTCAGCGGTCGTTGGGGCAGGGCATGTTGTTACTTATATACCACACACAAGGAGCCCGCAAAGTTCGCGGAGGCACCAGCGTCGAGTTTGCGCAGTCCGTCGGCACTCTGCCACTTCCGTTCGTCGACTGGCAAGCAGCAATTAACGTGCGGTAATTGATGCTGCTGCAGCTCGCTCGCGGCAGCTTTGTTTGCATACTTCTCGCCGCCGTCGCCGCGTTATCGTTCGCCCTTCTGTTTCTTTCCCATCGTGTCTCTGAGCTCCCTTGTGTGCGTTTAAGTCTGGCATACGCGCTCGGTTCCAGTGGCGTCATTTCAGTAAATCATTCATTCGGGGTCTCCTTTTATACGTAACGTATTGTTCTTGCAGAAGTAGTACTGTTTCAAAGGTATGACATATAGGGAAATAATTAAAATCATAAATCCTTGGGGGGTCCGTAGACCCCCAGTCACTTCTAAATCACGCCCCTGATCCGTCTAGTAAAGCAGTCGCGGTGCTTAGCTAGCTGCAGGTGAAGTTCTGGTTGTGGCTTTCTTGCGATAAGATTGTCGCAGTTTGTTCGTCGCACGTATCGGCACTAGCAGTGATAAGCGCCGACGTACGTTGGCGTTTGCTTTAAATAGAAACTCAGCGAAAAGTCACTTCGCGGCAGTAGAATCGGGTCACTTGTATTGCGACGTAGAAGACTAGTGCAAGAATGCAGGACTTGGGTGTTCAGACGTAAGACCTAGTTACAACCGAGTTTAACAGCATTGACTGTCGACTGTCGTTGGCCAACTTTTAATTTTGTTTTAACATGCGGTTTAGCTTAGCCTATGTAAGCTAGTTGTATATCACAACGCACCATCACATGAGAGCATTTTTGTTTCTTTTTTACTTTCTGTCGTAAACTTGATCGTCGGAACTTCACGTTTGTGCTTATATTTTAGTCCCTATCATTGCGTACGAGCATGTCATGCAACATTTGACCTAGCTCTGATTTCGCAAGAAATTGAGCATGTTTGATCTGTTTGCTGGCATGTTTTGATTAAACTGTATGTAATCTATTGATCCTGAACTTTGATTTTTTGACCTTGAAAGTTTAAATTTAGTGTTTGTATGAAAATATGCCTGTACTTTGTTTTTTATAACAGAGTCTACTGATATTTAATTGGCAAACATCTTTGGTGAATTCTTGCGTAATCGAGAGTTAGCATCGATGACCTTTTTCCGACTCCGCGTGACCTAAAATAGATAAGTAGGGGCCTATGTTATACAAAAAGTGACTGACGTCGAGGTCATTGTTGAAAATTTTTGACCCGAAGTTCGAAATATGTTGCCCGAAATCGAAGATCGAGGGCAACATGTTACGAACTGGGGGGAAAAATTTTCAACAATGATTGAGAGTTTTTGAGACGTCAGTCTCTATTTGTTTCGTTATAGCCTACCAAAATTTGTGGTATTTTAGCCCTCTTTAAACAAAGTAAACATGGTTGTCTGCTGATAACGTATGACCTATCGTTTGGCCACAATACATAAATTCGGCGTCGGCGTGGTCATAGACATCTCAAATGTTAATGTGATGACGACGCCAATCAAATACAGGGTGCGGCAAAAAAAGTAGCCCCCTAAAGTTTTTCGCTGTTTTCTCAGCAACCGCTTGGAATTTTAATTTGAAATTTTATACATTTATTTGCTGAAGCCCGCTACATCTAACTGCCCAATAAAATTTAATTCTGTTGAAAAATGACAAAGTTATAGACTTTTTAACATGACCGTCTACCGATTTTTCAGCATTCAAAAATGTTCTGGCTTCAACGCCAATTTAATAACATCGTTGAAACAACACAGTTAACTAATGATCAAATGCCAGAATTCCATTGTCATTGTGAATGTTCGAAGTGTCCACCGCCAGCTCCAACACAAGCCTTCAGTCGCTTTGAGAAGTCTTTAACAGATTTGTCGATCGGTCCCTGTGGCAGGTTGCCCCAGATAACCTGAAGCGCTTGCTTGA
>Ga0209367_1008726_pt1 | contig 13836 bp, 8 predicted proteins | sample WorMetLIZISLAND2_FD_187412 | JGI IMG/M metagenome (GOLD analysis project Ga0209367, IMG submission 187412) | Marine gutless worms symbiont microbial communities from Max Planck institute for Marine Microbiology, Germany - Olavius geniculatus... ... | reverse complement strand
TTCCTTTTCCCTTCCCTTTCCCTCCCCCTTCCTCTTTCTCTTTCCTTTCTTCCATCTTTCTTTTCGTGTCCACGTCTGTGCGTTCAATATTTGATGCGCCATATCTCCATAACGGTGCTAGATAGCCGAATGGTAACGATGAACCATTTATAGTAAAACGCTGGTGATGAATCGAATGGTATCGTGACTGACAATGTCTATTGTTTAGTTAAAATAATTGAGAAGGATAAAAGGATCATTGCTGCTGTACAATTTGAAATTAAACTGTTTGATTTTTTTCTACCAGTCTAAACAGCTCACTGATTATATTTATACGGATATATACTGTAAATTATCGAAATGCATTAGACAGACTCCGTGTTCGTATGAACATTATCTTGTTACTCGCTACTGTCGAAAACACGATCGTCGCCTAAAAGCAGGCTGCTCAGACATCCAGCTAACTGAGATAAATGTTTAACATTCGCCAATGGTTTGCAAATTGCTCACTTATTTCTTACTTAGTCACTTATTTGCTCAGACCACCCGTTTTACAGGCACTTTAGGGGTAGCGACTTCTGCAGACGTGCAGATTCTTTGCCTCACTCCTTGCCATGTGGACCCGTTTTTCTGCAACGTTTTTCTCAACGTTTTTTCTTAGTAAATCATCATCTGCATCGCACTCGCTTGTTTTTTTTCATTCTTGTATTCGTATGTTTAAAGCTGCGTACCTAAGACACTTTTTACCATCTTTCGAGCCAAAGAAAATGTGATAGCGACGACGACGATGACATTTCTGAGATAAGCACATTTACCGGTTCACGGGCAGTTTGGTTGTACAGTATGTAAAGCCTTATACAGCGCCAAGCAACTGTTATCAATCTTTAGGCCAAGCTTCATGCCTTGAGACATGAATCAATCGAGTCCTGCCAAGCTCTGCCAGCTGTTCAGAGCCGAGAAGTATTCTCTCTATTCTTTACCTCCGCTGCTGCTGCTGTTGCTGCTCTTCTGGGTCAAATTGGTCATGCGTCACGTCGGCGAAACTGCGTGTAAACGATAAGCTTCTCACTTTGCCCACTAAATGCCAACTTGCACCGCCAGCCTTATAGCTCTCTCAATCAAACTATTTTACACACGTGGAGAGGCGTGCTTCAGTAGTTTGTAATGAACATCACGGTTGGGATGAAAGTAACGTAAACTCTGCAGACAAACAGAACAGCTGCAGGAGCCGCGCAGCATTGAAACGTTCTGCAAGCTACCTGACGAGCGTAGCACACGCGCGTGCGTCAACGATAAATAACCGAAGACGTCGACTCAGTGCCGACCGACATGCGTAACCTGTGGTTTCTCTGGTTTTTAGCAAGATAATTCGGTATTTAGCTTTATTATTTTAATTCAACCACGCTCTGCTCGCACTGCTACTATTTTTTTACAATTTTCGCCTGAATTCATGCGTTGTAAAGCAAACGAAAAGGTAGACTATGCCACCTGAGCGTGGTTTAAGCACGATACCGCACTGTCTGGCGTGGTATACTGCATACTCGCCTATCCACTTCAGCATTGGGGTATCTAGTAGCCTACCGATTGTAAGTACAGACTGCAAACTACAGAACCGTTAAAACAATTGAAAAACAAACTTGCAGCAAGTGACACCCCGTATAGCCAGCTCGGGGATGAGTTTCTCATAATAAGCTATACACCACTTTAACCTTTTTACCCGTAACGTTTATTAAAACATTAAATTAACTAGAAAGCAGTCATAGCCCGCAGGTACCTCCGCCCAGGCAGAGCTATTCGCCAGGTGGCGTCACCATCTTCGGCTTTGCAGCGGTTCCCTTATGCCCCCTTAATATTAAATCACTTGTAGTTTGTGCCATTCCTGATAAACCCTCAAAATTTCAGAAAAATCCGTCCATAACTTTTTGAGTTATCTTGGACACAGACAGACAGACAGACAAACAAACAAAGTCTGGCAAAAACATTATCTCCTTGGCGGAGGTAAAAAGGAAAGAATAACAAACATGCAATAAGACCGATATGCAATAAGCAATGTCATGTAATTCTGCACTAACCTGGCACTGTACTCAAGCGTATCGAAGCGACATGCTGCTCAGTCTCCGAGGGGGACTTTGAACCGTGACTACCATGAACGTCATCATCATCATCATCAGCAGCAGCAGCAGCAACAGCTCCAACAGATTGCAATGTCGACGGCAAAGCAGCAGTGACGTAGACGTGACAAGCCGTGCGAGCCTCACCGGCAGCGTTACTCGCAACGACGCAGTAGTCTCCACCGTCTTCAGCGAACACCTCATCAATCTCCAACGTACTACTGTCAGCCGCCACTGATATCTGTCATATAACACAGTATTTCTGTCCTAGAAAAAAAACATTAAAACACAAAAAACAGACAGAATTTAACCACTCCCACGATTAGGAATAAATACCCGTCCTTTGGATATTCACAGTTCTCGTTGTTTTCGTTGCCACATCGAAGCATTTTCTACCCCGTAGCTTTTAAACCATCCTAGTCCCCATCACACCCTCAGTCATTTTGCTCCTCAGATTCGGTAGGCTCCCGTCGTCATTGTGCGCTATACAAATTTAATTAGGCCTACTTACTTACTCACTTGTATCCGGAGAAGATTCTGTCCAAGGGAGATAATGTCTAAGAGCTTTTGTCCAGAAGAATTTAGTACACTTTCCATACTACCCAGTCGCCGCTTCTAGCTTAGCGGAATAAAAGAGAAAGAAAAGTATGACACGTCTATAAGCAGAAAGTGGCAGAAAACATTCTGTTTAAAACATACTGACAAAAATTACTAATATTGGCGAGAAATGAATTTCCACTAAATTCCCATTAAAAGAAAAATATAGACAGAGACCCTGTAAACCGCTGACGGCAGAACGAGTGCGTTGTTTTTAAGCCACTGAATCTGAGGTTTTGTTCCTCCTGTGAACGCACAACTCAGACACAAGCGACCACCTTCTGGTACTTCAGCATCACGCAACGGTCGTATGAAGCTCGGCCGCTCCACTGCTGTTACACATCATAGCAACCACCGCATTGCCTACTCACAGGAATGTGACAAAACTAGGAACATACTAAGCCGACATATTACGCAGCCGTCCAACTAGACATGTGCAACGCAACCCTAACCCTGACTCTTACGTTTGACCTTTTAGACTGTAAACTGTTACCCCAGTTACTTCTGTCCTGCAGTCTGCGGAATATTCACACCAATTTTGGTATTTCTACGGTTTTGTTTTTCAGTTAGGAACCCGTATGGAACAGACAGACGGACGAAAAAACAGACAGACAAACGTGCAACACCCGTAGTGTGGCCCATTACGATAGCCATAAGAAGTCATCATAAGAAGTCAGAAATGTGATGAAAGACGTCAACTGATATACAAATAACTAAACGTGAGGCGTTCTAACGTTCTAATGCATTCTACAGACTATCGACAGTATTTTTGGGTGGGTCACGACTATCTTCTAGTGAATGCAACAGACAATAGGCGTAGGCTACTCACAGGTTTGGTCGTGCGTCTGCTGATGAACTTGGAGCGTGCTGATGCCTGGAGCGTAACTAAACGCAGCTGAACACGCCACATCACGCACTGATGTTATATGATTTTCGGATATTTATGTTTTACAAGGTAGTGTAGCGACATAGTACGTGTGCTGTGCATGCCACTGAGTAGCAAATTTCTTAGAGTTTATTGGTAAAAGATTGTAAACACTGGTTAATATTTAGCGAAGATATGGACAAAGTACACTATCATAGTTTTTTGGGCCATCCTGAATATACGTGAACTATCAGCAGACATTTCTCTCACGATGCAGGTACGAGTACATCATAGTAGAAACAACTACTATCGGGCTGTTTTATAGGCTGGGGCCTCATTACGGAGTTCGGTCTGTTTGTTTGTCTGTCTCACTCTTTAACTCAAAAACCAAAAAAACACATAAAAACTGATATCAGTGTGGATGTTCTACGGGGCATGAGCAATCGGTGCGCAGTGTGCCAATTTTCAACTCACAAAATCAGCTAAAGTTCATCAAACGTTACAACCTCTAGAAAATGACACTTTTACTCAGCCGACAGCTGACCGCACAAAACGAATCATGCGCGTGCGCTCACTGCGCGCTATAACACAATGCAGTGGACGGCCGCATATATGTGAGCACAAAAAGTGGCGATATCTTTGCTCATTACACGAACCGTTTCCAATTTAACATAACACGTTCTCCATCAGCTCTTTACACAAAAAAAGTTAACAACTAGATATTCCGCTTCAAACTGACAAAAACGAGCGGATTTATGATAAGTAGATACGTACGGACGACACGAATGGCGGCGGAGGTGACTGTTTGTCCGGCACTGTTAGTCGCCTGGCAGACATACTCTCCACTGTGCTCAGGTCTCACTCGACCAATCACAACACTCGACTTGCTTCTAGCCCCCGGCTCAGCCATTACCACGGCCTCCTCCAGTTGTTTTTGGTCCTGGAACCAGCTGACGGTCGGCAGCGGAGTACCAGTCACGTGACACTCCAGCACGAGCGCCATGCCTTCCGGTACGTCCACCGATCGAAGGTTCGTTGTAAACACAGGCGCTGCTGCTACATAACCGCGTGCAACAGGACATTATTTAAACACGAAAATTAAATATTATACGGAGTGGGTTAAGCGAGTGTAAAACAAATTTATGCATTCCAAACAGTGGTTTAACCGACAGTTATTCCACGGCCGGCGACGGTCGGTCGTGTAAGCTTACGTCTACACTGTCGTTCGTTTGGTTACGCATGACTGCATCCGTGATGTGAAAGCTAACGCAATTCACTAGACGACTGCAGACATAGTATGGTAGGCATAGGCAATATTAGTGCGACCATAGTATTACAAAAAAATAGTAGGCCTATTAGATTGTGACCAATCTAATGTACTCCTCGCGCGCATCATTTTCTTTTGTATTCTTTTAGGAGCTTTTTCGTTCATTTCGGTTTGTATTAGAGACCCGGCGTCTAATTGAGACTCGTTTAATATTATACTAATAGTGACTGGCGTCAAAATCATTATTGGAAATTGTCTCCCCAAGGATCATAAAATATTGCGGGATTTTAGGAACTAAGAAAAAAAATTCCAACTAAAAATATGGGACAGAGCCAAACGTAAGGCCGCCCGGCGCCGTAAGTCCGATTGGGGGACAGTTAAGGGGTTGAAATTTAGTTCGCAGCAAAGTCACGTGGCACGAACGCAACTGCATTGTCATATACATGTATAGCAAGTGCAATGTTATACTTGGGTGGTTCGAAATGAGACACCAGAACTTTGTTGTTTGAGAACGCAAATTCACCAATTTATCCCAATTTATCTGCGTTTGACGTGGAATTAATCGTAGTTCTAAACGCCGTTTTCCTTTTCTCGATATCTCTATTCATTCTAGAGATATATGCGATCAAAGTCTAAAGTTGTCCAAAAACGCGTGAACTGTCGATGTTGGGTGGGTCGAAATGAGCAAATACAACTTTGTGGTTAATAAACCAAAGTTCACCATTTTTTTTGTTCAACGCGAGAGAAACGGCGGTTAATAAAATTCGTTCTAGAGATATTTGCGGTCAAATTCGAAAGTTGTCCTAAATCGCGCCGAATTTTGGACGCTTTTTGCCTTCCCAAATTTCAAGGGGGCGGTGCCCCCAAATTTTGCACATGGGTTAACACCCCCATCTAGCGGCACATCACGTGGTAAAGTTTAATTAGGCTAATTCCCTTAACGCCATAAATCTTGAGGCTCATACGCTACATTTTAAGCCAATTTTTGACCCCCTTTAAAAAATGTTGAAGGAGCTCCCATCCCCGGTGGGGTATACCTTTGCAAGTCATTTTGTAGTGCGTGTAAAAATTTCGAAGCGCAGCGCTCCCTAGAGGCTGAAATATGATATTCCAAAAAAGTCGATTTTATGGGTACAATTGCACTTCTAAATCTCCGTAATTAGTGGAACAAAGTTCACCAAACTTTTTTTCGTTCAACGCGGGAGGAAATGCTGTCGGTCAAACAGTTTTCAGATTTTGAATATTTCTGTTCGTTCCGGAGATATTCGCGCTTAAAGTGAAAAAGGGTTCGAAATCGGGCCAAATTTAGCGTGTTTTTCGCGCCCAAATTTTTTTGTAAACTGAACAAGGTTCCAACCATGCGGCAAAATTTAGCGGAGATCGGCGCACGGACGTCGAAGATCTCGCGATGAAAACAAAGAATAAAGAAAAACTGTTGGAAAACATAAGGCCTTCCGTGAACTACCGTTCCAGGCGGCCTAATAATGGTCGACAACGCTAGTTGCCATTTGGCTTGATATACCACAACGCATGCTTCTATCTAGCACCGCTACGGAGATATAACGCCTCAAAGATAATGGGGTCACCACCTTGACCTTTTGGGGTCACGTGACGTCACTTTCACGTGACCATTCGACTCCCGGGGGTCGACTTCCTATGGGTGGTCCATAGTGACCATGCGTCTATCTGGCACCGTTATGGAGATTTGGCCGTCTGAAGTTCTTCCAGAAAGGCTCTTATAGGAACAGAGTTCGGTCGTTGGTCGGTCGGTCGGTCGGTCCTCAATATTACATTGACCTCATATGCTCCTCTTCGCTACTTTAGGGCCGAAGCGCACGAGGCGTAAAAATGATACATAATAAACGATCAGCCACATCATCTCGCGACGAATGTTATGCAGCTTTTGCACTGTATAAACTTATTATTAAACTAAACGGAATTAAGTTATTTCAAATTCTTACTTGCTGCAGAGTGCTGTTGCTGCTGTTGCTGATGTTGCTGCTGCAGCTGCTGTTGATGCATTGGTATAAGGACATCCATCTGAGGCTCTGCGGCTAACGCTTCCGACTTCCTCGCATCCTGATCAGACATAATAGCAGACTCCAGACTGATCAACAACATATCACACATTGTCTTTATTAATTTCTCTTTTTTTCTTCGAGCAAAGCTATTTTTTCCGTGAGTAAATTGAGGTAAGAAAAAATTTCAATAATTACTACCGTGATCTTGTCCTAATTTCACGTGACAACAAGAAAAAATAAACAAAAACAAAACAACAGTTAACAATCACATCTTCTTGTAAAAAAACTAAATAATTAATCGCTGAATAACGTGAAAAGACAAATTATCTAGTCTTACCCACCTTCTACAAGTAAAATGCCCGTCTGAATCAACCAAAAAAAGAATTTATCAACAACTTTATCCGTGAACAAACTATAAACTTTGACGTCAAGGTAGCGGTGACATTTAACCTGTTGAGCTTGGCATTTGTCAGCCAAGTGCTGCAGTTGTGACGCCGTGCGATCAAATGCTAGTTCCAAGTCACGACCCGCGGATTCCAGGTCTTGGACCTGGCCGCCTTGCCAACTCTCATCTGCATAACAACATACATCATAAGTGATACAAATGTTTTCTTAAAGCCAGATCTAAACTCTGTTGGGTAAAAATGTGATGCTTCATATAAATTTCAGATTTCGCAATGCAGCGTATGGAGCCCACTTCCAAGCCAGAAAATGTCGAGTTACAGCAACTAAACTTTTAAATGTCACATTACTGTCAAACATTGGACTGTGGGGTCGATTACTCTGAGGCCCCTGTTTAGTCAAACATAATGAAAATGTTTTGCACTTGTTTCGCATGTAAGGTCTAATTTGACGCGTAACCACACGCCCTAGCAGCACAGCGGTTCAATGAATTAGATTACTCTGATACCTACCGCGATTTTTGGTCAACAGTTTGATGTCGTCAATGCGTCGTTGCTGGCTCGGTGCGAGCTCAGCTTGGAACGAGTCGAGTTCTTTGATGAGGTGAAGCGCGTCTTGTGACGTCTGGCAGTCGGCGGCCTTGCGTTGAACCAAGCCAAGAAACCGCATCGCCTCATCAACGCACTGTTCGTACTGCAATCAGCACATTGACAGTTAAACGATGTAAGTAAGTAAGTAAGTAAATTTAATTTATAAAGCGCACAATGTCAGCGAGAAACTCGCTGAATCTGAGGCGCTGATGGTGAATGATATCACCTTTTATGACTTTTGCTGTTTTCGATGTGTCACACATTGCACGTCGCCGTTAACAAGTGTATAAACTAATGTTTTGTACATTTATTAAAATTAACGATTACTTAATTGCTTATTAAACCGCCCGGAACGGTAGTTCCCGGAAGGTCTTATGTTTTACGGCTGTTTCTTTATTTTTTTTTGTTTTCAACGCGTGATCTCCGAGGTCCGTGGACCGAACTCCGCGAAATTTTGCCACAGGTTCAGAAGCAAGTTCAATTTATAAATGCTGCTCCAAAACTTTGGGGGTTTGCCCCCTACCCTCCAAAAAAATGGGGAAACATGCTAAATTTGGCGTGATTTCGGACACCTTTCCATTTTGAGTGCAAATATCTCCGAAACAGACAGAGATATGTAAAATCTGAAAAACTGGTGCACTACAGCGTTCCCTCCGCCTTCGGTGAATTTTGGTCCACTAATTACGGAGATTTAGCCTAGAAGTGCAATTATACCCACAAAATCGACTTTTTCGAAAAACCATATTTCGGCCCCTAAGGGGTGCTGCGCCCCGAAATTTTTACACGCACCACAGAATGGCCAAGTCTTGCTAGCCCATACCCCACAGTGGATGGGGGTTCCCCCAACAATTTTTTTGTTCAATAGGAGGTGAAAAATTTTCTTAAAATTTTGCGTATGAACCACTAGAACTTTGGGGTCAAGGGGATTAGTTTAATGAAACTTTACCACGTGATGTGCCGCTGGATGGGGGTGTTAAATCGTGTACAAAATTTGGGAGGACATCGCCCCCTTAAAATTTGGGAAGGCAAAGAACGTCAAAAATTCGGCGCAAAATTTCGACTTTGACTGCAAATATCCCTAGAACGGATTAAGATATCGACAAGCGGTCAACGGCGTTATTAACTACCATTTTCTCCCGCGTTCAACAAATAAAATCTGGTAAACTTTGGTCTATTACGCACAAAGTTGTGTTTGCTCATTTCGACCCACCCAACATCAATAGTTCGTGCTTTTTTAAACAACTTTAGACTTTGATCGTGGGGACAATCTTTGTGAAGACAGTCTTTGTCTAAACAGGTCAGATTGACGACTGGTGTTCGACAAGGTGGGGTTCTTTCCCCTGTGTTGTTTGCATTATATGTTAACGATATTATTACTAGTGTCGAGAACTCTGGCTATGGTTGTGAAATTGCTGGTAAATGTGTGGGAATACTAATGTATGCTGATGATTTACTATTGATTTCAGTTACATGTAATGGTTTGAGACGGTTGATAGAAATCTGTGAGCGGGAAATGGCATGGCTGGACATGCAGTTTAATAGCCGTAAATCGTGCATAATTAGATGTGGACCTAGACATAAGAAGGAATATGCTGATGTCTTTCTAAATGGTGTTCCATTACGACAGTATAAATCATTTAAATATCTCGGTATTGTGTTTGAAAGTGGGTCTAAGCTTAAGATTTCTCTTGCGGCCAAAAGAATGAAGTTTTTTTAGAGCTTTCAATTACATTTATAGCTGTATGGGTACTACATCTTCACCCATGGTTTTATGTCATTTGTTGAATGTGTTCTGTTTACCTGTCCTACTCTATGGGCTTGATGCAGTTCCTTTGTCAAATGCCAACATGGCCACACTAAAGTCAACATGGAGAGTTGCTTTATACAAAATATTTCATGTACGGGATATAAACAATCTGCTGTATATACAACGTTGTATGGATATTCTCCCTATTAGTTTTGTTGTTGACCTTAGAAAGTTAAATTTTTTGCATAAGCAAAGTGTGCACGTCATGACTATTGTTAATGCTGTATTTTACATTTTTGGTTTTAGAGAATATGATATCTTATGTACAAGATATTCTGTTACCAACGGACAGTTTCGCAAGTGTGTCTGGAATGCTTTTTTATCGTGTTTTTAGTCTTGCAAGTGTGTCTGGAATGTTTTTTTTTGTGTTTGTAGCTTTACCTAGCTTTAGTTTCTCTTTGTATATGTATTATTCTGACTTACACTGTACTGTGTGAATTGAAATAAATATATAACTAACAGTAATGGCAGTTCTAATAATCTTCCCTCTTATCCTCCAGACAGTCATCAGGCCATGAATTGCATAGTCTCCGCGACGTGTGCCGGTGTCACAAAATAGCATCGCTCCCCTAAAAATATCACCCCTTGGTAAAATAGAATCGCCCCGGGAGCGAGGTTTGCGGCAAAAAACCGCCCCTTCACTTGAAAATTCGCCCCCACCCAATAAAGTAACATCGCCTCCCTGATTAAATCATCCCCCCTGCATTTTGCTTTCAAATCTAATTGCGCACACAAACAGCAAGTACGTTATGAGACATTAAACATGCAGGTTTTGGATGTTTGATGATGCTTAAATGTGAAACAACTTTATGGCGCTAGCAGTTGCCAGATGAAGCTCATTACATAATCGTCGGCGGTCGTGTTACCTTGGCGTGCAGTAGTGACCGAACTCTTGCATGCATTCATTTAACTAGCAAAGTAACCTGCTTGTAGGGCGAGTACTTCGCTAGTAATAATAATGATATCACAACGTGACGTCATAAATGAGACCATGGTAAGTGATGTACAATAGTGGCAGTACAACTTCATACTAGTTTTGGTTTTCAGCTGTCACTGTGTGCTTACTGAGAAGAACAGTCCTGGAACTTATTGAACGCCTCTCGTACAGTAACTGCTAAAACAACAAGTCATACAGACTTAGTACAAAGAAGTTTGCAGTGAGACAGAGAATCTTATATTCAGTCCATTAATTGACTTTGAGCAAGGGAAAAGATCTTAGAATAATAGTGGTGTGAGTGAATTTGGTGAGTGAGAGAGTTATTGATTTGAACATCTCGTTGACGACATTCCAGCATCTGACATGTTCTCCTAGCATCCAGGCACATGGACCAGTGTCCATTCCGGCATTTGACATGCTGCCCTAGTGTCCAAGCATTAGGCAAGCAATGGTAAGTGCAATGGAAAGCTATTGTAAAAGAGCCAATATAGATAATATTATTTAATCTGCTAACTATCTGTATTTACAAAATTACAGTTATAATTAATTTCAGTAACATTGCTAGCATCATAGTGTGGCGCCAAAATGGTAGCACCCAAATGGCCGCACCCAGATGTCACATACAATTACCCAGTAAAACAGACTTAACATAGCATTATTAGATATTACAACAACATTTCCAGCATCGATGAGTTGTGTCGTCTTCATGCTAACACAAAGCTGCAAGTATTGGATGTTCGGTTGAACCCAGTTGCCCGTGGTGTATCTGACTACCGACTTGTCCTTATTCACTTGATGCCAAATCTTAGACAACTTGGTAATGATAACTTAATTTATTTTATTTCATGAGTGGTATTTTTGTTGGCTTAGTATACCTTTTATGTGCTGTTTTTCTGCTGTGCCATGAGTCACATTTTCAATCGTTCTTTGATAATTTCTGCAGCATGAATGATGATTGTATTGAACACATTGCAGACTTGCTACTTGTGCCGTTTTTGTTGCATATTTTTTCCTGAATTTTCGTTAAATAAATGACCAAGGTTTTTGCTGTAACTGCTTAGAAAATAATTGAGATAAAAAGCCTTTTTTGTTGTTAATGAGTAATGGTTCATTATTAAACACTTGAAAAATTTGAAAAATAAATTTTTTGTTATTAATTGAAATGCAAATTTTGTTGATATACATTATTACTGTTGTCGTTGTTATTGTTGTTGTTGCTATCACTATTTGTGCTAGTTTGCATGCGGTGCAGATGATTGCTTTGTGGGAGATCTGGATCGCAAAGCTGCACTGATGCACTTCAGTACAGAGCAGGCAGCCGAGATGTCAAAATGCATGTCATCATGGGTCTCGGCCGATTCTACTCAACGATACTTGAACCCAAGGCTAGCACATGTCAGGTCACTGGCAAAACCCCTATCCTGTGAGTCAGTGCATATTTATTTAGCCAGTTCACTTAGTATGTTGTCTTATTTAATCTCTGTACATTATACAGTGGGCGTCTTCACTTTTTGACTTAGCCGTTTGACTTAGACTTTCGCTAAGCCAAAGCTAAAGCTGAACGCTCAAGTCTGTACTTAGATTAAAGTTCAACTAAACTTTGGTCTAAGTCCACTGACTTAGACCAAAACGTTAAAAAAATGGTGGAAAGACTGGTAAACCTAAAATAAATCAGGTTTAATTAGTTTTGCATGGACTTGTTTATTTAATTGTGCCACACTCGCAAATGACGTAATTACGTACAGTTTTTTGTCATTGTGTAGTCATTACAGCATTAATTTTTGGTACCAGACTGCTTTAATTTATTAAACTATCCTTTCGTATAGGACTGTAAATAGTTGCCATATTTTTGCTCAGCTAAAGTCAGAAGTTGAACCAGATTCAGTCTCAGCGAAAGTTTAGCCCTAAGGGCTAAAGCTATCTCTTCCATTGCAAATTGAACCGACTTTAGCCAGGTTAGTTTGGTTAAACTTGGTCTAAGTAGGTACTTAAGTAGGTACTTAAGCCAAAGTATGGGCTAAGTCAGTTGACCCAGACCAAAACTTCGGTCTAAGTATCTACTCAGACCAAACTTTCTAAATCACTTCACTTTTTGACTGAAGTAGGTACTTAGACCAAAGTTTAGGCTCAGCGAAAGTCTAAGTCAAAAAGTGAAGTCGCCCAGGGTCTTTAGTTTCAGCACACAAGTGGTGCAGACTGTCATACTAGGCAGTTCACTTATGTCGTCATGAATTTGAATTGTTTTGGTGGAGTTTTTTTATGCTGCACAAAACTGGGTATCACTGTTGCTATTTTTAGCATAGTTGTACTGAGTGATCTAGTGATAAAAATTTGCAGTCATAATTAGTGCAGTTCAATTTGTGTAAGCATTATAATTATTTTTATACATGTGACATATCTGCAATGTGTGTTATGCATTTCCTTCTGTCCAGGCTCTGAGGGAGATGGCAGTTCTTTTCTCAGCATGATAATGCACTCTCACGGCAGTCGTAGAGTTCAGAAAACATTGTCTGGATCGATGGCTAAAACACCGAGTGCTGAAGAGTATTCGCCAGAAGGTTTTTGCTATTCATCAAATCTTGCCTTACATGACATCCTCACACTCTCCTTACCTTACCTTACCTTACCTCTGGGGTGGACAGGCTCTTACACCTGCCCAGCGCTGAGCCCAATGCACGTCCCCGAATGTAACCACAAGGTTACAGGTAGTGGCTATAAAGCCGTAGACAGCTGTGAAGCCGTAAATAGACGGCTATAAAGCCGTAGTCAGCTGTGAAGCCAAAACCAGCACAAAAGCACTGGTAACGTGTAGCAATCTGCTGTCACGGGTTTGGTCAGCTCTTAGTTAGCTCCTCACCTCCAGATTTTAGAAATCTTTTGGGTCATTGGTGCAAAGCCCCACCACCATGGCAAGGTGGCTGACCATGGTGGGGATCGTCACACTCTCATTGTATATTAAATACAGTGGCTGGGCAGTGTTGCTGCACTTTACATGTCAGTTGGTCTGCACTCTGCAATGCAGCTTTTATCTCACAAATCTCTAGACTTTTTATGGAACTTGGGCTAATTTTGTGTTACTTGGGACCATACATGTGTCTATGGCAAATGACATCTCATTTTGTCCTATTTCTTTGCTGAGTGCAAGGTAATAAAATATAAATAAATATATATATGAGTAAACATTGTACAGACGGACAAAATTAAAGCATAAGCTGCACAACCAGTGAACGATTTGATGCTTTCTTAAAACAGTATAATGA
>Ga0209367_1008725_pt1 | contig 13836 bp, 9 predicted proteins | sample WorMetLIZISLAND2_FD_187412 | JGI IMG/M metagenome (GOLD analysis project Ga0209367, IMG submission 187412) | Marine gutless worms symbiont microbial communities from Max Planck institute for Marine Microbiology, Germany - Olavius geniculatus... ... | reverse complement strand
AGACTGATTGATTGATTGAAAACATATAAGGAATGTGTCCGGCGTCAGGACGCTTCGTTTGAGCCATTAGCGGCGTCGGTCGGTTCAACGGGCTGACCTATAGCCGTGCGCAAGAAAAAAAAAAAAATAAACGCCTAACGGCGAATTTCGCGCATGCGCAGCCACGCCTCTTTTGAACCGATTGTAACCAAATTTTGCATGTGGAGTCAGGTAGGCGATATAATCACTCTTGCCAAGTTTTTTTTAAAAAGCGGTTCAGTGGTTTCGAAGTTACAAACCCTCCAAACGCCATTTTTATAGGCCTACTTAACGCTCATCGCCCTTACAACAGTGCTGCACTGCGATATTTAAAGAAACAAATTGTCGTAGTAGTAATATTAGTAGTACTGTAGCGGAATATTTATAAGGCGCCCGAAAACAAGTCACTAAGCGCCGGTGTCTCGCACAACAAAAACATTTTCAGTAGCCGTCGAAATTCTCCCAGTTTGATGTCTGGCTGACGCAGACTGTTCAAGAGCCGTGGATCGGCGACCGCAAAGTTAAAAGCACGAATACGAGCGTAAGTCGACAAAACCTATGAAGACATAAACGCAGACGTGCACTCAGCAGGAGATCGATTTTTGATACAGCTCAATACTGTCAAAAATCGCTTCCATTTCGCTGCCATAAATCAAACTTCATTATCTCAGTAGCACTAGACTACTTCGTTTTGTTGCACGCATGCCGTATTCTGCTCGCAGGCGATCGACGTTAGCTTCTCATAGAGGGACGGGCTTCAGGAAAGCACCAGCTTTCAACAACAATCACGTGCACACTGCTGACAAAGGTCGAGCGGCTAGGTGGTCAGCTGTCTGCTGGTGACGTACATCGAGTCCAGTCCAGCTCAGCTTGACTCGAAATAGCAGCGTTAGCATGCAGACTGCAGAACATCAGCATTGACAGTCATCTCGTCAGCTTAGCACACTCGCAGTCACACCAGTTGACCGATTGACGACTGGCCCGCACACTAACCTCCCACTATGTCACAGGGCAGACTGTCATCGAGGGACAGAATCTGTAAAGACGAGGGCAAACCGCCCCCCTTTTCCTGGAGACTTCTCCCCGTGTTAAAATTCTCCGAGAGGAAGTGTTTTGCGTGGAAACATTTCGGAATACTGTGCTTAGCTTCACACGATTTTTGACGCGCTACAGCGATGCTGTAAGCGTCTTTGGCACGGTTGTCGTTTGTCGTCCGTCGTCGTCAGTCTGTCACGGATGTATTGTGGCTAAACAGTGCGAGATAGAGCCTAGGTTGCTATTGATCACTAACAGAAAGTCACATATTGGCTTTCAAATGACATAAAATCATTGATCTTGGATAACCTTGAATTATAGTATGCCAATCGTGCGGTATTGTGGCTAAACTGTAAGTCGTAAAAGGTTGGCAATAATGCGATCGGATAAGGCGTTGGCGACTTGCTATAGGCTGTCAATAGTAACCATGCCTCCATCTGCAGCGGTTTGGCTGCAATTTTCAATGGAAGGCCAAGCTATAAGTGGCCGTATCTCGAAAACGGCAAGAGATAGGGCCAAGATTGCTATTGATCACTAATAGGAAATCGCATACGCTCTGTCACATAAAATAAAAATCATCGACCTTGGATGACCTTGAAGGTCAGTACTGCAACAGGAACTGTATAGGCTGTAGCGCGTCTTCCCTAGTGACAGCCGAACTTTCTTGTTCTTGTTAAGTTGTTAGAACACAATTACTAGCTACCGTCAGCTGACAATCTCTGTTCACTGAAAAAGGCAACGGCGGTAGCCAAAACATATCTTACAAACAAATAGTTACAATGTTAAGAATTTATGTAAACCTATACAGTCACTGTCTTACCACATCACTGTTCCAGCTCAGGCTAAAACTACATTGATAAACTCAGATGGTTTATAGAATTTTATTTTCATTCTTTACTGGCGAACGTGGCACATCCGTGTTTTGCTAGTCGGTAGCCTACCGTCATGTGAAGGCGTTTGGGATGTTCGTATATCGCATGCCGACCAGCTTTCCCTGGATGTCAGATTTCGAATGATAAATCAGCTCGAAAACTGATAAAAAGAACGTGACGTGACGGACGGACGATGCTAATAGCGTCCAGTGCGGTGTCACCACCTGACCTTGCCGATCCACGTAGTCAATTTTTGCAGTTCCGCTGCATGGTCGGCGTACGCGATGCGATTCGTACGACACGCTGATGACGGTGAAATGCCCACGGACAGATAGGACGGACAGACAGACAGCGGCCGATTGATAGAGGTTGATGGGCGGCCCTGCGTGTTAACGAACTGCTGCCGGTGCCACATTAAAATGTCTCCCCATGAAAAATCCGCCCGGGGAGAGATAATCACGGAATCGATATGTCTCCTCTTTATTAGAATATCGCTGGCCCCATAAAAAGTCTTCCCGTTATAGGATCGCCCCCTCCAGAAAAGTCTCCCCCGGCCGATAATTTACCGGCAAAGATCCGTCCCGGGCGATCGCCGAGCGAAGCGGATTTTTGCCGGTAAATTGTCGGCCAAGGGAGACTTTTCTGAAGGGCGATCTTATAATGGGGCACCGGTTGGGTCAGTGACAGCCATGTGAACAATAGCCAGCAGGCCTCCTCACTGATGATACTCCATTATATGATTGTCGGTCGTCAGCCGCTGCAACCGCATCATCAATCCTCGTCGTTCCCGGCATGCACTCGCTCGGTCTGACCTTCCATCGTATCGACGATAATCCACCTTCCATCCAAAATAGAATCTAGTCCCGTTCGGCGGCGTTTTACAGCACGTAGACTGAGCGAAACAAGCGACGATTATCATCTATATCTTTTTATTATCGCAAACTCGTAGTGCGTCTAAGAATTGTATTGAACGTAATAAACCTACGACGAAGTCGGCAACGCAAACGATACCCGAAGGCACTGATAACGGATCGACAGACAGAAAGAACGGACGGACGGTTTAAGCCACAATATTATTTAATGCACCATCTGTTCTTATTGATCGAAAATTTTACGTAATATAGGCCTAGTGATACAATGCTCAACCGGTCGGTAGTAAAACAGTAATAAAAATGCAAACGTCACTGGCGCCGTTGTTACATGTAAAAACATTTTTATCTGTCTCATTGATATAGCATAGCATGGGACAGATTATAAAATCACTTCTGTCATTCTGTCATTCTACAGGATGCGGCAAAAGTGGACCCCTCAAGTTTTTCGCTGTTTTCCCAGCAACCGTTTCGAATTTTGATTCGAAATTTTACAGATTTATTTATTAAAACCCTCTACATTTAACTGCCAAGTAAAATTTGATTCTGTTGAAAAACGACGAAGTTATAGACTTTTTAACATGACCGCCTACCGATTTTTTAGCATTCAAAAATGTTCCGGCTACAACACCATTAATAACATCGTTGAAACAACACAATTAAATAATGATCAGATGCCAGAATTCCATTGTGACTGCAAATGTTTGAAGTGTTTACAATCAGCTCCAAGCTACAACCTTATTTGAGAAATTTATTTGATCGCCTTATTTGAGAAACCTTTTACAGCTTTGTCAATCGGTCCCTGTGGCAGGTTGCCCCAGATAACGTGAAGCGCTTCCTTGAGTTTGGCGCTTGTTTTCAGCTTTGTTTTAAGCTTGCAGTAAGATTCCAACATTGCACCCTATACGTGATAGTCCATTGGTTTTATGTTCGACGAATTTGGAGGCAATTGGTCTTTTGTGATGAAATCTGGACAGCTGGCCTGCAGCCAGTTCTGTGCGCTGCGCGGCGTTGCGCGCTGTGTGTGCTGACGCGCCGTCCTGCTGGAAGATGAATCCGGTGGGCAGCCGGCGATTGCTTTAAAGGAAGGATAATTTAATGATAATTTATAAACAATATAAATTGCTGTTTATCAAAACGTCACTGTGACATCATCGGCAGTAACGTGTAACCAGTTTTTGAAAATTAAACAGCATTTTTAGCATAAACATTTTTAAATGCCAAAAAATCGATAGGCGGTCATGTTAAAAGCCTATAACTTCGTTGTTCTTTTCAACAGAATTACATTTTACTTGGTAGTTAGATGTAGAATGTTTCAGTAAATAAAGCTGAAAAATTTCATATTAAAATCCCAAACGGTTGGTGAGAAAGCGGCCAAAAAAAATTAAGGGTCCACTTTTTTTGCCGCACCCTGTAGTCTGTCTGTAAACACTCCTACGGCCGCAATTTTGATTCGATTTTGATGAAATTTTGCACAGTAAATCGGGACCGGAAAAGTTAGATCGAGTTTGTTTGGGATAAAAAAAAACATAACTTTTTCCCTTATTTTATCCCATTTTTGAAAAAATTTGCATTACGGCCTATGGAGACTTCAAAGCGGTATAACTCGGTCCCCGTAAAAGATAATTGCGCGCTATGTTTACCTACCCCTTATTTTCGGGGTCGAGCAATCTAACGGTGTTATTTGAATTTGCCCCTATCGACCACTGTTGCCATAGCAACCATTCACATGTTGCAAAAATTTTGCATTAAAGCCAATGGAGATTTCAACGCTGTACAACTCGGTCCCAGTAATAGATAGTTGTGCGCTGTTTGCACCTACCACTACCACCCCCCACTAGATTATGTAACCCCAATCCCTAACACGTGACCACTTTCAAAAGTAGCGTGTGCTTAAAAACGTGGATTGTACGGCCGTTTCATTCATTCATTCTCCATTAATTGCAGCATACACGAAATTTACCCAAGTGTTTGTGAGTGCAACTAAGTTGTATAATTGAACATTTCGCACGTAATACAATAGACTGGTTCTTATTTCGGTACTTGCGGTCTCTGGTCATTTTTACGGACACCACAGGACCATGCCTTTATATATGAAACGCACCCAGAAATAGGCTATAGTTATGTAATGGAAGCAAGTTTTTAAGATGATGTTAGCACGGAAACAATAGCACTTCGCTGTTCGGAAATAACGACAACGCGAGACTCTTAACACTAAGCGCAGTCGCGTCATTCTCTAAAAAAAACGGCAAACATTAAGCATAAACAATGGATTATTTGGTTTGTGGTTTTTACTGACATATAAATATAAAGTAATCACTGAAGTATCAGATTTTTACAAGTTGTAACTTATTTCATGTAGATATGTTACAGTAGAACACGTGGATACGAATTTAGTGTGACGGCGGATACGGTGCGAGAATAGCAAAAGGTATAGAAAAAACCATAGATGTAAAAAAATATTTTTAATGTTTTTTTAATTTGAAAAACATTTTAATGTTTATTTTATTTGTTAATGTTTTATGTTTTTATGTTTTTTACAAAAAATTTTTATTGTTTTTTTGTGCTTTTTAATGTAGTGTTTTTTTGTTCTTGTTAAAACATAAACTTACAAAATTACAATTATGATTTATTTCTCATGGGCAAATTGCGTTCAGCTGTTTTTGATCTGTACACTCAGTACATTCCGGTTTTTAGTCTTTACAAATGGTAGGTTTTTGTTTTTAATTATCTGAGTTAGATATTCTTTGCGTATATAATGTCAAAAAAAGTAGCGATTGGAAGCATCCACAGTTTAATGTTTTTATGCATGTTTTTATAATGTTTTTTTCATACATCAAAAACATGTTTTTAATGTTTTTTATTTACAAATCAATGTTTTTGACATCTATGGAGGAAACCAAAAACTATAGGCCTATAGGCCATAAGCGGAAAAAACGATCAAACGAGTTTTCATGTTAACGAGCACTCGAGCAGTGTAGGCGAAGTCGGCAATTCGCCAACGAAATTGTACGAACCTGACCAAAAAGACTAATTTATCAATGGGAAGGAAGAATTTGTCCGACACAGCATACTAGTCACAACAGTGCATCAGTGAAACGTCAAGAATGACGTCAGCATCAGCAAACGATGAAATTGAACGCATTGTACGCCATTGTAGGCCGACTAAATGTTGTCGGGCAGCGGAAGCAACTGAAGCAGACCTTCACCGGCTGCATGCGCGAGTACGAACGTGATGGGTTTCACAGCTCTCTGGATTGTCACGAAATGTAGGCTATTTTCATGTCTGGCGCTCACTGAGAGCGAACGGAACTGAACATTGTACAGGCGGGGCTATGGTGGAGTCAAGACTTAGTTGAGTGTGTTAGCTAAGACAGTAGGTACGCCTATGTGCGACAAAACGTCGCATGCGACATAAACAGGTCAGAAATACGCACATTGCAACTCGGGTTTGGCAGCGCCGTCGCACGAAACGTCATCAGTGGCGTCTCGAGCGATGTCGCGATGGCGCTGCCAAACTCGAGCTCATTGACAGCTGTAGTGCACGTGAGCCCGCTTTTTGTCGCATGCGACGTTTCGTCGCAGATGTAGGCAGCCTCGAACCAGTATTTCGATATATTTCATCGACAAAAGAGCAGACATTTCAGAACACAGTCTCTAAGAGTTGAGCTGGTTGCTATTCGGAGACAGCTGCTGACCGACCTGTCGACCACGATTCAGCATCAGCAGCTCGTCTGTATACATGTGTCCGTCTGACTCTGTCGTATGTGAATGACTGCTGCTCGGCGACTGCAGCTGAACGCTGCCTGATTGGACGACACGCCGATGCCGCATCAGACTGCAAGCGTATGTATGTACATGTATGTATGTGTGTGTCGGCGCCATCGATTTCAACCGGCGACGACACACACAGCTGCGAACAACCGGCAACCACACACAGACAGTCAGTCTGTAAAGGACTAAAGTTGCGTAGAGAGCAACAGAAATAAAACGAAACGAAAGCCGTAGCTCACGGCTTTCGAACTACGGCTTTCGTTTCGTTTTATTCCAGTCGCTCTCTACTCAACTTTAATTCACGACCGCTACGCCGCGACAAGAAAATACTACTGCATGCACGGTCTACCCAGTACATAGCCGTTTTCGTCGTCGGCATCGTGCCACGCAGATCATTATGATCCTACGTGCACGGGAGTAAGATAGCTTCTGACGATACAGGGACAGAGGGTTGATTGATAATGCCGGACGGTCACTCGTCCCATGCCGTGATGTGACAGATAGGAGGACAACAGACAACGAACAACATCTCGTCCGAAGCTGGGTCGGGATGAGTGTGACGCGTCGTGCTGATTGCCCGGGTTAGATGCTGCTCTGTCACCGACACCGGTCTTCCTTTCTCCTGCATGAGTCGCTTTCTCGCTCGACTGCGTCGCTGACGTCGGCGACGGCTGGGCGCGAATTTGTCCTCCTCGTGAACTGACACATACGTATGGGCTGACGAATTGCGTGGTCGTGCACGTGTATTTCCGAGGTCGCCCGGGTCCAACTCGATCCACGCATCAATCCTTCGTGTGTGGTCCCAGCGGCCCGATGATATCCGGCGGATTTACCGTGCTCGATGACGTACGTGTCAGCGGCCAGACCGACGATTTTTATGCAAAGCCAATAGACGGGTCGGCGGACGGGCGCGAAAACGACGGGGTGATAGGCTTACGGCATTGGCAACGGTCGAATTCGACTTAGCCGAGGGAAGCGATGGCGAAACGAGCAGTGCCGGTGTGCCCGAGCCGGGCCGTACATCGTCACGTCGGCGGCAGGGAGAAAAGAACACTACACGACCTTCATAAATCGACCACCGAACCGTTCGCGGCAACGCCGGCGACAATGACCGGCTAAAAATAGACTCGGGCAAGCGGATGTGCTGGACCGTCCTAATAAACAATTACAACGTGTCTTCACTCGTCGGCGCCCGCTCGCTGCGTACAGACAACAGATGTAGAACATTTCCCCCCTGGACATGTTCCACCGATCGATCGAGCGCTAGATAGTGGCATAATTTTCAATGTCAGCATAGTGAAAGAATGCAACAAACGTCAAATACTCTTGTGTTATCATTAATAGGCCTAAATAATACGTCAAACAAAGGGCAAGCCTGAAGAAGTTTCAATTCCCAACTTCTTAAGAAACAGCTGCGGACGGCGACGTCAAAGTGCCACTCATAGCGCACTGCGTGTGCCACAGCAAGGAGAGTGTCTGCAATCTATCGAATTTTGCTTTTTATGTAGCCATACGTAAAAATGTGTGCTTTAACTACTTCTACTCTCCTGGTTCAGTCTGTATCGACTGGAGTTTAATCGTCTCATGGGCGCGTAGGCCTACATCCTTAATTGCTGTTAATTGCCGCACCTACTAAGACTCAATGTGTTTGAAAAATACTCAACGGCGTCGAGACTTCAAAGGCGGAGTTGCTTTTGGTGTTGCAAGTAATTTCTGCTCAGTTTTGGCGCTGACTCTGATAATGTCGTTACTGGCTTAGGGGGGAAACGTCCTAGGCACTCGAAAAGCAGGGGGAAACGTCCGGGCAAGGAAAATGTCCGAGGGGAAAAACGTCCGCGGTTGACAGGCCGAGGGGTAATGTCCGGCTCCCCAGACAACCACTCGAGGTCGAAGGGACTTAAGCACCGGTTCTGCAAAACGCAATGCAAGAGAAAGCTGCACACCACACACAACTTCTATTCTCGCCCGTTTGGCCGTTGCATGCGTCGCTTGTATTTTTAGCAGACCGTAATTAAGTAACGGTGAGCTATTGTCGTGGTTGTCGTCTGTCTGTCCGTCCGTCTGTCGTCCGTCATCCGTCTGTCACGGATGTACTGTGGCTAAACAATGCAAGATATGGCCTAGGTTGCTATTGATCATTGACAGGAAGTTGCATATTGACTTTCCAATGAAATGAAAATTATCGACCTTAGATGACCTTGAAGGTCACTGACAACCAATATGGTCAGCTATCCTAGCGACAGCTGAACTGCTTGTCTTACGTCGCTTTCGTACGCAGAGTAGGCTATACGGCAGGTACCATGCCTCGCTTGCCTTGCAATAAAAGAAACAGGGAATTACACCTTTTGGTGTCGACGACACGGCTGCGCGCCATGAATTAATGATACACGGAACGCAACCACATGTTTAACACCGTCTAACGTTTTGTCCTATATACACCGCGTCTCAAAAACGTGTAGCACAACTCCATGAATCATTGGTTAATTGTAATAATTAGCGTGTAAAATAAAGAAGAAAGTTGACATGAGTAACTATAATGCTGCCCAACTCACCTTGATACTTTTGCTACACTACCTTGTGAAATGCAGAAGTCGTGGGGTGGTCATTTACAACAACGAATTTATACTGGGTAGCGCATGCGTGGGCTCAGAGAATCACTGAGATCACAAAATTATTTTTTTAAAATTTGTCATTTATTTAACATTAATTGTACATTTATTTGTTTTAAGATCGTACGTCGACGATCTGAAATGACTCATCAAGAGCGAGTGAGCCGCTCTGGGTCACGCGGTTACTGAACATGCTGTTGGCAAGTGGCGTCAACGTCTACGCGTTTGAGTTGGCGCTGTTGCGAAGCAATAGTATAATAACATGTCGGAAAGATGGCGATACGAAAACAGTGTACTGATAGGCCTGCTGAGCTCTTGAATAAAGACTAGGCGCATAATAATTACGACAGCCACCCAGCGTGCAGTAAAATATTCCCGCATGACACTGCCATGTTCGGGCGAGCGTCGAGTAAAGTTTTTATGCGTCATGATAACATCACATCATCACGACGCGCGCTGTATCGATGACTGCTGTTGCGACTCAATGCCTGGACGCATGACGTCATCTCTCTCAGAGCCACAAGCCACAAGGACACCCTGGCACAATACCATGCGGCATGTTGAAAACTGATGGAGATGCCCATCAGGGAGTAGATGTTACTGCACAAAAAGGAGCACATTTTCTTCTTTTGCCTCGTCTTTCTCTTTCTTATTTTTTCCTTAAATCCTGCTAGGAGTCTAGGAAAGCGATGTTGGCTCCTATCTGGGCACAGGCAGTAAAACGCATTTTTATGCATCAAAAAATTTTTTTGCTTTCGAAACGCGTCTCATGCAACACTTTGGCCGTGTATATTGCAGTGCAAATGATTGCTAGCTGTGTTTTTGAAGATGCCCGGGGCGATACGGTCGAAGACAAAATTGTGTTTTTGTTGATTTGTCAAGTGGAAAATCCTCCAGTTTAACTTCTTCCAAATTATTTCATAATTTTTTTTGCTTTTACCTGTAAATGGAATAGATGTAGTCGTGGGCTTATTTCACGAATTGTCCTAATGCTGGAGCATCTGTAGAACAAACCTTAATCTGGCGCTACAAGAGACCATGATGACGTTAATAGTACCTGATCAGTAAATAAAACTAATGTGTAACATCAAGCTTATTTGCTTATTGGTACGACAGAGTTCAACTAACAAAAACAGTAAATGTAAAAATCAAGCTAATAAAAGCAACGTTGTGAATGTGACTGTCGACTGCGCTTTGCAAAAAAACGAACACAATGACGACACAACAAGAAAAATAAAAATACTAACAAAAAATCAGCTGTCGCTAGGGAAAGCCGAGCGTACTGCCTACGTTCGAAGCCCAACGTCTGACTTAATCACGGAGAGAAAGCGATTTCTCAGAGGTGACACAGTTCCATGCACTCTATGTTAACAGAACGCTGTTCTCGAAAACTACAATTAACGCTAGTATAACACACGTAGCGCGCAATGACACGCGGTCGTCTCGCCAGCTACAGTCTCAACAGCTACAGTCGTAAATAACCATCGCAGGTTTCGCAAATTTTTCTCATAATAAAAACGCTTTGCTAGGGAAGACGCACTACAGTCTATACTGTTGCAGTACTGACCTTCAAGGTCATCCAATGTCAATAACTTTCAAGTCATTAGAAAGCTAATATGCTACTTCCTATTAGTGATTAATAGTAACTTTGGTTCTATCTCTCACGGTTTCCGAGATATGGCCAGTTTTCATTGAATTTTCTACCCCCTTTCATTCAACCTCCCAATTTGAAAATGTTCTACTTGCTCTAAATCGCTGAAATTTTGCACGCTTACGTTTAAGGCACATGGCTAATTATTCCTGTAAAAAGTTTTCCCTCATGACCTAACGCTTAGCCACAGTACATTTGTTACGGACGGACAGACAAACAGACAGACGACGGACGACAACTCAACCGCTACTTGAGTATGTTCGGCTAAAAATCGATTAGCGCTAAGTCCGTAAAGGCAGCCCATTAGTTACCGTCAGTTTAGATGGGGTGGCGGCGAAGATGTAAAGATAATCTCATACTCTATGCAAGCGTTTGCTGATCGCGGTCTCTGTAGGCACTCGCCAGCTGTGGCAAGGGCCTATAGCCATAAATCCGGCGGTAAACTGGTCTGCTTAGCGTTAGGCTACTTTTCTCCAGACTCTCGGTAACCTTCCAAATGTTGACAAGTGTCAACGAGTGGGCCGTAAGATACACGCTGGCGTCTCGTCCGACATCGTTAACGCTGCTAGCTGCACTGTCACGTAATTTGCATCTCGCACGGACGGCGACTGTAAACTTTGACGCTACCGTCGAGACGTTTCGCTGAGATGGTGGGTGGTCCGACTGTATGCTGCACGGAAGGGTAGCTTGACTAGCTACAGAGGCTGCATCGTCGTCATCAATGCTGTTTACGATCCTTCCCCATCTCTCTCGTCTCGTCATGCAGTCAACTATATCAGCGTTATAAGTGGCCATATCATCGCACTGCGTTCTTCTGCAAGGGTAATTGACTGTCAAGCCTCACGCGATGACAAACTAGATTCCAGTTGTTAAAAATTTATTCACCGGTACCCACACATAATTACAAACGACCAGACACATCAAGAAGACGTAGACATCAGGGAAGTTGAGCTGTCGTAATAGCGGCCGAACACCGTGCTAGCAAATCACTTAGCAATGTCCAGAACCAAGAGAGTTAGGCCAAGATCAAAAACTCTGAACCAGATCGACAGCACATCAACGAAGACTGCAGCTTTTAACAGTATCGTCACTAAGTCAACGGTGAAGGCGTGACGCTATTCGCTAGCAAAATTTATGCTCCCTTGTTAGCAGCTTAGCAGCAAGTTTAGAGCAGCGCACAAAACTTGAAGACAAGACCAAAGTCGTGAGATCAAAAGCAAGACAGCGAGACCAGGAACAAGATGTCAAGACTTAGTGCTCACTGTGGGCCTACTGGTACGTAGTCGCTAGTTCGGCTGCATCTGCGCAGTTAACTGTCTGCTGCTTCTTTATGTTTATCGTTTTGTAAAGTCACTTCAGCATATTCGTCAATTTTCTGTTTTGCTTTTTACGGCAGTCAAATCCGTCATTTTTCGAACACTGGATAATTATTTTTGTATCACATCGCATGTGTTTTCAGCTTTTGAGAAACTGCATTGTTGCTTTAAACAGACAACAATAATATTGCAGAAGAGACAAACCATCAATACGTCACGAAATCCGAATCCTTCCTTAATTGTAGCTACACGCAAGAATCCATCACTACTTGGCCTATGCACGCTGCATGGAATACACAGCGAACAGGAAAGAATGCACAGCGCGTCAAGGGGAATGGGCACCTGGATCCGATCAAAATAAAACAAATGCTGCTGGGATGTCCCCCGTGCCGTAACTCAATCAACCGCGGTAACTTGTGATCGATAAGATAAAAGATCGGGACCGTGCATGGATACTACTAGGCCTACTATATATAGAAACAAGCCATGGCCCACTAATGAACTGACCCACCGCTCTTGTTGATATCAGTCTTAAACTATCAGACAGTTCACGACAACGATCTCAGTAATACATATAAAGAACAGAGTTTTGTGCAGATTAGGCTTAATTTTACAGTTACCTTCTACTCACTTGAGTTCATGTATGTAAATTTGCGTAAGTCCAATATTACAGCTAAAATGTAAGCTTATAGATTTTTGAAAAAGAGTACGCAAAACTATTAGCAGTGCTTTTCAGTCCGCCTGGAAGCGATAGCTTTCAGAGCGGACTTGTGTTTTGCCGCAGATGTTTATTTTTTTTATTCCAACGCTAGATCTCCGAGATGCGTGGACCGATCGGCGTAAAATTTTGCACGGTGATCAGACCTAGCCGAATTTTAAAACCGGTTTAAAATTTAAGAAGCCCACCCGAAAAAAATTAGGGGCCAAAAACATGCAAAATTTGGCGCGATTTCGGACGACTTCAAAGTTCGTCAACCAATGACCAATGGGTTCGCCCTGCTCGCCCACTGCAGGTCAGTTCGTCAAAAAATAAAGCCTACCAGTTCAGTTCAGTTACGGCGCTCTGTACGCGCCTTTTTACTTCTGGACTCACAGAGAAAACATCCACCTACCAGCATCCTGTTAACAGAATTGAACGTTTTACGTGTTTTGTTCAATGCTATATAATAATCTTTTTTCCTGTATCGTATAATTCTTCATTGCAATATTAACTCGTTTCGCGCGTCTTACGATAGTATCGTCCAGGCGTCCGTCTGTCCGTCTGTCCGTGTCTCCGTCACACTCTGCGATTGTATCAAAACGGTGCAAGCTAAAATCACAAAATCTTCAACGACGTGGACTGCCACAAAACGATCGCAGATTAACGCAGACCTGCTGCTTACCATAACAAGCACTACTAACGAGCTTTCCGGGTGTACAGGGTCAGTGGCGTATTTAGGGGAAGCCACGGTGCGATGCCCCCCCCTTTGGCCCGACCGTGAAAATTTTTTACAGGCGACTTTATATGAAAAGGTGCGTTTTTTGCCATTTTTCAGCAAGAATTGCAAAATTCGACAATGTTCGATGGTCTTTTGCGTTTCCAAATTTCAGAAAAATGGGCGAATTTGCCGTTTCCATTGAACATTCAGAAGCAAAAAGTGTTTCAGCTTCAGGATGGCTTTGCCCCCTGACCCCCCGACCAAGGGCTCTGCC
>Ga0209367_1008724_pt1 | contig 13837 bp, 6 predicted proteins | sample WorMetLIZISLAND2_FD_187412 | JGI IMG/M metagenome (GOLD analysis project Ga0209367, IMG submission 187412) | Marine gutless worms symbiont microbial communities from Max Planck institute for Marine Microbiology, Germany - Olavius geniculatus... ... | reverse complement strand
GGGGGTCAGAGGGGCGAAGTCGGACGTTTAATGAAAGCCGAAAATTTACCTGCTGTCTCATATTTGGAGAGGCAAAAAAATCACAGATATCTGTCTTGATTTTTTTCAAAAAATGATGTTTAATAAGTCACACTTAGACATTTGTGTAGTTACCCGAGAGCACTTTATCACCATCAAAATTTCTCCTAGGGGAGAACCGGGGCAAAGGAGGCACAGGAGGCAGCTGCTACCTGTCCCTTTCTGGCGCCGCCCATGCGACCTGAGGTATAACAACTCTATAACAAATACAAACAGTGGAGTCTGGGCAAACTGCCTACGTGCTCAGCGCTGCCGGAACTTTTATAACGTCATTTTTACTACAGAAGAAGAAAAAAAGATTTTCCGCAGACAGCTAGGTCTATTGCATAGTAGCTTATCCCCTTTGCAGCGCTTTGAGCAGGCGAGGGTTAGACCCTATTAAGCTAGCACACAACACAAGTCGGCCGGGTGAACAGCTGCCAGTGTCTTTAACCGACTGGGTCAGCCATCAGCGGTGAGACAAATAAAAGCGTAAAAAATCTGTGCTTCCGGTTGTGGCCGGTGTCACGAAATATAATCGCTCCCCTAAATAGATCGCCCCCGGCGGATTTTGCAACGTCGAAAAGTTCGCCCCCTGTCAAATAATTCGCCCCCGTCAACGAAACAGAATTGCCCTCAATCGCCTCTCGCCACCGCTAAAGCTGCATTGTGTCGCGTCACTGCAAAATGAATAAGACGCGCAAATTAACTTTGGCCTACACTATATTGAAACGTGAATCCAGTAAAGTTTGATAACAATTTGATAACAATTATTGATAACTAATTTTATAGTACGCAGGTTGTCTTAGTCTATCTTCAGCCATTTTGACGCAGTTCACTCTTGAAATGCGTGCTGCTACCCGTAATCGCGAAAAATTCACTATAATCCTCTATTTTGAGGGTTCAAGGTCATCGATGTTAACATTTCTAAGAAGCTCGTTGCCAGTGCTTGTTATGATAAGCGGCATATCTGTGCCTATCTGCAACCATGTTCACGTTAGACGAGCCAATAGCGGTAGAATAACGTCTTTTTAAAGAGGTGCCCCTCTTTCGCCCTTTCGTTCGTGAGGATTCCCTTCACCCAGTGGCATGGAATTTTGTGGCAAATTACTAGAGACTCTAAGCTATCATATGGTGAAAACCCTAAGTCTTTATCTTATCTGGTCTTGGAACGGTACCGGGACGTGACAGACAGACACCAGGACAGACTTGCCATAGCTCATACGCGTTATAGCTATGCTAGCGCTCGCGCGTAAAAACTAAGACATTGTTCGTCAGAGGTTGTCACTCTCAGTCAAGTTTGTTGTTGAACTCAGCATTACTCTCGTACTAAATAGAGTCTCCGGGGGCGATCTTATTTCGTCCAATAATCCGCCGGCGGATCTATTTCGCGACACTGGTAAAAAACTAGGGAAGGGGGAGGCAGAACATTTTTGTTATTTATATTTATATCATGACGTGTCATGCGATATTACCTAGAACTCACAAAAACACACTGGCACACTAAATAGTAAGTCTTACTCATGAGAACTTAAGCAAAGTTACTGCAACATTTCAGACCAGATGCAAACAATATTTTTCAGTAAAACTTCGAAAAAGTGCTAAAAACTGCATGGATATTTTTGAAGGTCCAATAAAAATTTAAGGACGCAGGTTTTTTAGAGATGGGCGGCAATCGGAAGCACAGGATTTTTTCAGGCCTTAGAACAATATCGCGTTATTGATATAAATGTGTATGCTTGCTTGTAGCAATGCCGTTCGGCGAAATAGAAGATGATTTAGTCGGAGAATTATCACATGGTATGTTTGCTTCTGTATACTGTACGCCGAGCAATCAATCAATTATTTTAGTTATTTATTCGTTATAGACCACGCGACATGGCGTTTCTATGCTGGCGCTATTGGATGTGCTGCCATGCCGGAATCGTTTCTGGCAGTCCGGCTTTTTAAATTCTGATTAGAAACTTTGTCATCTACCGACTGAGACCAATGCTTCAGCGTCAATCTTGGTTCATTTGTTCGTTTTTTACTTATCAACTATCTGACGTCAAAAACGGCGAGACGAGCTGAAATTAAAACATTTACTCAGCTGGCTTTGTACTTAGCTTTTGTAATAGCGATATTAACAGAAAGAATAAGCTAAGTGTGACAATAAAGATGATGCTGTTAACCCATTCATATAGCGTCCCCAAAAATGGGACACCTAGTTTAACGGCAAACTATAAAATAATTCAGGCACTAATGGGTTATGCAACTATCAGTGCATATGGAGCGTTGAGTACGCTATCTACTACAATAATTTGCTTCGTGCTGCGGGTTAATACTGGACAAATTATACAACGAAGCAAAATGAAGCAAAAACTGCTCTTTCGTGGCCACTGCCCCCTCCACGCGCGCCGGGCGCTTCATCGGGGCTTTGGACCATTACGATCTGGGCCTGACCAAGCCCGCCACCTTCCTGAGGCTCCGGTTTCCCGGCCACGAAAGAGCGTGCAGTCGCATACACGAGGCATCCCCCGTGCTGCGAGCTACTATTGTATACCGCCACCTGCTGTATACGTACACTAGAGGTCAGTCTACGAAATAATGGTGTCGCGTCATTTTATCTGTTAAACCCATTCATGCCTAGCGTGCCCAAAAATGGGACACCTAGTTTGACGGCAAACTATGAAATAATTCAGGCACTAATGGGTTAATGTGTTGTGCTTGCAATAGGTACAGCGATTGCAGTGGTGCTCTGTGTGGCTCTCCTGATGGGTCTCATAGTGCTAATCATTGGCGCAGTTGGACTTTTGGCTAGGCGGTAAGTTCTGACTGCAAATTAAATTTTTTTTTTCGGGCATTTTTTATCACCAAACAAGTTGTTCAATTATACACGTGTTGGCGTAAATGTGTAGGGATCTACGTGGAAAGACTTTAATAAGTTGGCTTCTTCGTATGTTGAGAATAGAGATCCGCCGAGTCCTAAATATGTATGACACGCTAGAAGTCTGGCGATCTTTCCAGCTTTGCCTTTGGATGTTTGTCAGCCAGTTGCAGCAGCAGCACTCAGGTATTACTGAATTTCAGAATGCGTTGGCGGCTGATGTCATCATATTTGTATCATCTTTGATAGATATTAAAAAATGCTGAACAATTTGTTTATTCAACTAATTGTTTCAGCATTTGTGTAACCTGTTTTCTTTGAGCTTGTTTGACGACAACCTAATTTTGTCATTTGGAATGACGATAATAAGTTTTTTTAATATAGCCTTCTTCGACTCTTGTCTTAGTTGATATTTTACTTCAGTTCTGATATGTTACTCGTGTTTTTATACCTGTTTTATGGCACGCTTAAAACTCATCTTTTCATAAATCTTTCCATTACAGTTCGGTTAGCGGATATACATGTACATATACTGCTCGGTTTATCACAGATGGCGTGACTGCGTGCTAAAGCTCGCGAGTGATTGATTGGTCTCTCTGGCTGATATTGCTATGTGTATGCGTGTGTCTGGTGTGTGTAAGAACAGCTGCCGGCGCAGACGGCCGGTGCAGTCGAGCGTCAGTGCCGACATGATGAAGTCCGCCTCTGGCCAGCACGAGTTCGGCGTCGATGAACCGCTGGAACTACGCACTGCTCCAGTCGTTGACGGCTCCGACTACGTCACTCGCGTCCTCTGCACTGGGTGTGGTCGTGACTTTGACGTGCTGCGCGGTGACAAGACCGCCTACGTGCCAGTGCTGTCTGCGCATGCTCACGGCACACCGGAGGTCGACGCCTGCCGGTCATTCGCTGGGTGTCGCTCTCTGTCACTCGAGCAAGAACCAGCTCGACGCACCAAACCGTCGAAGAAGTCATTCCAGGCAGTTCCAAGCAGCTGGGGCACTGACTGTGGCGGTACTTGCAGCTGTCCGGGCACGTCTTTAGCGTCCGACGCTTGTGTTGACTCAACGGCGGCTACGTGCGCCCGGAGTCGACCCGACAACGCGAGAACTTACGACTTGTGGAGAAACGCCGATGAGACGCAACTATCGCTGTCATGAGCACGACTCTCTGCCGTAGAACTTTTGGTTCTGCGGACCCTTTTATTTCCATTTCCGGCCTATTAAATAAGCCTGTTAAAACGTGTGTACGCCTATTTATGGCACTCCGTTCCACAGCTACGTAATCAGATGCTATTAGGGATCGAACAGTTTTCTGCCATCCAACAAAGGTGAATGCGCCCCGCCAAACAGGCCGGTACTCTACTTACCTATACCCTGGAGGGATGAAATGCTGAGTTGACCTAAATGGTTGGTTATAGACCGAGATGCTATACTTGTCTGTAGATAGTCATCCACCCAAGTAGTAACCGGGTTCGGCGTACAGCAACTTCGTTGATGGAGACCAACGCGTCAAGTATTTCGCCAAACCGCCACCAATACCAAACACCCATATCGAATACTGTACTTCTGTTTGACCAAACGGCTTGGGTTAGTGTGTCAAGACATGGATTTGTATTCTGTGATAGGCCCTACGACCCATGATTCGGAATTTGTGGTTCAACTTTGGTGATAATTTTAGCAGTGTCACGAACAGCGTCGATGGAAAATCAACTTTATTGTAGGTTGTATCGATTGCTATAGCACAAAGTTGTCTTTGTTATATTTTGCTGTTGAAATCACTATTTTTCATCTGAGTATATACTAATAGGCACGTAGGGCTTTTTGAAATAACAGCAATGTAGAAGAAAACCATTATAGCCTACTGTAATTATGTAACTACGAGTTAAAATAGGTCACCAACGTGGTTGGCTACTGATCGACGAAAATTGAACTTAATATTTGCTACTTCGTAACAGCGTAGTCGGCCAAATACCAAACAATCAAAAACAGACGTGCTTGACGTAGCTGAAGGCATTACCGACACCGAATATTCAAAAACAAGAACAAGCAATTTCCAATATTACAAAATAGGCCCATTATTTTTTTACAGAAAAAAGTAAATGTGCTGTTTAAACTACTTCCAGAACCGTTCTATCGTTCATGCATGAAACCGTTTTCGGCTATCGAGGTTTTCTTAGACCGACAATCGATTACATTAGCACTGCGCTTTTTCCTTTATACGCCATCATCGTAACTTCTAGCAGCCGACTTCGTTCCCGTTTACCACCGCGACGGCAATAGCTTAAGCTTATCATCATTCGCCAGATGGCACCATCCGTACTTCAGCTGGAAAAGACGACAGAACTGTTTTAGCATCATGATGTAGGCTTAAGTAGTTAACCGGATTTGTGACCTGTCTTGAAACGTTTAACACGAGATTTTGATAACCTAAAGTGTTGAAATTAATACTGTAAAATATACGAAAAATTAAAATTAACTAGAAATATGGAGCAGAGCCCAACGTAAGGCCGCCCGGCGCCGTAAGTCCGATTGGGGGACAGTTGAGGGGTTGAAATTTCGTTCGCAGCTAAGTCACGTGGCCACGTGGCCCGAACACAACTGCATTATCATATACATGTATAGCAAGCGCAATGTTAAACTTGGGTGCATGGTTCGAAATGAGACAACAGAACTTTGTTGTTTGTGAACGCAAATTCACCAATTTTTCTGCGTTCGAAGTGGAATCGATCGTAGTTGTAAACGCCGTTTTCCGTTTATCGATATCTCTATCCGTTCTCGAGATATATGCGATCAAAGTCTAAAGTTGTTTGAAAAAGCGCGAACTATCGATGTTTGGTAGATCGAAATGAGCAAACACAACTTTGTGGTTAATGGACCAAAGTTCACCAAATTTTTTGTCCTTAACGCAGAAGAAATGGCAGTTGATAACGCGGTTTACCGCTTACCGATATGTCCAGAGATATTTGCAGTCAAAGTTGGAAGTTGTCTTAAATCGCGCCGAATTTTGGACGTTTTTTGCCTTCCCAAATTTTAAGGGGGCGGTGCCCCCTCTCCCAAATATTATACACGGGTTAACACCCCCATCCAGCGGCACATCACGTGATAAATTTTCATTGGGTTAATCCCCTTAGCGCCAAAGTTCTAGTGGCTCATACGCTAAATTTTAAGCCAATTTTGACCCCCCCCAATTGAAAAAAATTGTTGGGGAACCCCCATCCCCTTTGGGGTATGGGCTAGCAAGACTTGGTTATTCTGTGGCGCGTGTAAAAATTTCGGGACGCAGCACCCCTTAGGGGCCGAAATATGGTATTCCAAAAATTTGATTTTTTGGGGCATAATTGCACCTCTAAATCTCCGTTATTAGTAGACCAAAGTTTACAGAATTTTTTCTTCCAACGCAGAGGAAACGCTGTCGGTCAACTAGTTTTCCGATTTTGGATATCTCTATCTGTTCCAGAGATATTTGCACTCAAAGTGGGAAGAAGTCCGAAATCGGGCCAAAATTAGTGTGTTTTCACCCCCAAATTTTTTTGGGGGGCAGGCCCCAAATTTTTGGACCGGCGCTATAAAATAGAATATGCTTCCGAGCAAAATTTCGCGGCGATCGGCTGAGGGACCTCGGAGATTTCGCGTTGAAATAAAACCGCTGTAAAACATAAGGTCTTCCGGGAACTACCGTTCCGGGCGGCCTAATTACATCATTCTCGACGAATGACGAACTACGGAAGAAACAGAAAGAACGTTAGGAACTGTATAGGCCTACTGACGACGTAACATTGTTGTTGATTCGTGTAACAGACAAATTTTATATAGGCCTATGTAGCATTATTTGGTAAACAGAAATACGTGCACACTTAATTTGTTGAACTTCATATTCTGTTCAAAGTTTTAAGGTTATTCAATGTCACTGTCGGAACAACAAACAGAAAAAAAATTACGTCGAATACGGCAATGTAATTTGAAAAGTAACGAACGACCTGGAATATTTTGTTATCATGTAACGTCCTTGAACAACATAGAATGATCATGCGCATTTTAAGCCGTTTCTCACGCACAAATTAGGTCTTACATGTACCACTTATCTTGCTTGATAAATGAAATTACAAACTCGTAGCAATCTTACGACATACGTTTTCAACATGGGTAATTTTTGTGTTACCAGCAACTAGAGTCCAATGGCAATATTTCTGCTGGTGATAGTATGGGTCCATCTATCGTCTTTCACATTTTCGTGATGCGATTGAGTGCGTAGGCCTGATAGTCGATCTCGTTGATTTCGGTAGGCCTGTGTGGCTCGGTAGTCTAACGGTAACGTGTCGGACTTGCAATCCTGAGGTAACTCAGAGGCGCAGGTTCGACTCCGCACCGCGACACTGCCGAGTAACGACCTTAGGCAAGTTGTTCACACACATGTGCCTCTGTCACCAAGCAGTATAATTTGGTACCGGCTTCACCGCTGGGACGTAAACAGGCGCACCGCGCAATACACTGGCCCCGTATCCGTGGTCTCGCAGTGTAAAACCTGTTGTCTGGCTGAGGGTGTTAGGAAACGGAGATCAGCGCCGCCCTGTGGGCCGTAAGGCTCGGGAAGGACTTTACGTTTTACGTTTTACTAGTCGAAAACGCGTATGAACTTTCTATTAACAATCAACAACATCTATGGACATACCTTGCTTCGTTTCAGAGCCGTTGTAGTTTTTTTATTGCAAAAGCAGCCAATTTTCTGCGCCCATCTCTACTTCAGTTAAAATTCAGCGATATACCACAGACTATGGAGTACCAACGTTGCAGCTTCGAAGCAGGATACTTTTATAGTCTAATTATCCGTTTAATTACTTCTGACGTAGTCTCCAGCAGTACATTAGCGCCACGGACAGACGGACGGACGACTTATGGCGACATGAGTGCGCTCTGCACGTGCAGTGCATCGCAAACTAAAATGTACATGTACATTACAAACAGCAAGAGCTAAGCGACGTATGTTTTCTGAATGCGAGTAAAGGCAGAGAACTTAAAAACACGAGACACCTGTTAGCGCTATGATAGCAGCGAGGTAGAAACATTCTCTTACGTGCTCCGCGGGATGCATGCTAAGTCACGCAGAGATTGCAGCAAGATTCTCCAATTAAGCCAGTACTTAACGTCAGGGCTTCCGGCAATACTGCGCCGACATTAGCCAAGTCCGCGACGCGTGCTACATGCAGTGACTGCAGTGCTTGTAGGCTACTAATGCTAAGTTATCCAGCTATAATGGTCGAATGCTAAATCAATATATTGAAGGCCATTCGTTGAAATTATCGTCGCAAAAACAATTTCTGAGCCATTATCCTTTCAAACAGTGTAGACTTCCTCAGTCATGTCCACTGTATAGCCTAAACAAAATATTGTCAACTATAACAATGTGGCGACAAAAACAGGTAAAGCGCAAACTGTATCGATACACGAGCTGCATAACATCGACCATGTCGATACATTTGTGAAACAAACGGCAACAGTGTTCAGTGCATAATAAGTTCTGTAGATTCATCGAAATACAATAACCTTTTACATAATTATTGTTGATGTTTCGGCAACCGCTGCTGGTTTTTTCGGAACAACTGTCCCGCTCGCTATCCGCCGCAGCGACACCTGGTGGACATTCGTTCCGAAAAAGGCAGCAGCGATTGCTCAAACGTCACCAATAATTAAATAAAAGGTTGTTGTATTTCGATGAATTTACATAACTTATTAAGTCACTGTTTTAACCTATGAATCTATTCAAAGTGTTCACTGCAGTTTTACATACACGTCATCTGTCATCATGCAGTGGATCGGGCGTTGAGCTCCAATCGGGGATAAGCTGTTAGAAATCCAATCAATCGCTGACAAACACTTAGAAATTCGTCGTTAATGTACACAGCTGTACATAAGCCGGTCAGCTGTTGACAGACGAATCAGCTTTTAGCGCACTCAGCTCCGCATGCAGACAGTATTCTAAGCAAAGCAAACATATTGAACAGTTTGTGCTAAGCAATGGCGTAGACAGGAATTTGTCTCGGAGGTACACTACTGAGATCCAAAGAGCCGAAATTCGGTACACTTCCAGGCCTTCTCTACACCACTGGTTCGGCCGAACACAACTCTAACAACTTCTCTGTCAAAACCACCCACATAAATCGGCCTTAGGTCACGAAGTTTCAAATGAGACTAAAGTTGCTCACAAATATTTACATATCTGAACATTACACTATACGTTAAGATGACTTCAGTGTGACCTCAAAAACCGGCAAGTAACTTCATCGTCGGCTTAGCTTACACTTCCAGCACGGAAAAAACTTAAGGAGCAAAACAAGAACATCGAAAAAACTTACTCATTAGAAATTCAAATTTATATTATAATACGTTTAAACACATGCAGTTGACCCATTTTTACTTGACATCAAAATCAGGTTCATCAGTAAGCTCGTGTTGTGTGCGACGTCACATGCTAATTGCGGCTGTCAGCTGCCTGCCGAGTCAGTGGTGTCAGTCGGTGTCAAATCATGGCGTTATCAAGTATTTCCACAGTAGCGGCATCGGTCGCATGCAGACGTTCCACGGATGCCGTTACGGTCACTGCAGCCAGCACTTCGGGCGGCGAGGACGCGTCATCCATGACGTCACTGTCACGTCTCAGCTGTAGCAGCTCCACACAGTCCTGTGTTTCGACACAGTCCTATGTTGCAACATAAGACTGTGTTTCGACACAGTCTTATGTTGCTTCCAGGAAATCGTGTGTTGTCTCCACACAGTCTTGTGTATGGCGGTAGTCGGTGGCGCAGTTGTTGTCGGTTCGACGGCGTTCGGCAATGTTCGTCTGCACGGGCGACGTCTGGCGGCGAACCTCTCCTCGTCTTCTGTCGTCTGTACACGCAATACGAGTAGGCTACACTGTTATGAAGACAACATCACTGAAGAAACTGTAAAGTGAATTACGCGGCTTTCGCCAACTGTGCTCGGCTTACATGAGAAACAACATTGTCGCTGCTTGCATTCAGCAGCATCGACCGCCGATTACAATTTCTACATCTAGCCACGACTGTGTACAAAGTTCGGTAGACAACTTTTCCGCACCCTTGAAACCAACTATATAATGGTGTTGAAAATAACATACGCAAACAATATCTTCAAGGTCTTGTTTGCACATTTTTTGTAAAAGATAAAATGACAAAATCTCCAGATTTTGATTCAAAACCGACATAATGAATACAGACAGCTTAAAGTCAATACAATTACCGAGCAGCTTAGCACACTCAAGGCATTTGTCGCTGCTGATTAAGTTTAAAATGATTTCGAGATGAACGTTTGTCCTGCCGGGTATACGACCAAAAATCAAATAAAGCCCCCGGTGTTTTTTCGCATTACAAATTTTACAATTTAAATCCAATACAAAACATTACAATACAATAATTGCGCCAGTATTAACATAGTTTGTAGGCTGCAAGGTGGATGCGCAATAAAATAAAATGTGCCATTAGAAATTAAGGAAAATATTACAATAAACTGTAAAGTGTAATAAAATGAGTGCAATTAACAAAAAGGCTAATAAATGTTTTTAAAAAGCATTCTAGTTAAAGAGTTTTTTTGACAACATAGAGTCCAACGATGTGATCTTCGAGAAGGTCAAAAAGCAGCTGTGTGTCTAAGATCACGTAGCGTTGGCGGTGCGCACTACTGTTTCGCTTACACGCGATTGCCATCTGTGGCTAATGCGATTTAGCGACCGACCGTGCAGCAGTAGAATTGTCCGAGTTATCGCAGCTCTTAGAAATCAGAAGCTGTGCTGCTGCGGCGTCATTTAGCGACAACAGACGAGGCTCGTAAACGTCAAGTGCTCCAGTGGTTAGAGTGTCGAACTCGTAACTTTCAGGTCACGGCCTGAATCCCACCACGGGTCAGTTGCAAGCAACACCGAGCAAGTTGCTAACCCACTGTGTGATCAGGTCAACTCAGTCTCCTACCCTCAATGGGATGGGAAATGATTAGTGGCTTACGGGCTTCGGGGTGAAGGCCTAGCGTCACAGATTGGTTGGTGGCATGTCTACTGGTTGCAGCATCACGGGTCCAACTGCTCGCTGATGCGGACGATGGATGACCGCATAATGGATGGGCGCTGTGGTATCATTAGCTCATGCCAATCAGCTGCCACTTCCAAGATTGTAAAGTGCTTCTAATCACGATCACAAGTCTGATCATGTAGGCTAACCGGTGATATATCAAGTACCGGACTTTACTTTTTTAACCGATTAGGCACAGAAGTAAAATTAAATTGCAGAATTACAGCTTGTCCCAAAAACAAGCCATTTTTATTTTTTGAATAACTCCTTAAAACGTTAACCGATTTTAATAAATAATTTTTGGCACGCAACAAAAAAACTTGACGGAAATAACTACACTTTGCCAACATTACCTTAATACTGTCGCTATACACTATCTCGTAGCATGTTTATTGTCCACTATATACCGTGTTCAGAAAAACACCTACTCACATTTTTAGTGGGTGTTTTTTTGGCACACAGTGCAGTTCGTGACTTCGTTTCAGCGCATGACATTAGCAGCAACAGCACGCCAGCTCACGTTAAAACTTTTGTTCGTCATTACGAAGCGACAACGATAACAGGTTCATTTGTTACCGTTGACACTCGAGACAAAAGCAGTGAAGTCGTGACAGAAGTCAGAGGCGGAGGCAATGGGAGCAACTGCTTTTTTCCATAATTTTTTGTCTGTCGGAAGATTTTTACGTCAAAAATACAACATTTTGGGCTAGAAATCGCCATTTGGGAAAAATGCCGACTAAGTTCAAACTTTGAGCACACATAGTTGTCAAAAATGTGCAGTTGTCCGTCGAAAAATTGCTACGTTTTGTCGGCAATCTTTCAAATTCACGATGCCGCTGGTTAGAAAACGACAATAATGTCAGATAGATTTCCAAAGTAACCGAGATTCGACGACTACTGGACTTATACTAAAGTAAAAAAAAGTTTTACATCACGTGAAACGTGGATGCAAAATTAACCAGCAGCGTACGTGCATAACTGCATCGGCCTATATGGAGGCATCTGTCGCGGCGTCACGTACCTTGTTGGCCCGCGGCGCAAATGCGGCGAAGAACGCTGCGCTGGAAATTGTGCGACAAAAAGGCGTAGAGAAACGGATTGAGACAGCTGTTGATATAGGCGAGGCAGGTGAACGGTATCTTGACCAGAACCAGCCAGGTGGGCGCGGGCGTTGAACTGTACTGAATGACAAAGGCTACATGAAGCGGCAGCCAGCAGACGGCGAATACAGCGACGACGACGATGACCATACGAGTGACTCGGCGCTTGGACAATGTTGATCCACGACGGCTTGCTGTTGCTGCGGCTATCGCTCTAGCTCGAGCCGGTGACGCTGATGTACCTTCGTCATTATCATGCTGGTGCCTGAACACAGCATAAAAACAATTCAACCGGAAAATGGGCGCACTGCACTGTGTAATGGCTGTCCTACGTGGCTCGTAAGGTGTGTCCAAATTTCCGTCCTATTTTTGGCCGTTTGTGGACCGAAGTTAACAAACTGGTCATCTATGCGGTAGATATTATAGCTCGCAACGCCGTTTTCCAATTGTCGATAGCTTTTTCCACTCCGGACATATTCGCGATCAAACTCTACAGTTGTCCGAAACTGTGACGATTTTTGAACGGTTTTGCTTGTCCCTAGATTTTAAGAAAAATCTTAAATTTGGCGACAGAGTTTTAAAAACTATAAACGCTTTCGATAATGCGAAAAACGTTTCTGGACGATCGATAAAGGTTCTTAGAAATTATGCATTGGAAAGATATAAATAAATCAGAAGCAAACCATAATGCACAGTCTAGAGCGGCCATAATCAATAGCAGCTAGTAATAGCACTAAAAACAAAATCTAAATAAATGTGAACGGTCCAGACAAAAATTTAGCACACGTCAAGGTTTGGGTGTGTTGAAACTTGAAAACGCATCCCGTTTGCAACTTTTAGCTAGCGAAGTTAAACTCAATTAAATAATCATGCAGCTGAATTTGGCCGCATGGTCGGCTACGTTAACAGCCATCTATTTAAACCGACTAGATCAGTGTGAAAACGAAAGATGCTAAAATGGGAGAAAGGAAAACGCGATACCAAAAAATATGACACTAGACTGTGAGCATGGAAAATGTGGGACCGAAAACTGCGAGAAAATGCAGCACTTACACGCTGTTGAATGTTTCTATGCACGCAGCTCTGAGCGGGCGCTCAAAGGTGGCACATTAATGCCACTACTTATTACGCCTATACCCGGCCACGGGTGAATTGGCTGGCTGCAGGCATGGTTGAATGTCAAGACAAACGGTCGCGCATCTCGCTACTAATCCGGCTCGACGTAAAGCAATTTCGTTGATGCACACAACGATGTCACCGTTAAGCCGAATCGAAATCATGAGAAACGACGGTGCGACGCCGCGAACCGTTGTAATAATTTACCTGATGGTGAGCTGAGACAAGCTACTCAGGCGACGCCTCACAGATGTCAGCATCTCAACGAGAAGCAATAAAGCAAGCCCATTTTCCAAGACAGTAATAAATTTTGCTTCATTATATTTACTTGTTATTTGTTGCCTCGCAAGTCTGCAACTACAAACAGTGAAACATGACAGACTTCTGATTTTGTCCACAAACACTGGACATGTACACCGTGTCCCAAAAAAACTAAGCAGATTTGTTTTTGTCAGAACTGTGTCAAATTTCCACTGATTTTGATAATTTTTGGCAGAAAGATGGCAAACGATCCAAATATATGCAAGGTGCACTCATTTTCCACCTCACCTAATTTGCGTCATCACCTTACCGTGTTAAACGCAAATGTTCCAAATTGCTACATAACGCCGAATGTTGTTA
>Ga0209367_1008723_pt1 | contig 13837 bp, 9 predicted proteins | sample WorMetLIZISLAND2_FD_187412 | JGI IMG/M metagenome (GOLD analysis project Ga0209367, IMG submission 187412) | Marine gutless worms symbiont microbial communities from Max Planck institute for Marine Microbiology, Germany - Olavius geniculatus... ... | reverse complement strand
CCTTCCCACACCCAACCCCCCTTGGCGCCTTTGGCGCCTTGACTCGGCTCTCGACTTCGGCGGTCGACCTTGCCCCCCCAACTTCAACTCTTAGATCCGCCTATGAAACCGACTGCTTCAAATTTCTTCCAAACATACTTCATTATACTGAATTTGCATTTCATGTGTTAATTTCATTTTTGAAATGTTTTATGCGAATTCTCAGATTTGTGTATGCTAGATTAAGCTCGATCATACGACATAAGTTAGCACTTAACTATTTATGTTTTACGTTTTACGTTAATTTGTATATACGTATAATATATTGTTTTTATTTTTTTGGAAAAATGCGTACATATTTTAAAGTAAATAGTTTATTTTAACACACGCGTATAGTCAAACACTGCATAGGCCTATATTTATAACTTCATCAAATATTAACCGATTAGCCTTATTGATGGTTAACTTACTTTAAATGTTAAAAATCCCATAACGGCCTAAACGCTTCGTGAAATATTATAATCAGCTTTGGAACACTGAAAGTTGCCTTGTAACTCACTTATTGTGAAGCTGACTACATTATACGCGGTAGTGTAGCGACACGTTTAAAGTTTGATAAAATTTTTAGTGATCACTTAATTGCAATTTTTTTGAAAAGTATGGGTGAAAGGTTTCTGCAGTATTTGATTCAATTGCAACCAAAAAAACTTATTTCCCTCTTCTACGGTTACGTTTTCTCGGGCCACTTTCTCTCTCTATACGCTATTGCATCGCATTAAATTGCACGATATCATGATACCTCGGTCATGTCACTAGAGCCCCGAAGTGCTTAATAAAATAAATCACTTTTCGCAGTAGAAAAAAGTAAACTGTAATCATTCGCAGAATGAGTCCCGTGTCCGTGATCGTCAAGCCTCAAGGGACAGGATAACCTCAGCCTGTGTTAACATCTACAACCATCTATAGGCAATTGTGCTCATTGCGCATGCCTCGGGGAGTAAGTATTGGCTACTTGGACATGCATCGTGTAATGGATTGGTCTCACCCGACACAGCTGAACATGCTGCCCTATACAAGCCAAACGGATCGGTCGCCAAAAAGTCGGTTATACAGTATTTTATTTGCAGTAGTAGTATTAACAATAGTAGTAAAAATACTATGGCCTATACACGATTATCCATGTCACTAACGCTAAAAATTATAAAAAAAAACCCTTTAAAACAAAGTTGAACATTTGCATACGTTCAATAGAAACCCGATCCTGTTTCTACTTGGTGTACTGACTAAATTCATTGCTTCAGTACACAGTATACAAAAATCTCTGATGTCATGCCCCCTAAATACGCCACTGGATGCGCTGTCGTCAGATTCGCTAGGTTGGGTGCCGAGTTAGGCGCCAGCTAGTCGACTCTGCCTTTACTGCGTCTAGACGGGATTTGAATATGAATTTCTCGCAGTGTCGATAAATCCGATGAAAATAATTCGTCATACAGCGCTCGACTCGATCTTTTGCTATTTTGCTGCCGAGTGGTGCAAAAATCAATAAGATTTCTTCTTTCTCTATCGTTTTCTGTATACCCGCGGTGTCTCGTCTTCAAGTGTTTAGTGGTAATAACGGCGTTTTATCAAGAAAACAGTTATCGCAATCACAATTCACGCAAACATTTGTTAAAGATAACGGTTAACATTTTTTTATTTTCAGTTGTTTGTTTTATTTTGATAACAGTATTTTACACGTTTGCATAACTCTTACAATTTAGATTTATTTGTGCTTACAAAAAGACTAAAACCATTGCTTAAAATGTTATTATTATGCAGTCCCAGATTGTTTCTTTCAAACACTTTTCATCACGATAAATTAAATATTAGTTATTATTTTTTCAACAAAGTAGGAGCCTATTACTTGACTAAAACGTAACTAGCAAACACTAAATCTTTAGCAACAGCAGTAATTAATTTTTCAGACTGCCACAAAAGCAATATCCAGAAACTGCTTTAGATCTGCATTCAGGTAAATAGGTGAAAGAACGCACCGGGCGAGTGAATTAGTAGTCTCTTAACCGTAAAAGCGAGACACAAATGGTTAACCAGTTCGTGCTATAACACTGACAACAATTAGACTAAACAAAAAACCAGTGTGCAAAAGCGAGAGCTATACAACACAAAGCACGAAAAAAGTGAATGTAAAAAAGTTAAATTAACAGAATAAATTTTCGGATTTTTGATGCTACGTAAACATATGCGAAAGTAGGGATGTAAAAACTGTATACAAAAAAAGAAGACGTGATGTAAAACAACGCCATTAACAATATATGAAAACAAGACCAGAATGTAAAGACCAAAAACAATACGAAAACAGTAATATCAAAACTAAGACCAAATTTAGTCTGAAACCGGTCTTATCATACAAGACCGCGGTCTCAGAGGCTCAGACTTCAAGTCTGGTCATCAAGCTACGGTAAAACTGCGATGAGAAAAGAAGTCGCGGTAAGAGAGACAAATGTACGTACCCTGCATGTATCGGACTAAAACGCAGACGACCGGTCCGAAGATGAAGTCTTGCAGTAGAGTCGGTATCAGCGTGAACGGCATGCAGAACACGGTCAGCAGGAGATCAGCGATACTCAGATTCAGCAACAGAACGTTCGTCAACGTCCGCATCCGACGATTCTGAGCGATCGTCAGCGCGACGAGCGCATTGCCGCAGACGGAGAGGACGAATATGATGACGTACAGAGCAATGCGAAGTTCCACCTGGATGCCAGGCCCCGCGGACAACGGCAGAGTAGCGTTGTTGCTCCGCGACGAACTGTTGTCGCACGACGAGTTGACCATGTCGTTGTCTGATGCCATTATGTGTCGTAGGCTATATAGGCAGACACGTCTTCTTAACTCTCGCGGTATGTTTTCCACGTTTTACTGTTGTCCGCCTCTAAATTCTCCAGACATTCGCCATATTCCGTCAAACAGACGGAATGTTGAATCAACGAAGCCTGTGTACAGTCCACGATGTTTTTAGCAAACAAGTCTTCTTAATCAATTCGTTCGGTTTGTTTTTTTCAGCTTCTGTTGCTGTTTACTTCCACAACTCTAACCTCGACTTGTTTTTTTTCGGTAAGAATAATGCGAAAATTATTTTCTGTGCAGTATTTTCAGCAGCTACTGTTCAGCTCCGTTGCTAAACTCTATTAACAGTCGTCAGGTCGCGGATTTTTGCCGTCTGAAATTCCCCAGTGACGACACGAGCTTTTATACACAGTGTATTGACACGAAATGACCACGAATAAATTTCGTATAAAATTTTCAGCAAACGTTCGGCAGGTTTTAACTGAATTCCGTGTTCGCTTTGACGACGGTTTAGAACGTTGTTGCGAAATACTCCCGTAACGAACGACTTGAGTGTGTACTCGTATATCCGCAGCGTCCTATGTACACTACGCGGAATGCTGAACAATAAGTTCTGTCCAGATACCTGTAGAGTATGTTCAGCAACTGTTTAGTTGTGAAAGAAAACAGCGTCGGTTCAGCGAGTAGTCGGGTCACACAGGATGTACCGCTAGTGAAATTCTTCTTCTGTCGTCGCAGCGTCGTGATCGCAGTTCATACAATATACAACACTGACGACGACTCGCGCTCTGTCGGTCTACCCGTCCGTCTGCTGCGACAACTGCAGGCTATATCCGCTGCTGCATCCGCGCCACTGCCGGAGATATGCGGCCGAGCTGCACCGCTGTTTAACTAATGCGATATTTTGTACAAAGCTACGGCTGTTAACGATTAATCACACCATTAATCGTTAGTTGCAAGTTTCCCACGAAGTGAGGTGGACCGTTGTCTCTTCAACCTGTCAAAAACCTGTCAAAAATTGTGTTTAAAAATCTTTCAAAAGTAAAATCACACACTTGAGACTGAAAACTTTTAGTTGTAAAATTTAGTGGCAGTTAACATTTTAAGCACATCCTCTGTCAAAAATTTTCGGCTCTCAGCAGTGGCGGTTCTAGCCAGCAATATCTGGGGGAGGGGGGGTTACGGCCCCATGGCGAGCGAGGTAGCCCGAGCCTATAACGGGGGTCTGTAGCCAGAGCCCTTGGTCAAAGGGTCAGGAGGGCGAAAGCCCTGAAGCGGAAGCACTTTTGGTTTTTGGACGTTCAATGGAAGCCCCAAATTTGCCCGTTTTTCTAAAATTTGGAAACACAAATAAATAAAAAATTTGTGTATTTGTGTTATCTTTGCAAAAAAAATCATGAGTGGCCACGAAACTGGGGGCCTAGAGCAAAACTGGGAAGGGCTGTGCCTTCTCCTGCCTCAACCTAAAACCACCACTGGCTCTCAGTCGGAAAATTGCAACTTTCTTCTCGCCACATAACGTTTTTTAAACCCAAAATCTTGCTGACACCAGCAAAAGCAGCATGCGCGATCAGTTGTAGTCGATAAGTTTACGAGATGTTTTATCTTTCTACTGGATCAGACGCACCTGGTGCTAAAAGTCCGTGCGTACCTGTCTGATGGACGATTATGTCACTCTTGTACCGTGCACACACGCGTACGATAACCCCGCCATAAGCTGTTTCAACAGCATTGGCCTCGATCAGTCGTAGTGGGGACCCAAAGGTAGGGGCGTCAGAGGCACCAAAAACGAGACGTTTCAGGCGTCGAGTGGGGTGAGAAATGCGGTGCTAATATATCTTTTTCCCCAAGCGACAAGGGGGTCGTCTAGAGGAGCGTTATAAGCTTCATTCAGTTAGGTCCGAAACGAGCCGATGGAGCCCCGGCCGAAAATAAATTCGGTGCATCTTAGCATCACAGAATACTTACAATTACAAAGTAACGTACCAGGCAAACCAGAAAACGTCTGGCTTTTTTTGCTTCTTCTGATATAAATTTTTGTGCCAAGATTGGGACACTCATCCTCGCTACTTTGGTTACGCAACAGGACATGTCGGGCCCCCATTGACACTCTTTTCGGCAGATAACAATACCGCGTGTACATAAAAGTAAGCCCCTAACACTTAATCAAATATTAGACACTTTTAAAAATAATTTTATCACCAAATCAGTGGTAACGCGTTAAAAACTGCTGAAGACCACCGGTTTGGTGGTTTGGCGTAACAGTAACGCGTTTTATCATTATCATCAACCGGTAAAAATCCGCCGGGGGGGGGCCGAATTTGTACTGGTAAAATTTCGCCGGGACGACCTTTCAGGGGGCGATACTGTAATAGGACACCGACCTGGTTAATAGTTAGATGGGTGACTTTCTGCGGACAGGTAAACCATCTCAATATGTAATTAGCTGCCTAGGTCAACTCAGCCTTCTATCCTTCCGGGGTAAGTAAATCGAGTACCAGCCTATCTGGCTAAGGTTAAAGCGGGGCGCATTCACCTGTGTCGGCTAGCAGGTGATCCCATACGGCGGGTGACTCTCCGTGGATCTGAGATAGGTTTCCTATAAAGAGCTATAGCATGTAACTATTTAACCATCTCATCTTGAACGCCTGATGAACTATAGCAAGCTTTATAAACTTCAGTACTACAATTTGTTGTACTGAACGTTAGATGCTTACTTTCGTATTCTAAAGCCATTTTTATATTTTACAAGGTAGTGTAGTGACACGTCAGAGTGACAAAAGTGTGAATCGAGTATAATCAAGGTTAACGTTTATGCCTGGCACTAAAACTAAATGAAAACTAGAAGAATTACTTTTAGATGGAAGACAACTTAATAAAACGAAGACGATAACTGGGCTGGGCAACTAAATACGAACTAAAAATATTAAGAACTTTGAAACGAAAATAACACTAATCAGATAGACAACCGACATGTTTATGTAGGCATATCTCTGTGTCTTTTCTTGCATGCCGACGTGGAATGGCTGCGTCCGCTTGGTGTTTTATTGCGCACAGTTTTATTGCATTGTGTTTTATTTTGCTGCGCGTGTGTCCTAGGCGCATTACTGAAGACGGCGGAGTGATGACGTCACAGACACGCGGACAGCGCAACTGGATCCGACTGCAGTAATGGCGGCTTTTAGACCCGTCTATCCAAGCATCAGTTTCCGACTCAGCAGCTGCGAGGGGCAACTGAGTGCGTCATTCTCCCCCCGCCTTATCGTGCTCATCATCATCATCATCGTCATCATCATCAATATCATAGGCTTAATTGCATCTGTCGTACTATGCCACGTCTCAGAATAGCGCACTTTTTCTTAGCCCATAACTCAGACAAGTCTGATGTCGCGCATCCTGGTCCATTTGGCAAACAACAACACGAGTAAACTTTCAGCAATTATCTGCGCGTACAATATTTGCAATTATCTTCTTTTGCTCACTTTGTTATGTTTACTTATTTCTGATAAACAACGCTGCTACGTTTTTTTTGTGGCGTGTATTAACAACTTTTAGTAGAAAGGACGCGATTGTAAAATATTACTTAAAGACGAATATGCATCTGTTAAAACTCATTATCTGGGAATTTATTATTTTATTAACCTTGCTAAACTATCTTTTATCTATAAACGATCTTTTGTAGAATTTCTTCATACCGAGTCGTACAGCAAGCTGTATAAAGTCTTAAACTTGTAAATATGTAATGGAATTCGACTTTCTCTGGACTTGTGTTGTACAGCATGTTGTACTGCGTGTTGTGTAAAAAGTCTATAACAAAGTGAGTAAAAATGAAGCCTGAACATTAGCCTCTAATTTTTTAGCAGTTAAAAATTTCTTATCAGTAGCCCATCGTCTGGACCACTGAATGTTTGTTTGTAGGCTATGTTTACAACGTTCCATACCACAGTGACGTAGGCCTACGTAACGACGTAAGTGCATTGCATTTTACCGTTTCCTATATCAAGGACCAATAAGGTTAAAACTTTACTCGATTTCCTGCGCATTTGTCAGGTAACGAGTCGTGCAACTAAATAACTAATCCACCAAAAAATCTACACACAAAAGAAATCAACGCCTACAACAGTTACATAACATTTTAATCTGTACGACGCGACCATTTCAAATCGAAAGCTTAGGCTTACAGTGACATCTAGAAAGCTTTCGCAAAACAGAACAAAGTATAAAACAGTAGTAATAATGTTGTCATTTTGTGAAATATTCATTGTATGTTTTGTTTTATTCCTCAGGGCAGTGGAAAATGCTTGTTTCTTAGCTCAGCTGTCCTGACAGTGCGGTGTTTTATTGGTGTTGTGCAGCGTGCTTTTATTTCTGTGCTAGTTAATAAAACACACATCAACCTAGACCTATGTAAATGTAGTAATGGTGAGTCGTACGTACGCAGGCAGCTGATGATTTCGTGTTTTTTTGCTAATTGCGTTTGTCGTTTTCCATCGTCACTGCATGTAAACTTAGTAATGACGCAGTGGCGGATTTAAGGATGGAGCACGCGATTGTCAAATTGAGGAGCCTTGTACTCCAAACTGCAGCTTTAAATGGAGATTCGTACTGTGAAACTAAACGATATGTCATTATTTGCATTCAATTAATGCGTTTTCTGACTTTTTTTAATGCCATAAATTCGTCTGCCACACGGATCCCAAAAGCTGCTGGGTTGTTTCCCCGGATTCCCTAGCGCGAAAAGACTCCGCAATCAGCCCACTCTGTGTGTGTTCGGCTTTGTGTTTTTGCCCTTTCAGTTTTAGGGACAAAAAACCCGTAGGCCTAAGCCCTTGGTGAAATTTTCCTTTGCATACGCCCCCGGTAGGACGTGTAGCGTTCCGCGAACTCGCTGATTATTGCGAGTGAATGTACGGTCAGCGTGCTAGACGTCGACATCTTCCTACGTACATCAGTCCGCTGATCTTGTTACGTCTCGTGCTACTCGCCACATTATCAACGTGATAAATCCCACTCAGCTTGTCATGTACAGCTGCGGCTGTTGGCATTTTCTCGCGGACATGTAGGCCGTATGAACAGAAGGCGCTATCGCTGTGGACTTAATCCAAGCGTGAATAGGCCTACATTGGATCCGTGTGTTTATTCCGTACCTGCTACCCACTTATCTGAAAATTTTTAGTAACATGAACAGATTTAGGAAGTTATAACATTTACCGCCTTCAACACGAAGCAACGACGAAGCCCATGTTTTCGGTCGGTTGAATTTTGTCAGTGTTGGATAGTAACGAAGTAGTTCTACTTCGTTACTTTACTCAAGTAGATTTTGGAGCTACTTCCTACTTTTTGTTACAAAAAGTAGATTTGTTTCTCACAATTCAGTTATCTCATCAACTACTGCAATCCAAATAAAACACGTTAAGGTATTTTTTTAAAATATGTTATTTGTAACTGATAGTAGTAGTAACCATGCTCCTTAAGATGATGTTGGAACATAACGTCTTGCCTTGCTGTTGTATCTTAGCATTTAAGACTGTAACACTTATTTTAACTGTATCATATAGGCTAAGCATTAAGCGTCACCATGTAAATTTTGCACAGAAGTACTGAAACTATAACAAAGTTTGATCTTATTTTTCTACTGGATATAAGTGATGGTAAAATGACAGCTAGGTGGCCAGTATCAGTATGACTTTAGACGTACCGTAACCTAACAATAACTCTGACCATAACCACGAAATTCGATCACGCAAGCTTTTCTGCATTTTAGCCTGTGAGAACTGCATTGTTCATGCATACAGTGGCTGCATAAATTTCGGAGAACAAAGTTTGAGTTTCCAAATTCAAAAATGTGTTTTTTTATAATTTTTTTTTTGATTGGAATCTTTTTCTTTTTTTCAAATACAAAAACTACTTTAAGTCACACAAGCTGTAAAATTATGTTTTGAGTAAAATATGACCATAAATATTGCATAAATGTAAAAAAAGTTTAAAAAAAATTAAGTTTAAAACGTTAAACAAAAAAACGTTAGCTCCAATTGGTCCAATCTTTTACCTACTGCCTATAATGCTGTAAGTGCAGAATGGCTAAAACTAAAGAGAGCGAGAAAGAACTTATTTAATTTCATTTCAAAAAAAGTTTAAAAAAAATTAAGTTTAAAACGTTGAACAAAAAAACGTTAGCTCCAATTGGTCCAATCTTTTACCTACTGCCTATAATGCTGTAAGTGCAGAATGGCTAAAACTAAAGAGAGCGAGAAAGAACTTATTCAATTTCAATTCAACTGCGTGGTCATAACACTCCAAACTCAGTAAACTATCGCCAATATGGCCTATTAATCTATTTCTGTGGTTTTAAAAGTGCCTCTCAAAATTTTTAATAAAAATGTTTAATAAATTTTTTCAATAAACGCTTAAAAATGTTTTTAAAACGTTGAAAAAATAATTAAAAATGTTAAAACGTAAAATCGCACCAAGAAAATAAACTTGAAAACGTTTATTACATTTATGAAATTTGGTGCTTATACAAATGCGACTAAAAAACAGTTTTAAAGGCAGATGATATCTATCCAGATCTAGCATATTTTCAGCCAAAAAAGCTGCCAACATTTCTGTTTAACTGAATGGCTTTAAGCTTAAGGCCAGCTAAGTGTCAGTATTTTTCTTTGATTTTAGCTGCAGTAAAAAATGTTGGATATATGTTGTACTTTTGTTTGTTTTGTGTAATGTACTTCTCTCCTAGAGACCTATGTACGGAAGTTTCTCAAGATTATACAAACTATACATGTTAGGGTGACGTAAATAAGCAGAAAGCATGCGGGTTATTGATATGACACTAAAACACACTCAAAGATAGACTACTTTCTACTTAATTTAAGTAAAAAATTCTACTTCTACTTAAGTAGTTTTATTTCGGGCTATTTTTACTCCTAGTTAACTAAATTTTTAGGGTCACTACTTTTACTTCTACTCAAGTAGAATTTTAAACTACTTTATCCAACACTGAATTTTGTTAGCTGCATTTGCCTACTCAAAATATTACGAACGGATTCTGATGAAATACTGCGGAGTTTCGCATAGCCCAAAACAGAGTGAACAGATTAACGTGTCAATTCACATTCCTTTGTGTATTCTGGATTATTGAGGATCTTTGACACTACAAAAAGAAATATGGGTGCTCAAAGTTTCAATTGTGTCCCTCAATGTCCCCGAAAATAAGGGATTTTGAGCCCCCATATTTACGTAGTTTGAAAAATATCACGAAAAAAATTATGACAGATCAAAATTTGAAAGGACAGTTGCCCCTTACCACCACGAGCCTGCTGCTTTATTGTGTGCGCCGGGTGGCAGCACAAAGTTTCTCGACGGAAATTTCAGAGCTTAGGGGGTAGTCTGTTATTTTTATCATTTAAAAATACCCATAATGATAAAGAACTAATCTAATTATAATGGCTTAGTCCACGGTCGTACTCGTACTGGCTGTCTTTACTGTTGTGTCTGAAGTGGCATAATTAACGAGTCTATAACTTTACGAATGCAGTCATAATGTGACCAAACTATGACAGTCGGCCGGCTATCGTAGTGTGTTTCATAATTTATTAAGTTTACTAAAAATCATTACAATAGAACAAGCAGAAACACAGCCGATCTCACTCATTTCCATCCGCCTACGTAGCGCCGCTATAGGAGAAACGAACGAAAGGTGAAAGTCATTTTTTGCACCGGCGTGAGTGAATTATTTTTGGCTATAGCCGATTTGTTCCAATTCGCTGTGCTGGCGGCTGACACGTGATTGGTTGTCCACTTGTCACGTGATCTGTCGCCGTCGTCTGACGCGTAATGACGTTATGCGTTAATGACCTAGTCACGTGGTATAAACGGATGAATGACGTCAGCCTGACGACAGCGATCTATAATATCGACGCAAATAGCTCACCAGATTTATGACTGACATTCGATAAACACGAACTTTTTGCGTGGATAATCTGCCGTTGTTATCATCATCGTTATCATTATTATCAGCAGTAGCAGCATCATTATAGATTTGTTGTATGTTGGATCTGTAATCATGGGCTTATAAAAATCGGTTTGGAGTTCGGATGTATTGGTGGGCTGTATTCAGGCTAACATATTATAACATTATATATGAAAAAACTGCAAGCAATTCATTTAATGTTGTATAAGCGCTGATGTAAAACTGCAAAAATTAAAAAGTATAAGCACGAACTAATGTATTAGCTTAGACATTTAATCTGTACTCAGTAGCCAGATTTAAATGTCTAAGCTAATGCATAATGTTCGTGCTTATACTTTCTAATTTTTGCAGTTTTACATCAGCGCTTATACAACATTAAATGAATTGCTTGCAGTTTTTTATATATAATATTTGCGGTTTTATTAAAGTTTGAAAAGTCACTGAACAGTTACTTTCTACACAACAACAACAACTACTACTACTACCTGCCGGCTACGTCACTGCAAAATTGCATTCATCTACGTCAATCAACGGCAGGGATATTGCTGTTTGTGCAAAAATCTAAGATGGCGGCGGCCGCCATCTTGAATTTTATTTTTGTTCAATATTTTGGCATTTCTGTACATAGGACCTTCAACGTAATACACGTGCCAAATTTCGTGCAAATATGTGCAATAGTAAACGAGTTATGAGCGACAGATGAAATTCAAAATGGCGGCCGCCGCCATCTTAAATTTAATATTTTTGTCCATTCTGGTCAAATGGTTTATTTTCGGTGGCAGCCGGCTACATCACTGCAAAATTTCATTCATCTACGTCAATAGGCGGCAGAGATATCGCTGTTTGTGCAAAAATCCAAGATGGCGGCCGCTGCCATATTGAATTTAATTTTTGTTCAATATTTTGGCATACCTGCATGAAGGACCTCCAGCGTAATACGCGTGCCAAATTTTGTACCGCCGCCATCTTGAATTTATCATTTTTGTTTATTTTGGTCAAATGGTCTATTTTCGGTGGCAGCCGGCTACATCACTGCAAAATTTTATTCATCTATGTCAATCGATGGCTGAGTTATTGATGTTTGTGCAAAAATCAAAGATGGCGGCCGCCGCCATTTTGGATTTAATTTTTGTTTAATATTTTGGCATACCTGCATGTAGGACCTCCAGGGTAATACACATGCCAAATTTCGTGCAAATATATGCAATAGTAAACGAGTTATGAGCGATAGATTAAATTCAAAATGGCGGCCGCCGCCATCTTGAATTTATTATTTTGGTCCATTTTAGTTAAATGGTTTATTTCCGGTGGCAGCCGTTTACATCGCTGCAAACTTTCATTCATCTACGTCAATCGGCGGCTGAGTTATTGATGTTTGTGCAAAAATCCAAGATGGCGGCTGCCGCCATCTTGAGTTATAATTTTCTAATGCTGGACCACTCACGAAGTCCATTTGTGCACCTGAAAAGTCCCCTGCAAATTTCGTGTTGATCGAGTGCGTACTTTTCGAGATATCGCAATTCGAAAATTTCGCAAATTTGGCTTAAATGCTTATTCAGGCTCCCAAAAATCATGTTTTTGGAGAGTTTTGACCCCCAAACATTACTTTTTATTATCGAGACCCTTAAAAGGCCTTACCTTACGCGGAAACACGCGTTTTGAGCCATAAACGGTCGTGATCGGTCTTCTGGTGTGACCTGTAGGCGTGAGCAAGAATACAAAAAAAGGATATTACACAAAAAGTAACGGAAAATGCCCTCCTTACGCAGACCCCCTTCCCGTCGTCCCACATCAACAAAATTTTGCGTGTGTGGTCGTATGCCGGATATCTTTCTTGGTTTTGAGTTTCATTAAAATAGGTTGAAAAATGTGGGAGCAGTGGGGGGTCGAAATTTTGGCTTTCCCATTGACCTGGCACATCGCTTATACAACAGCTTGTGGCTACCGCACAAGCCGTGATAACATATTCGTTTAATGGACAAAGTTGACAAATGCAACTTGTACAAATTAACAGGCAGTTACACACTAAAGTGTTGCAGGAAAAAAAACTACAAAGCAGTAAAAACAAAAGCAACAAGACTAATAACTGTCCTTATATGGCATACGCACAATGAAGTTCCGATCAGTTAAGTGTGAAGTTTTAGTAATTAATGACTTATGATGTGTCCTACTTCTAAGATTGTAGTTGAGTTCTGCACGATCGGCCAAGAATGATTGGAGAACATGATATGTGTTGTGCAATGTTGTTTTGAAAAGTTTATCGTCCACTTCAGAGAACAGTTCTGCGACAGACGGAAGTTCTTCGTCGCAAAGACCAAACCGCTTGCATCGTTTCATGAATGAGTTCAGCTTATCGCGATCTCCGTGCACATGCAGGACCAAGCTGGTGCGCCGTAAGTCAACTTGGCAACGATGGTTGCACGGAACACGTCATGCAGCGCCGCTGCTGGTATACCGTGGCTTCGTAGAACTCGCAGAGCATAAAACACACTGGAACAAGAAGGTAGCAGATAGTTGACATGTTCTGTTACGGTAAGACGATCGCTAACGATGATGCCAAGTATTCGTAAGCTGGTCACTCTTCCAGCACTTTTAGGACGCTGCATTGTCTTACAGAATTGCATGAAATTGCCCTAGTGGGTGGGGCTCTGTTCATCGAGACCTCGCTTTTGCTGGGAGAGTGAATGAGTTACAATTACACTCCTCAGAACTACTCAGACGCTTCTGGCTATTCGAATTCACAAAATTTGTTGCCACTGGTCTTATCAACCAGTGTCTTTCCGAAACGCCATCGCCTAACTCTATCTGTTCTATCTTGTTTCATACGTGATCCGCCTTGGAATAATGCTGGGAATGCAGCCGGAAATTACGCAAAATGAAAGAGCAGTGCAGAATAGGAAAGATGCAGCCCGGCTGACTTGGATTCGCTTGGGACATTGCCATACATTCCGTAGTGTGACGACTCATGTCCGTGGGGCGGGGGTGGGGGTATGTTTGTGGTTGCTGTGAGTGAGGGGCGGAGACTAAACTGTTGAGGGCCTG
>Ga0209367_1008722_pt1 | contig 13839 bp, 4 predicted proteins | sample WorMetLIZISLAND2_FD_187412 | JGI IMG/M metagenome (GOLD analysis project Ga0209367, IMG submission 187412) | Marine gutless worms symbiont microbial communities from Max Planck institute for Marine Microbiology, Germany - Olavius geniculatus... ... | reverse complement strand
GAATCGCCCCGGGAGACAGGTTTGCAGCGAAAAAAACCGCCCCTTCCCTTGAAAATTCGCCCCACCCAATGTAACATCGCCTCCCTGATTAAATCGCCCCCTGCATTTTGCTTTCAAGTCTAATTGCGCACACAAACAGCAAGTACGTTATGATATATTAAACATGCAGGTTTTGGATGTTTGATGATGCTGAAATGTGAAACGACTTTATGGCGATGAAGCTCATTACGTAATCGTCGGCGGTCGTGTTACCTTGGCGCGCAGTATGACCAAACTTCATTTCACTAGCAATATATAAGAACTGCAGCAGTGATGACAGGACGCAAGCAGGTGCTGCTGCTGCTGCAGTGCTCAGCAATAACGGACAAAGACGAGACGGCTTGGGGCAGATGAAACAGACTGTCATAAACTTGCCGGACTCGACGACGGACTCACTTGCATATGCAAGACGTGCTACATGTCACCAACCCGCTATTAACCCACCACAGACAGCTGGCCGCAACAGTAATGGTTATTACAGACCAACGCCAATTCCAACATGAACACTAGCTCAGCAAAAGAACAAGAAGCCCAGCTGTTGCTAGAATAGCCGACCGTACTGGTTGTCAGTGACCTTCAAGGTCATTCGACATCGATGATTGTCAGGTCATTTGAAAGCCAATATGCGACTTTCTATTAGTGATTAATAGTAACCTTGGCCGTATGTCTAACCGTTTCCGAGATATGGCCAGTTTTCCATTAAATTTCCTACCCCCCAGGCTCTATTCAACCGCCACTTAAAATGTTCCCCATATACTAGATGGCTGAAATTTTGCAGACCCGAGTTAAACACACATGGCTAATAAATCATATAAAAAGTTTTCCCCTATGACCTAAAGCTTAGCCACAATAAATCCGTTACAGACGAATGGACAGACAGACAGACAATGTCAACCATGCCAATAACTCGCCCATTACTTAAGTATGGTCGGCTAAACAGTCTAATGATCCACATGCAGAATAAAAGACCAAGATCACAATTTAATACATTTTAAGATTGAAATTAAATAATTCACAAGAAATGCATAGTGCAGCACTGCAGGTATCTCCACTCCATTCCAGTAGTATACAAAGTACACGGTGTTTCATAAAAAAGACCCCTTTTTGTTTTTTTCATAATTCACAAAATTTGCACCAGTTGTAGCTGAAGAAATACTAATTCAAAATGTTGCAACAAAATATGGCAGTTGATTAAATATTCTTTGCTAGTCCTGACGTAATGCTGACGTCATAATGTGTCACGGGTACAAACTGGATAGTCTCAACCTTGTCAGCCCAGTGCCAACATAAAAAGCGACTGTCCGCCTGCAGCACTGCTCAACCGTTAATCTAATACCTCCAATCTTCGAAACTGAAAACTGGCACACTGGTTAATACTCGGGTAAATAAGAAGCCTGTACATAACAGACCGACAGATGGATGGACAAGACCCGTAACGCAACCTATAGACAGCCGCTTTGAAATACTGTGCATTCTACAAAGATTACTGCGTTTCAGATAGACTGAGTCTATTACTGTATCAATAGTTTCGATCAGCCACTTATATGCCCCTATACTGAGACTATTAATAGTTATTACTATCACAGGCGCCAGCGTGGACGTAGGATGCCCAGCGTTATTACAGTGTCGATTCAGCCTTCTACCCTAAGCACGGGGCAGTAAAATGACTATACCAGAATTCGGGCTGAGTAATAATAAAACGGCGACGGTGTGGTCAGGCTGTGGACATTATCAGCCCACTGCAGACAAATAAGTCACTGGCTCAGTCCGAGAGTCAACGTCTGCACTCACAGAATGAAGCCTGGCAATTGATTCTAGCCATGACATAACGTCAGAAATATAAAGGGTCCGCCATGAGAACCAGATGGGTGACTGTCTGTCTTTGGACAAGTAAACTATCTCGTCATTATGTAACCAACTAGGCAACCACTCAGTTCAACTCAGCCTTTCATCCCTCCCGGGTAGAAAAACTGAGTACCAGACTGGGTTTAGAGCAGGATGCGTTCACCTGCGTCCAATCGGATAGCAAAAACACTGTACGATCTCATATGGCAGAAGACGCTCCATAGCTTTGAGACGAGTTATCTATCTCATTAAGAGCATAGATTTAACAGCTTAACGTTTAACGGGTGGTCTAGCCAGGGGTTAAAAGGGTTAGCGGCATAAGGGGGCCGATAGAAGGAAGAGGCAGTATAGCAGCAAGCACGGTGGTCAGTCATCAACAAACGTCGTCGTCGGCGTCAAAGAATAGACTGCCGCAGTCGCAGATAAGGCAGTCCATTGGCTGACGTCGGTGTCACATTATAATGTATCTCCCATGAAAAGTCCGCCTGAGGAGAGATAACCACGGATTTGATATTTCTCCCCCTTATTAAAATATCGCCAGCACTATAAAAGTCTCCCCATTATAGACTCGCCCCGAAAAAGTCTCCCCCGGCCGACAATTAACCGGTAAAAATCCGTCCCGCCCGGGCGGCCGCCGGGCGGGACGGATTTTTATCGGTGAATTGTCGGCCGGAGGAGACTTTTCTGGTGAAGCGATCCTATAATGGGACACCGGCACACAGAGCTATCCCGGCTCAGTCGTCACATGTCCGTGCACGATTATTAATCGACAAAGCTAACTGAGCGCGGCGTCACGGGCCCGCTGCTGGTGCATCGTGAAGCAATGATCATTCGCTCACACGCACACTGTGTGCAGCAGACCGACTGTACAGCACGCCCTCCCTGGTAGTGCTCTATATATTGATCCACTCGCCAAATGCATGTGCGCAATGTGCATCAATTCCCCGACTACTTGACCTGCCATTTCCACGCCCAACGACCAACGCCTGCCGTACAAGCGCCCACCCCATGCATGGGTGGTGCCCGATTCAGGTACTATGGGCAAACTGAGCAGTTGCTGCGGGGGAGGGGACTCTACGCTCTACACATTTCATGAAAAATGCAAAGAAAGACCGCTATGAGAACGTGCTTGAAAACAACAAAGATTGCACGTCCATAATCTGCTTAAATTCAGTGTAAAATCTCCTAGTTTCCTCTACAGAAAGCAAAAACTAAATACTGCCCAGCAGTAGACTAACTTGTATGCAGAATTCAATTACATCTTATAGCGTTCTGCATATTAATGGTCTCCAATACATATTTAATGCATGCAAAGTCCAGAGCCCCATGTGTCAAAATCTGGCCCTGGATGTAACGGGGGAAAGAAGTAATCGCCCTCAGGCCAAAAGCTAATAGGGCGACGCCTCCACACTCGACAAATATTTGATTCCCAGAAAATCTTTGCAACTAAGGGGCAGACTTTTGTATTTCGGTGGCATGGGTTCAATCTTAACGCTTGAAAGTGACTATTCATCTAAACTAAGCAGCAAATAAGATCAGATCGCAGGCGTCATAGTGCAAGAACTGTATCCAAAACTCGCTTGGAGGTCAGGCTGATGCAGTTTTATCATTTGCACAATGACGTCAGCATTTCTACTGGGCCGTGGGGAAAATTGTAGCAATCCTCAGACTGTGGATCATGTAACTGGATTGAAGAAGAAAAAAGTAAGCAAATAAGCAAAGCAAACTATTGTAAAGTGCTAATTTAGACAGAGCATACTCCAAAAATATCTAATGCGCTTAGTACATTCTGCCATTAACATCTCAGAAGGAAGTACAGCGGGTGGCAAAAAGTGTGTCATAATGTGATGATTACGGCAGAAAATCATGAAGTGCACCGCAAGTAAAATAAGTAAAATTTTGTACTCGTGCGCATCTCTAGCCAATTTATATCTATGGTTAAGTAGTTTTATCTATGTAAGATGCGCTGCGTCATTTATGACGTCATTTTATTGAAAATTGTGACAAACGAAGCGACTGAACTGCTGTGGATACCATAGGCAGAAAATTGACAAGAAAGCAAAAGAAAATTTGTATAAAATTAAGTAACAGTATTTCTATGCAATTATTCATTTCGAATACATTAAATGCAAGACCATCTTGCTTGCGGAAGTTTCTGAACTGATGGAAATGTCGACAAAGTGTAGAAAAGTGGCGTTAAACTGGCAGACCACCGAATCTGATCAAAGTAGCGATTGGAGATTAATTCGTCATGTTGAAGCGTACAGAAAAAAAGACATTGGCTAAAATTATAAACTATGGAAATGATATACTGACTGTACATTATCATCACGTATGGCAGAACGTCATTTGCATTCATGTAGTTTTACTGGAATGGAAAATTTGGAAGCAAACTGTAATGAGCAGGATGAATAGAGCTCGCCATGTGTTTTGGTGTAAACAGAAGCTAAGCTGACAAGAAATTTGAGCTAATGCTCACCAGACGCGCGAAAGCCTATAGGCCTAGCAGTTCCTGTTCGCAAACTGTCAGTCTATCTTCAGCCATTTCATATCAGTTCATTCTTGGAGGGTGCGCTGCAGCCGAAGATTGCAAAAATCAATTAAAAAACCTTTACTTCGGAAGTTCAGAGTTTTTCAAAGTCACTGATGTTGATATGACTAAAAAGCTCGTCACTAGTGCTTGTTGTGATAGGCAGCATGCCCATGCCTATCTGCAACTGTTTTCACGAAAAACTGGCCAACGAGGGTGAAATAACGACTTTTACAAGTGTACCACTCTTTGATGCCCTCGTGTGCAGGTTTCCTTTAACCTATAAAATTGAGACATGGACCGTCAAAATCTATGTTCAATGCTGAAAATTTCATATGCAGCTTCTCCATGTCTATCTCAATTGATTTCGGCGCATTTCGCTCTTGAAAAATGTCTCGCAGTCCAAAATCGCCAAAAAATCCATTAAAAAACCTCCATTTTAGCATTCAAGGTCATTGAATTTGATGGCAATTGAGAGCTAGTGTACGACTTCCTATTAGTGATTAATAGCAAGCTAGGCCCTATCTCGCACCGTTACTGAGATACAGCGACTTACTGGCGAAAAATCGCAGATTTATCCCACCTGCCTCTCATTTAGCGCCCTCGTTCAGGGTGACCTCCTTCGAATTTATGGAAAAGCTTTATGGTTCCTAAAACTAGAGTCTTCCTGGCAGCTGACGGTGAAGATTTTGTGATCCTACCTTGCACCGTTTTTGACTGATCCACCCGTGTGACGAATGGACAGACAGAGGGACGGACAGAATTGCGATGGCTAAGACGTGCTGAAAGTAGTAGCTGCTTTTGTGCGTAAAAAAACAGATGACTGGAAGTCAATTAAATTTACAGAAGAAACTTGAGTATTAATAGGACAGGGTAGAGAAGTCAAGCCTACGTTTGGAGAACACCACATGAAGTCTGGAATCTCGAATGTCCTGAGAGGCAGCAACAGTCGAAATATATCACAAATGTTCTGGAGCTGTATTTGATAAGAAAGAGTGGGTACTTTAGTACCAATTGGCAGAAATACTGACTTGTAACTGTATATGAATGCACTCGATGCACATTTATGGTCAGATGTGTGCAAACATTTTGCTGGAAAGCACTTCTTTTAGCATGATCGTAGTCCTGTACATCGCTCAGTTTTACTCACCTGTGGAAAACAGAAACTCACTTTTGGGGTTTTACATGGCCAGTGCAATCATTGGACATACCGGTAAACATAATCGAAAATATGTGGAAAGTCATAAAACTTCATGTGCAGAAAGAACTCTCAGCTATTAACTCTTGACAAGACTCTATCAAGTCTACTCTAACAACCTGAAACAAAGTTCATTAAACCTCTACACATCCATTCAATGATAAATTCGTTCCGTTATTGCACAGAAAGAATTTATAACGAAATTCTGAAACGTCAGGCAAGCGCTTTTGTTGAAATAATGTTGTTTACGATGTTCGGATTTAACTGGCAAAAAATGAATCGAGCGTTCACGCTGCCGCCGTTATGACACACTTTTGGCCACATGCTGTATGTCTTCAGCTGACGTTTGAAAATGGAGACTTAAGTTCAGAGCCATAAAGACTATCACTCAGGCAGAGAATGCTAAGTCAATGGACCAAAACCGTCCAGCCACAGTGCAGAAGATAAGAACAAGGAGAAGAAGAGCGAAGTTGATAAAAAGCTGATAAAAAATGGAAAGACGAAGAAGTCCAGGCAATGGAAACTAAGGCTGATGTCTAAAAGTTGAGCCTATGTTCTGCGAACATCCCAGGCCTGTGCAGACCGACCCAGAGAAAGCTCCAGAAGGGAGCTCCAGCATTAAGTTTACTGCTTTAATCATTCAGCTGTGGATGGCTGACATCGGACTGGCTCAGGTGACAGCTGCAGGGTGACTGGCGGGCACTGTCCACAATACATCACAGAGTGTCGCAGGCAGCGCCGGCCGCCGCTGGTCACTGCACAGTACAGCACTGCGGCTATAGGTCCAGCACCAGCAGTGACATCATTAGCTGATGGGTCAAGCTAATAGGTCCGTCAACACACGCGAAGACTATTATCTGCTGAGTCATGTTACACCAGCATTCACTTTTTACCTACGCCTCGGCCAAGGAAATTATGTTTTCCTGACAGTCTGCAGGACTCTATCCACAAAAAATGCAAATGCTGAGCTCTTAGAATTACGAGAAATGGAGCCAGTCAGCTTGGCAATTAATAATTAGAGTAAATTAAAGCAGTTTGGGTGTGTTCAAATACTGTAAAGACAATGCTGCCTAGATCGAGTAGTGGATAATAATGAAGATCAACAGAACGAGACAGAGGAAAAAGGATGTCTATATTTCAGTGTCGTTTATGCACAGCTGGCAGCCTAAAAGCCTGGGTAGCGTAGCTATTTATAGTCAATGTCACATATTTATAACAACAACCTTGGTTTTCTGGACGTAGACCTTATATCACGTCTATTCTATGCCAAATTTTGCAGAGTTCCCCTTGCACGAAATTGCTGACATAAGGCATGCAAACCGCAACACAGTCCAACTTGTATAACCAGACAGATAGACAGACATTGACATTATCCATGCACCATGATAAAGGCAAAAAATATGACTTACAGTCAGGATTGGCAAGTTTTACCCACAAGTGGTTTAAACCACGGTCTAAACTGGGTTGGGCAAAACCAGTAAAACCCTCTTTAACCCAGGTAAAACTAGGGGGCAAAACTCATTTTTTGACTGTAAAAAGCACTAGCTGCTTCCATTTATGTCATAAACTTATAAGAATTGCTTTCTGACAAGAAGAATTTGACATAATGTGTGCATGAACAAATCTTTTAAACATCATGACAGCTAAAAATGCACACACATTAATCAGCTTCAATGAACATGTTAACTGCCGTGAAACTTAACACTATGATAAATGCAAATAATCCACTAAGCAGAGATTATAATGAAAAACTAAAGAACAGTCAGTGATATGGGATACAAACTGTAGAAGTGCTACAAGTTACAGCTAGTCTGTAAACAAGCTTTCTCAAAATACTCCAATTAATCTTGGTAATAACATTCTTGTAAATTATTTTCCAAATTTTTACAGCTTTAATAACCACATCTACCCCACCCAGCAACCTAGCACCTACATACAATGCACTACATTGTGTATTATAGCCAGCAACAGAAGTCAAGAAACCTAATGAAAGTTTTACCCAGTTTTGCCCACTGTTGCCCGGTTTAAACCAGGTTTTACCCACTGGGCTGGGCAAAAGCGGTTTCACCTGGGTTAAATGCCAACCCTGCTTAGTGTCCATCAAAAACAACTTCTTAAAATGTTTATCAACAATGAACAATGGTAAATACTCACCAGACAAAGAACGGAGTCTACCACATCTTTGTTGGAAAGCTGGCCAACTCGTACCAGACCGATCAACACTCCAAACTTGAGCTCGTCATTGCCTGCCATTTTAATCACATCCTGAGTTGTCTTGTTGACAGCCGATGCAACACAATCAGATGCATCGACCTTGCTCACAACTGCTGTCTCCGCACCGACTGTGGCGATATTAGACACAACTTCCTTTGTAACCTCGGCGCCAGTTTCTGCTGTCTCGACAATGACTGCGGCATTTGGCACAGTTTCCTCTGAGACTTCACTAGTTTCTGGTGTTGTTACAGCATTTGAAATGGATTCCTTTGCGACCTCACTGGTTTCAGGCATCTCTACAGTATGTGGTGCAGCTTCCTGTGAAACTTCAGTGGCAGCTTCTGCTGCATCTACAGTAACTGTGGTATTCGACTCAGCTTCCTGTGTAACCTCGGTGGTGGTGGTTTCCGGTGCTTCAACAGTGTTTGGTGCTGTTTCCTGTGAAACCTCGGTGGTGGTTATTGCTGGTGTGTCTACAGCCACAGTCACTTTATCGGCTTTGCTAGTGACATGTTCGACTCTGTCAGTGGTGGCATTTGCCTTCTCGACTTCTGCATCAGCTGTGGCCGATTCTGGCTTCTCTTCAACATCACTAGGAGCTGTCAGAATTTCATCAGGAGACTGCATTGTTGTTTCATAGTGCTCATCGGTTTCAACTTCTACATCCCTGGCATTATCAGCATCAGCAGCAGCAACAGTAGACTCAGCAGCAGTGGCAGCATTTCCCTCTGCTGCATCATCTTCTGACACTACAGCTGCTGTATCCACTGAGGCAGCTGTCTCAACCACATTCTTGTCCTCCCCTTCTGTAACTGTGTCTGAAGCTGCAGTTTCTGTAGCTGCAGTTTCCTCAACATTAGAGTCAGTAGCTACAGCAGTCCCAGCAGCATTGGTTGCTGAATCACTGGCAACTGTTGCTGCTGCTGCGTTGGCTGTGTCATTCTGAGTGCTAGCATCACCTTCTTCAACTGTTTCCTCGACTTCAGGCTTTGAAGCATCTTCCACTGTTTCAGCCATGGTATATACACAGACCTATTTCCAATGTCTTGCAAAGTACTTCTTAATGGTTGGTAAAAGTAATGTAGTCTTTTTGAACTTGCCTCGAGAATCTGCAAAACATAAACATGTTTACACGTACTACATTTCAACACTACTCTAGGTGACAAGTTGTTTAACAAGTTGTTCCAAGTGGAATTTTGGCTCATCATAAAAGTGCTACCTTGTGACAACCAGTATGGAGAAATTTCTATTTATGTAGAATCACTGACTACTGGTATCCAGACTAGTACCACATAGTCAATCACTGATGTGTCTAATCATGTCAAATACCACCAAAAGCATTATAACATTTGAAGGTCTCAAATGCACTGCAAATAAAGTGATTGTAAGCAAAAAACTGAATGAGTACAGTTCAGTTCTGTTCAGTTAATACAGTCTTTCAAAATAAAATTTCTCAAAGGTCAGTCAGTTGTATAAGCCTGGCTAAAAAGATGAGTTTTCAGTCGAGTTCTGAACTGTTCACAACTGATAGTCGAACAGCACAGGTCCTCAAGTATCTTAACTGTTCCAGATCAGTGACACTGCAACTCAAAAACACCCTTTGCCAAGAAGATCATATCACCACACGCAGCCGAACAGAAACTGGAGCGACCTGAAACGTCAAAACACTGGGATACAGACATCCTTGCAGTATGCAGAACCAATGCCATGGATAGAATCAAAGGCAGTAAGCACCATCTTTAACAGTATTCGCTGTGGCACTGGTAGCCAGTGGAGAATTTCGCGCATGGCCGGTGTGATGTAGTCATACTTGCCAACACCAACAACCAAGCAGGCAGCGGCATTCAGCACCATCTGCAGTCAACGAGTGACCTGTGAGGAAACGCCAAAAAAGACGGTGTTACAGTACTCAACTTGGCTTGATATAAACGTTAATTCTATTTTCAGTTCAGTGAACTGATAGCAGCAGCACAAAATTTACTACTTTCAGTTCAGGGGGAATGGATAATGCCCAACGCTGCTGACATCCTGCTGCCATCACTGTCAGGCGCTGAGCTGCAGAACACTGATACCTCCAGACTTTTGTTGCCAGAAGTTGACAGTTTGGCGGGACTAGAATGTAGCAGAAAGTTAATTAACTAACTAATTAATCCAAAATACACGAACCTGAGTTGCATAATAAAATTTTAGGTTCATGCTGTAAGTTTACAAGCAGGCCATTAATGATCCAATTCTGCAAATGTCCAGCTGAAAGTAAACCTATCAATATGGTAAAGATTACATGAATAAGAATTGTGGTGCTTAGTTATTTTTTCAGTCTATTTTGTACAAAAACGAACGTCGTCCTGCACAAGTCATGGTATCGCGTCAAATGCAGACCAAACCTGCAGACTAGGTCTGCAGTTTACCCGTTGGTCGGTCCGCAGGTTCGCATTATCTATAGCTGGGTTTTGGATGGCCTAACAACCATGAACAAGTTTAGTGTGCCACGGATAAATATATTATAAATATGCTAATGATAATAATACTTTTAATAGTTTTAATACTTTTAGCTAATAGTTTTAATTTCTGTTTGATGGCACGGCAGACAAAAAATTCGAAAGAGTTTTGTTTTGTTGTATTGATGCAATATACTAGTAAATTTGTTTTCCGTGCTTCGGCATAAAGTATCTAATTATCTGTGGCGTATGAAACTTGTTCATGGTTGTTAGACCATCCAAAACGCAGCTTATAATAAGTCCAATTCAAATTCATGGGCACTGTTTTCAAGACATTTCTAAAATGTGTTTCAAAGAATATTTAAACCTAATTTTGTCATCCTTTTAAGCCAGATATGACACATCAGGTTGGTCACACCGACTTGTGTAATGAAACAAGTTCAAAAAAGCAATTTATTTGACAGTAAATTATCTGCCGTATTTACACTTACAACTGCCTGAACTGCAGTAGTGAACGCTTAGACAGGGGCCTAAAACATGAACGCTATAGTAAGCTTATACACATTACAGCACATCTCTCATTAGGCGTTCGATTGCGCGGGGTCTGCATTTTGGTGGTCCGCAGTTTACCCGTTGGTCGGTCCGCAGGTCCGCATTTTACCCGTGCCCAACAGAAGCAGATTCGCGTCACACTGACAACATGTCAATCCATTCCGAGTTCACCGTCGAATATAGCCGACAGTGTCGGCTGTAATCGCCAACTGTAGACGCGTGCCCAGTGTACCAGTAACAGCAACAGTGAAATAGTTAAAACATGCAAAGAACGACAAGATATTATTTTACTGTACCTGTCAGCAACATGAGCACCGTCCACGTCACTGGATAGCAGCTGCGCACGCAGCAGTCGGCAACCTGTTTCTGACAGACGCGCCGTGCTACGACTTAAACAGAACAACTACTGCTTGAACATCAAGCAGCAACTATAGCTGGACGTGAAAAGCTCAATAATACTGCAATAATTCGATTTTACAGCATTTTCATATCATAATGTTGACATATACAGAGTGATTGACAGTTATACACCATAGAGATCGAACAGATTCAACCAACGATGCTTATCTATGCTCTCACCACAGCGATAGTAAAATCATAAGTAAGTAAAGTCATAAACGTGACCCACCGTGCACGGTAGAGATGTGCTGTGCAGATAGGCCTAATTCGAGAAAAGCTCACGTGACGCGCGTTAGCATCTATGCCGCCACCTGGGGAATCAGTGTACAACGTGCAATAAAATATAAATGCTCTTTGAAAGAATACCTAAATTTGAGAGATCTCCGTATAGGCCTAGGCCTACGGAGGACGTTTTGAAGTTGAACCGGAGGTCAAAACAGTTCCACGTCAAAGCCTAGTCACGTGATGCATTGCTCCAATGCTCAGGAATTTCTGTAGAAAATTTTCCAAAAGGAGAAGGAGTTCAGACGTTTCAGACGTCGAATGATGGGAGGAGATATTTTCTTCCCCAGTTCCCCAGCATATTACAGCATCTGTATGGCAACCCTATTGCCCCCGCCGAAAATAAATTTTGTGCATTTTAGCTTCACAAAACACTTCTGGTCAAGTTCTAGTGAAACGATGACTGCCCCCCCAGTAGTTTTAAAATTTGTCCCCTCCCTCTTTCTTTAAAAAAGTAATCTAGCCTAGGCTTTGAGCGTAGGCCTAGTCCTCACCGGACGTAGGCCTATCAAGACACCCATGAGACACATAATTAGCCTATATGGCCTAAGAACTTTAATTGTACTTGCAGCCGCAAAATAGTGAAAAGTAAGTAATTTATTTAAGTAAATTTAATTTATAAAGCGCACAATGTCAGCGAGAACTCATTGAATCTGAGACCAGGTCAGGCCAAGGGTTACGCGAAAATCAGTAGGCCTATAATCGTACTTCAGTCTGCAGACGAAAATTGTACAAAGCACCCACAAAGTAAACGATCAATTCAACTAGGCCTATATAGCCCCCATGCACACTATTAGACCGTTAATAGGAATTCGTACGTCGACACCGAAAGCACTGGCCTTATATGACGACGTTGAACACCGAAATAGAAGTTTTGTTGATCTTTTTCCAATTTCGAACTGCGACACATATTGCAAGAGTGAATTGTACCGAAATCACTAGATGCAATCCAAGACAACCTGCACGTGATTTTCAGCATTAAACGTAGATTTCAACAGTCAAGTTAAAAGTCTCTTCCTCCACATGCAAAAGGGTAGGGCCTATACTCCTTAAAGGTCGCTGTTTTACCGCTGTTGACTCAACTAGCGTAAAAAGAAATGCAGATAGACATTTATACTTGTTTCTTACCGTAACAAGTACTGCTCACGAGGTTTTAGGCGTAACTGCAGGGCATCAAACACTAATGACCTTGAGTGACCTTGAAGTTCCAAAATAAAGACTTTTAATACCTCATTACCACGCTATGTTGTTGCAACTGAGATGAGGTACAGAGTGCAGATGTCCAAAACGTCACAATTCTCAGAAGGCTCTCAAAATCCTGATGGTGGATTGGAAAAAGCTGTTCGTTGTCGAGAGGTTCGCATATTTGGCGGTGATTAACATACCGGTGTCGTTATTATTATTAACTGCCATCGTCATTATCGTCAGTAAGCCTACTCAATATATTTGTTATTATGAACAGACCGCACCTATTCGCAGGGTTGTTAACAATACTTGTGAAAAGTATTGGCAATACCAATATTAATACTTTGGCCAAAAACTATTGCCAATACCAATACCGATACTGTTGCAGAAAAGTATTGACAATACCAATACCAATACTTTTACAGGCAATACTTTTTCTGCTCATTCACCAATCACAGGTGCGTTTAAGAGGGGGCCTAGCTGGCTGCGCTTCTTTTTTTCTTCGTCGGTGTGGTAGTCAACTTCAACAATGGGTTAGATTTTGCATGCCACACATTTTCCACCTCAAGTTAACCAAAGGCCCTTCTATGTGGGACTCTATAGAACAAAGACAGCAAAGTGGTCTCATTTTTTCGCTCGCCACACTTGCTATAGAACTAAGTTGAGTTGTTGTCTAAATAAGAAATGCTACCCATAGGCAGTGACACCCATACATAGTGGCAAAAATGTTTACCACTATACCACCCATACAACTAACTGCTGCCCTTTGTTTATCAAGCGACAAAAGACTGAAAGCTCTTTCTGACTAGACGCTCTGTCCCAGGACCCCACTGGAACCTGGGGACTCCACTGCCAGACCCCCGTTTATTACGCGCGAAAGCAGAATGCTTCGCGCGTCTTTGCCATCGTCTGGGCGTCCGTCCGTCCGTCTGTCTGTCCGTCCGTCCGTCCGTCACACTCGTGAGCTGTATCAAAACGGTGCAAGCTAGGATCACGAAATCTTCACCATGGACTGCCCCAAGGTCTCTAGCTTATCGTGACAAAATTTCGTGCCACTGGGTGCAGGGGTTCCCCTCGAACGAGGGCGTCGAAGAGGGGTACCCCCCTTAAAAAGACGTCATTTTGCCGTTATTGGCTCGAATAATGTGAAAACGGTT
>Ga0209367_1008721_pt1 | contig 13840 bp, 11 predicted proteins | sample WorMetLIZISLAND2_FD_187412 | JGI IMG/M metagenome (GOLD analysis project Ga0209367, IMG submission 187412) | Marine gutless worms symbiont microbial communities from Max Planck institute for Marine Microbiology, Germany - Olavius geniculatus... ... | reverse complement strand
AAGTGGAGGGGAAAACTTGAGCCCAAAAATGAGAAAAAATTGCGCTCGATTTCAATTCCAGATTGGGGGGGGGGATAAAAGCCATTGGTGACCTAAGCAGAATCAGAGTATGTTATGACCAGTTTGGTTACTTATAGCGCATCGCAGCTTTCATGTAAACAACTTACATTCCAGCCTCGCCATCAATTAGAAACGGACTGCCAAAGGTCTCCCAAATGCTGTCAGCTTGCTGAATTCGAACTAGCCGCGTAAATGATACCAGTAACAAAATACAGTAAATACGACATAACATAATAGTGACATCATAATAGTGACATCGTAGCAAGAGAGAGCACGGAAACCATTGACCCTCCCCCAAATTATGGGCTGTTCAAAAACTGCCTTCTTGTTGAAACAATTTGGTCAAAAAATGCTAAATTTGAGGCTGAAACCCTTATTCTGGGAAAATTCAGAGGTAAAATTGAAACTCTGAGCCACCATAATCACCTCTGTGATTAGAAATTTCCGGTTGTCTTTCCAAAAATTGCAACTTCCTGCCACGCTAAGTTTTTAACCGCAATGTCACTGCAACATACAGGGTGGGCTAAAACAAGTAAGCTATGGTACTTTTCCCACATCTTAGCTTAATATTGACCAATTTTCACAATTTTTCACCAGTAGACTATGGAAGAAATTTGCTACTCAGTGGCATGCACACCACACTTATTATGTCGCTACACTACCTTGTAAAATATAAATATCCAAAAACATACAATATCTACAGATGGTAATAAGGTAGAGTGGCAAATTTTAAAGGTATTTAAGTAAAATGTTAAATATAAGTTATAATAAGTGTCAAAAAAGTTTACATGTAGACACAAAGTAAGTTTTCATGTTTCAAAAAAAATAGTGCACAACTTGTAGGGCTGCACAATTGAAATACATTGCACTGTATGTTCAGGCAGTTAAAATTGCAGCCACCAACCAGCATTAATGTACATTAAAAATTAATGCAGAGTAAAATTGTTCACATTATTGGAAAAATGTTTAACATGTCCTCCAATGTTTTTGACACTTACTATAACTCATATTTTAACATTTTAAGTTAAATACTTCAAAAATTTACCATTAGACCTTCTGTCCATCTGTAGGTATTGTATGTTTTTGGACATTTATATTTTGCAAGGTAGTGTAGCGACATAATTAAGTGTGGTGTAGCAAATTTTTACAAAGTCCATTAGTGAAAAAATTGTGAAAATTGGTCAATATTTAGCAAAGATATGGACAAAGTGCAATAGCTTACTTATTTTGGCCCACCCTGTAGAACCCTTTTGTACTCGCTATCTATGAAAAGCGTACTACTACTGTTGATTCATGCTTGACCCTTTTTCTGTGATCATTACGGGTTACACTCGATCAACCGTAAAAACTCGCTAAGACTTATATGACACTGTTTTCATGCCAGATTACAGGCACAAAAAGTCAAAAAAATGCAGACACTGATATCTGCTCAGTAATCAAGAACTAAGCTAAAGCAAAGATAGCGTTCTCTTGACACAGTCATGACGAACAACGACTGGTGCCAATTACAGCAGCAACAATCGGTTTCTCCAAATGGCAATAAGCGAAAGTCAAAAGATAGCTAAAGACCAGTTCCTCCGCTTGCTGTGCAGTGTACAAAGTCAATGTCGGCATTTATTATCGTCATTGCTGCTTAGCGACCAGGGCTTCCAACAGCTTTATCCTAGCCTGCAGTTGCTACAAAATAACGTCATCATTTAAATAAATCATCTGACCTAACAGAAACGTCCTATTATGCCAAATCATAAGAGATGACGACGATGATGAACAAATGTACCTCAACATAGCATATGTCAAAGTATGTTAAGATAAATAACATATGTTATAAAGATTAAAGATGGTGATATAGCTATTAATGGAAAGCCCACCTCAGAGCTACGGAGCGTCACCTGCCGTATGGGATCACACAGTGTCATTGCCACCTGACACAGGTAAACGCACCCCACCTTAACCATAGCCAGATAGGCTGGTACTCGATTTAACTATCCCGGAGGGATGGAAGGCTGAGTTGACCTTGGCGGCTGGTTACATACCGAGATGGTTTACCTGCCCGCAGGCAGTCACCCATTGCAGTACTAACCTGGCTCGGCATACAGTAACTTTGTTGATCAAATGAAACACGTTACCGCTACGCCAAGCCACCAACATATAAATGATTTAAGCTGTGATCAACATCATTTAGCCATATCAACTTTGACAGAATTTTTGAAGTACAAAGCAAAAAACAAAAAAGACCCATAAATAACAACACATGACACCAATTGGTGAGTTGAGAGTAAACAGACAAAACTGAAACGAACATAATCAGAGATATGGAAGAAAAAAGCACAGATCAACAGAACACCGGAATCAGCCAGCCCAGGAACTAAGAAGGGCAGATTAAGGCAATTTTAACATGTTTAACACTAGATAATAACTGACTCCAAAAATTAGTGTATGACAGTGAAAACAAACAGAAATGTGACGTCTTGTTTAAAAAACCACAAAAAGTTTCAGCGCAACCCATAAAGATGCCCACAGACCAAAAACAACTGGAATAGAAAACTAAACGAGCAAGCGGTTAATGCAGGTTTACAAGAAAAACTGCAGTACACATGTATGTCCATGTGTGACATAAATTTTGGTATGGAGCTTCATCGATGGCAGTAGTTTTTATTTATTACCTTGTAGTCACTGTAGTCGCTATTCATCGAACTTCGATCATCTTTCAGCACTTTCCTGCCACAACAGATCAGTCAGTCACATCAACTAGGAGTTTTTCAAACACAAATGACTAAGGCCCAGTTTCACACGGGTCGCTGAATTTCCAGCCAAGCCACAGAATTTTTCCTTTGCCGCAGAACTTTGATATTTCCGCAAAATTTTGCAGAAGTTGAAATTTCACCGGTGATTAGTACAATTTTTGACTTGATGACGTATTTTTATCACGGAAAAAATAAAATAAAACTGCTAAAAGCAGTGGGCTATACTAATAGCTATCGCACAATTGTAAACAAATGCAGCACAACCTGACATATTGCACTTTTAAAAAAGATAGGTAATTTTCTTTGACATTGTTAGCATAACTCAGCACAATGTCACTATGCTGGCCGGCCCTTCAGAAACTAAAAGCAGTTATTTTACTTACAAATGTAAGGCCACAGTGAGCCGCGAAATTTGGACGATTTTGCCACAGTAAGACGCAAAATTTTACAAACTGGCCCGCAGAATTTGGCAAAATTTTCCACGGAAAACTGCGAGCTCTACAGATGACCTGTGAATTGGAAGGAAAAGATTTCAGACAAATAACTAAATCCATTGCATGGGAGTTCGTTCCCTCTGCAAAGTTTTGAGCCAGCGAGGGTAAAACTCAACTAAGCTGGCATACAACCCTGTGCCTTTAACAAACTGGGTCAGTATGTCAGCTGCCACAGTCCTGATAATACGGTCTACTAAGATGTAGAACTTGCCACTTCTTCGAGTTATAATTACAAAATTACAGAAAAAATAAATAGTGCTTGCTTTCTGTTAAACTAGCCAATTCCGAAGTTAATCGAGGTTAGACCAATTAGCCAAATGTAAAATGCTGAGAACTGTTAAAACAAGATTTACGGAGGCCGATTTTTGTTCTTGTTACACAACAACAGGTCCAATGCTTCAAAACACCAAATGGTAAATTATACCCAAACTTCAAGCTGCATAATAAATACACGTAAGTGCAATAGCCGAAATAACGTTACAACAATAGTCCAACACGTGTGCGCAGAGAACAGCAAATGCTTGGCAGCTTACCGGCCGTTCTTACGCTGAAAGTCGTCTTCAAACTGTCGAAGTCGACGCGCAATAACTCGCTTCTCCGACATCGCCTGTTTCCTCTCTGCCTCCAACTGAGACCTGTCAGATACAGCAGCTGGAGGTCTTTATGCTATGAATAATCAATAAAGTCGCAGACCCATAGCCAAACCTCTTACCTCCTTAGATCGATTTGCGGCTCTCCATTAAAGGTGCATGGTCACCAAAATCAACATATACATTTTATCCATTTTCCTGAAAGTGCAGAATTTTCTGATAGCTTTGACAGTAATATCGGCGCCCAGCGTTCTGTCACCTTTGAAGTCGACGATCTACGAAAACGACGTAGAAAACGCGCCGCCATGATGATCTGCGGTGACGTCATGAGTTTAGCCTATAGACGTCGTGAATAAATATTCACGACGTCTATATAGGCTATGGCCTAGCCTAGAATGATGACTCGTCGGCTATCCATTAATATTCATGATCAATATGTGCTAGGGTCATGACGTCACTGCGGGCACTGATAGATTAGAATATTTCGCATAACATAACGTAATGCCGCTTTTCGTTTGAATTCACGCTCAAATCGACATATTATATATGCGAGGTTAAATGTCTAATTTAAATCTACAGAAATTGCGCGAGTGAGTTTGACCGTGGCCAGGGACCTTTAATGAGCACTCTAGGCTCCCGTGTGGGGCCTGGGGCAAAACCGCAGCCACAAACACATTTTTGTGCATTTCAATCTCGAAAATTGTATCCAGCAGTTTACATTTTTGGTTATTTTTATGCAATGTTTCCTGATTTCAGATGATGGGGTGAGATAACTAAGGTTCGATCGAACCGACTGAAACCCATCCATCACGGGCTAAGGGCCCGAGTCAACGTGCTACAAAAATCTGCTCATAATGTCAATTGTCACACCAGTCTGATAGAGATAGTAGCAAACCAGCTATGTTAATGCGCTGAACTGCCACCTTCAAAACTTCACAGTTTGCTACATGTGAGTATATACACCCTGACCCAAGGCAGCTTATCCTGAATCTAACTCTGAATGTGATCCTAACCATCATTCAGTAAAAAAATCAACAAACTAATTCTTCTATTATTTTCTGCACTTTATGGGCCAGTTTTCGTATAAACTGTATAAACAACATATACAACTGTATAAAAAGCACAACGTTATTCAGTGTCTCCGCCTGCTGAATGACGTAAGGCCACAATATATGACTGCCATAATATCTCTGCAGAACATTTTCTGGAGTGGCACAGATTTATGCAAATTAAACAACGTTTAAACGCATCAATGTGCAAGACGTACGCTTTCTCAACACAAAATTCCAAAACTTTCGACGTATAGCACATACCTATCTACCAATACCCGTAGCTCTAAGTTATCAATGCTAAAAAATAGAACAGTTCTTCTGGTCCAGCCTCTAGTTCCTTTATTCCGTTAATGTCAAACAAATATCTGGCACATAAATGTCACAGGCATACACACGTACAGAGACAGCTGATGAAGGCTGCTGGCAGTTCCTTGTTCTTGCAGTGGGTCAACCGAACTGTTATCAGTAAATGCAGTTTTCACACCACCAATAGCAGCAGCAGTAGATGCGGCAATACACTCTGATACATGACTGGTAATGTTGCTGCCTGTTTGCATCAGTCTGGTCACGAGCAGTGAAGATGCATCATCATCCATCTCATCAGCTGCCAGCGTCGACGCACTTGGTATATGTATCGGCTCCTACAATGCGCAATTGTACGGAAACTAACTACACAGTAAAGGTAAAGGGTGTATAGTGCGCAAGGCCGGTAGCCACAGTATAGAGGAGCTCATCCCTTTGCAATATCTTTGAGCCAGGGAGTACAACTCATGATTGCATACATTTCTGTTGGGTGGATTAGTTCTCAACAGAGACTCCCTGTTACCTCCGCACATTGTGCTACTCATTTTATCAACCGAGATGGATGAAGGGCTGAGTCGACTCTGACGGGATTTGAAAACTACGCAGTGTTTCGTAAAAAAGAACCCCTTATTCTTTCTTTCACAACTAACTCAAATGATGCTCAATTTACATGAAATTTTTACCAGCTGTAGCTGAAAAAATACTCTTTCAAAATATTTAAACAAAATAAAAATAAAAATTTCTTTGCTAGTCGTGACGTAACGCTGACGTCATAATGTGTCATGCGTACAAGCTTGCTAGTCTCAACTGGTGCTGTCAGTTGCTACCCTGCTACAATGGTGAACTTAATCTGGTTTGCTGACAAGAAAATGTTCATCATGTCAGCATTGAATAACATGGGGGCATGAAATCAGATACACCAGCAACCTTTCCAATCTGCCATTACTGACGTAGGCTGCTAGCGTTGTAATACACGCATGGTCTTCTGTGATGCAACAGGGGCACTATGAACTAGAGTTATGATATGATTAGGGATTAGCAAAATCCTTTGTGCCATGACTGAGATGAGACCCGAGATGCAAAGCTCCAAAATCGAGACGTTGGCGCCAGGGCCATTTGTCTGAGACAAGAACGAGTTAAATGTTGTGGGTCTGCGATCAGACCAGACGTTAAGAGACGTTGCAGCTTCCAAGACGTTGACCGAGACATATGGTAAAAACCATGATTCAGCACCATGCGTATGGGTCAACATCACACACGGTATTTAATACAACCACATTAGCATGTTTTTGTCATCATTTTCCCCTGTCACATTTTGGAAACTGAAATAATAATGGCATGCACCACTGACGTGCACATTAACAGTAAGACCACATCCCTGGATACAATGGCGGCATGATATAATGGCAGATCACACACCTCCGTCAAGCACTATCATGCTTTATTTCTTTTCTGGCTACGGGAACGTAAATAATCCTGTAACAAATTCCCGGATCTGTATTGAAATCCAGATCGGCATCAAAAGCTACAGAAACGTTTCCCCAGAGCATGTTCCACCCTTCCAAAAAGTGCCTATTGGCATTCGCTAGCGGCATAGCATCAAACAGACCTATCGAAATACTGCGACTAACATTACTGCGAAAATCTGATAAGTGTCATAAAAGTACAGGATGGTCTAAAAATGTCTCAACTTGTTTTTTGTCAAAACTTCGTCAAACCTCCACCAAATTTGATAGTTTTTGGCATACAGATCGCCAAGAAAATAGAATTTTGTAAGATACACTCATTGTCCACCTCATGTAATTTATGTCACTGCATTACCGTGTAAAATGCAAATGCTACAAATTGTTGCATAATACTAAGTTGTTATGCCAGTAAAAGTTGTAATAACTTAGTTAAGCACACAATGAACAAAAATGTCATTTATTTAGCAGATTTATAAGTTTGTGTGACAACTTGCTTCAAAATGATCAAAATTTATGCCCATAGTGTACACAATGACTTAGATGTGATGTCACGGCCGGTAGCGACATTAACAATCAACTGATCAATATCACTGCACTCATTCAGGGTTTAGAGGAGTTTTGAGCTCATTAGTCAGCTGTTTTGTTGTCTGCTATTTTTAGCGTAAAATATTTAATACCACTAAATTATTAAATCAAATGGCGCCCTGTGTGGAATTGATAGTGCAAGAGTGAGCAATCTAATACTGATAATCACCGCATAATGTAAGAATTTGGAGCATCTACATATTACATGGTAGTGCGGTGACATAAATTAAGTTAAGTGGACAATGAGTGTATCTTACATAATTCTATTGTCTTGGCTATCTGTGTGCCAAAAATTATCAAATTTGGTGAAAATTTGACGAAGTTGGGGCACTTTTTTGGACCACCCCATATATACGTACCCTTTGTTGAGACAAAGCATGATTTGACATTGTGGCAAATGACATGGAGACTCCTTCTGGCACTGACTGCAGAGTCCGTGGCTGCAAACAAACAGCTGCACATAAACACTCGCTTCTCATAATCAGAGTCCAAGATTCCCACTCATTTACTGACAAAAAGATCTGGGACATTTCAGGACTCTCCAGGACCCCCATGAAAAATTTTCCAGGACCTTTTTGTAGGCCACAAATGTGTAAATATTAAGTACTAGCACCACAGATTTCAAAGTAAGGTACTAGAAGTAATCTGCGAGCGAAGCAAGCAAAAAAAGTAATTTCAATTTGAGCTTATAAAAAAATGCATGACTTTCAAGGATGTTTTTCAAGAACTTTCCAGGAGGCATGAGAACCCTGAGAGTCAGAGAGGTTGGGATAAAATACAAATGATTTTGGGGACTGAGTGACTGTTTCCGAACGATATACCTTCTGTCTGTCCATCTGTCTATCTCTCAGTTTTGTTCTTTTTGTGAACTGTTCTCTGCACGCATGTATGAATAAAAAGTATATATATTCATTAACAAAAAATGAACAACATAACAACCGAGACACCGAAGAGATGACTTGCTGCATAACTCGGTACAAACCCAATGCACCAATCATCTGCTGACTTTCATGTCATGAAGCACGAATACAAAAAAAACAAAAAGTGCAGATTACAATTACAACATCAGTTTACACGAGCATAAGGAAGAGTATTGCCAGTAATGACGTAACATTGAATGAGTGAGTGAGTAAGTAGCATTTAACGTCCCCCCGACACAGTATAGGTCAGTATAACCTTTACAGTAATGAAACTAAGTTTAACCTTTACAGAAAACCTGATATGGAACACAAAACACGAAAAACAATCTAAATCTAAAATTGTAAGAAATCTCCATTATAAGTGTGCAAATGTACGCTAACGGTAACGGCAGTTCTAATAATCTTCCGCGTTTTCCTCCAAACAGTCATCAATCTCAGAATGCTGTCTATTGGAAAATGGGCCATGGCACAAGGAGAGTGTGGTAACCAATCACTGGTGGACTCATCTGGCGGAATGACGACGATGCTAGTCAATATGCTGCCATGTACTGATGTCCAAGAAAAGCTGTGTCCATTGTTCATTATTATTACTGTTTTTCTTGATGTTGCGATCATTACTATTCTACAGTGTCTCTGCCAATTAATTTTCAGCATGACTGCAAATGATATAAACAATTACCGACGAAGGTGTTGCTATCATCTTTTTAAGAGCACGGTATCTGTTGTACAGCGGCCGCATGATTTCTTTCTCCAACTTAGTAACCTGGCCAGAACACAGAAGCGTTCACAAAAGGCAGAAATATGTTTCAAACATCAACAAAGCTTTGGAGTACAAATACTGCAGATAAAGCCATTAGGTACGTAAAGATGTGTCTGCTGAGAATGATCAGAAATGCTCGAAACATTCTGTTTTATCACAGCTTAATGCAGTTGCAATACTGGCTTGACATACTTTGATGTGTCAAGTATAAACTCAATGTCATCACTCATCCCTGTGTCAGCAATACTAACTGCCTTGCATTACAGTGCACTGCATTCCAGTCATTCCATCTAAAAATATAAATAAGTAAATAAATGGGAAAATTTTAGAGGCACCAAATAAACAGTCAAAATGCGCTGCAAATGCAAGTAAGTAAGCAAAGTGTAAATTTATATAGCGCATACCCAAAAATATGTCTAATGCGCTGAATACATTTTGTCATTAATATTTCGCAAAAACGTATGTCTTCAGCTGACGTTTGAAAGTGTTAAGACTCAGTTTTGGGTCATGAAGACTGTCGGGCAGCAACTTCCAAGTCGACGGGCCCGCCACAGGAAAGCATCGACGACTGAAACTGTTCAGTCGATAGTGCAGCAAGACTAACTTCCACTGACTGGCAAACCGCAGATGCTGTGAGTGTACAACTGTCCATCAAGTACGGCGCAGCAGTTCCATGGAGACATCGATACATGAGCACTGCGAGCTTAAATCGTACTCGATTGGTGACATCGAGCCAGTGGAGCTCATCATGCATTAATCGCGACAAACCACTGTCGTACTTCCGAGTGTCAGTGACGACGCGGGCAGCTGAATTCATCAATCTCTGCAACTTGTCTGTTATGACTCTCGGTGACTCAGCCAGCACAGCGTTACAGTAGTCAACGCGAGATGTCACAAATGCTTGCACGAGGGTTTTAAGCCGACCCGACATCCAACAACTGCCGGACACGACGAATCTGTCTGAAATGAAAGAAGCAAACAGCACCTGAAAAGAATGTCTTTAGCAGCTGTTTGAACTGCTCAAAGTGAATGTTGGTCAATTTGTTTCAGAAGAGCTGTATCAAGACTGCATTTCTTCTAGAAAGTCATCACCTAGAATTTCATGCTATCAGCTAACTACCAATATCTCTACTGCCAGTCCACAGCATAAAAGTTGATGCCAAGAAACACAACATTGCCATGTTTTTCAAACATTTATTATTATTATTATTATTTACTGAAAACGCCAGATGGCAGCACAGTCACACAATGCAAACATAAAACATGAAAACAATATTCCTAGAAACTAAAAAAAATGCTAAAAACATTACAAAACCAACGAACAAACGTATGCCAAACGGCATCCTTAACAACGTCTTTTGAAATATTTTTCAAATATTTTTTTATTTTTCTTCCTACAGAACTGGAGTATGCAGCATATTAGGCGTTCAAGAATGACATGCTGTATAAACTGATCTAACTTACTTACCTGATTTTACTTGCTCACTAATCAGTTGCATATAATCAAATGTCAGAAACACTAAAGTTGGATACGACAGCAGTGATTAGAAGCAGCAAATTGCTAATTCTGTACTGAACTAAACTACAAAGTGTTCCTATCATGACATCAAACAAGAAAAGCCCAGCTAATGCAAAAGGGAACGTGTAACAGGGGTGCATGTTTGAAAGCCCAGTAAAACAAAATCTATGTTTCTATTACAGTTGCTAGAGGGCGCCAGAAGACCGGCGGCTAATTATCTATAGTGTTTTACGTGTACTCGCCAGAGGGCATGACCTGTCTCGCTCTGCCAATGCCGAATCAGCTGAAAATCGCAAATTTTCCCCACCCCCTCTCATTTAGCACCCTCCTTCGGGGAGACCACTTTCAAATTTATGGAACAGCTTTACAGTTCCTGAAACTAGAGTCTTCCAGGCAGCCGATGGTGAAGATTTGCACCGTTTTTGACTGATCCACCCTGTGATGAATGGATAGATTGACGGACAGACAGAATTGCGACAGCTAAGATGAGCTACAGCAGCAGCTGCAGTTGCGTGTAAAAACTCCGCATTGATACTAACCGGGCGTCCAAAGGTGCTTTCAAACTGCAGCAGAGCTTTCTGAACTGATAATTTCTCATCTTGCAGCTGTTCACGACTCATCAACTGTCATACAAGCATTTGATTCACACATCACCGAAGTGCCTGGGTATTTCCAGCTGGCGAAAAACATGACTTTTAAAAGAGAAAGTTAGCATTTTCTGCCAACAAAATGCCATTCAATCTGCCCATCACTAGTGTTAATGCACCGGAGATAAATGTCATGCTTGCATACATAAAGCAATTCACCCAGCGGCCAGTGTGCAAAAAAATTTCTGCAAGTGTTCAAAACAAAATTCCTTACAAAATGTAAATTTCAGATTTTTTTAGATTTGGAAAACTAACAGAATGATGCTGTTTTGTAACTGTAACTGAAAACTGCTAACATTTTAAAAACAAATTTAACGATCAACTAACCGATTACTCTGACTACTTCTATGATACATACAGACGATAAAAATGTTCACACAGAGCAAATAAAGTGAACCACTAATTTTTTAAAAATTTAACAGTTAATTAGCTGATTATAAATCACATGCATTTTGAAGTTACCTGTAAATCCTCCGGTCGGCCAGCATTGCATCGTGCCTCGTTCAACTGTGTGAAGAAGCATTCACAGCTGTCCTTCAGAGTCTGCTGAGAATCTTGTGTCTGCCTGCAAATGGCAGCATCATCGCCAGCAGCAGCTGTATCGGCAGAGTTGTCAGTCCGCTGCTGTAGCTCCACTGCCGACGACTGCTCTCTGCAAACTTCCTGATCTTGTTTTAGTTCTGTAACACAATGCACAATCAATTACGAGCGTTAAGTGAGGCAGCCGGTATGGTTACTAGCACACAGAAGTCGGACCGCATTCTGAAAAAGCTGATACATCGTGGTCCATAAAAACGCGGCGCTTTACTTTTGTCCATATCTTCGCCAATTACTGACCGATATTCAGAATTCTTTCTCTGGCATGCTCTGCAGACAATTTGCAATAATGTGATTATTATATATCCCACCACAACATAAATGCGTCTCTACACTACGTTGGGAAATAAAAATGAATTATGAATGTATAACCATAATTACAAACATTTGGGTAAATGAAAAAACACTTCAGACCAACATTGCGGCGAATGGTCTAACGTGTTTTTTTTCATTTACCTAAATGTTTGTTATTATGGTTGGTTATGGAACGACCCCTCAGTCAGTATCTTGCAAACTTACTACCGAGACATCCACACAATGCCGTTCAAAGTTCAGACCAACTCAATCTTTGGACATTTACATTTTTTTTCCTTTCCAGAGTACTAATGTAAACAGTGAAAATTGTTGTTTAACGCACTTACCTTACTTACATATAACATCAGCTCACAAACTGTAACTAATGTACAATCGCACTCGGCATGACCTCGCGTGAAGCTCAGAAAGTAAACTCGTGACCATTTTTTAAAAAGCATTAACTTGCTAATAAACTGACTGATTTTAAAGAATTTCGATGCAGACATCTAATCCGCCTAGCATTAAAATCCTGCTAAAACTGATAACAATTCATCGCCTCACACTAAACAAACAACTTACAGCAATCATTAAGGGCCAGTTTTTCATTCTCTTACTTAACGATTTTGTTAGTTAACCATCAGCTTTCATTGGGTCTTAACTGGACAATGCTAATCAGCGAACACAAAATAAGTCAGTCGGCGCAAGCTAGAGATGCCACTTTTTCCTTCTTTCAATCCGGGATAGGGGTCTAGGCTCCAAGCCAACGTGGGGTCAGGGCATAAAACGACATCATGAATATTAATAAGTTAGGGTGACCAGCTGGTAAAAAACAATGAGTTTAATAAACTGGTCCTGCAAAAAGCAATGCAGTTCAAAAAGCCAAAAACTGTCTTGTTTGGCTAAGGCATCGCTGCTACTGCAAACATCGGTTCAACAGTGACAAATAAGCTGGGAGTAAACTGATGCGCTTACTCTGGAGGTCTCTGCGTGCAGCTGATAATTGCATCATACAGTTCTTTATGTCAGGGTCTGCCGACTTGTTGTTCTGTGACGGCTACAACAGTATATACCGTAAAACTTCTAACGTTTATTTGTACATTTGACAACCCCCCCCCGGTGTTTAATAGATACCTGGTGTTTATTTGGGACGAGGCATTTATTCCACATTTGACAAATGGCAAAATTCTGCTACCCGTTAGTCAGAAAACTTAATTGTATGATTTGTGTTTTTTTCCCAATTGTACCAGTATTATGACATTAACCTTGGCGTCATTGCAGTATATGTACATTTGACAAAAAAAACTGGCATTTAACAGAGACCTGGCAGTTATTGGAGACACAGCCTTTATTGGAAGTTTTACGGTAGCCAACCACTATTGGAACGTAAATTCCATTCGTTAACAATTCCACTGCTGGAAAAAATTTTCTCACTTTGGTCTAACACAGTAACACAGTAACACACACAGTATTTAATAAAATATGTGACAAACGCACATAACAAAATAGCAAAACAGAAGAGAAATGTAATTTAGACAAGGTAGCATAGCATAAAATAATTAGACACAGTCAAAAAGTGATCTAACTAAAAAAGACTGTTTATGCAATTTTTTACTACAAACAGGCAGCACATAATCATGTCCACGAGGGCGTAAACTGTCTGGACGCTTGGCGTAACATGACAACAGTTCATGAAGACAGTGACCAGATTTCGTAATACTGTGAAAAAGACCACGTGAGCAAGATTCCGCAATATCATTAAAAGACATAATCTGAGCAGTGTAACCAAACCTATAGAGACGTTTCAAGGTA
>Ga0209367_1008719_pt1 | contig 13840 bp, 9 predicted proteins | sample WorMetLIZISLAND2_FD_187412 | JGI IMG/M metagenome (GOLD analysis project Ga0209367, IMG submission 187412) | Marine gutless worms symbiont microbial communities from Max Planck institute for Marine Microbiology, Germany - Olavius geniculatus... ... | reverse complement strand
ACATTGCAGCCAATACCGGTAGCATTAGTACCTGCGATAAGCTCACGAATATAGCGCGAGAATAGATAAGGTGACAATACACCACCTTGCTTAGTGCCATTACCTACAAAAAACGGATCAGAGGTCTCGAGTATCGAGACTTAGTTCTGGGTCATGAAGACTGTCTGGCAGCGAATTCCAAGTCGACGGGCTTACAAAATGTAGCTAGCTTGACACCGGATCTATAACAAATCGAAACTAGAAAGCAGTCAGAGACCGCATGTACCTCCACCAAGGCAATGTTATTCGCCAGGTGACGTCACCATATTCGCTTTGCCAGCGGTTTCGCTTATGCCCCCTTTAACGCAATGGTAACAAAAATTTCAAAGTGATCCAGAATCCAGGATTCCTGCCGGATCACCCCCCAAATTGAATCGCTTGTAGCTTATGCCATGCCTAACATTCCCTCAAAATTTCAGAAAGATCCGTCTGTAACTTTTGGGGTTATCTTTCTGACACACAGACAAAAAAACAAACAAACTCCGGCAAAAACATTACCTCCTTGGCGGAGGTAATAAGTGGAGTTTTCGTAGTACGGTACCTTGAAGACGTAGACCGGCGGTACGGCGTTTTCATCGTACTCGTACCACGTGACCAACAGGTGCGCGTCTTTCAAGCCCTTGACCTCGGCCACGGCGCTAAACAACTCGTAGTCGACGGCAGGTATCGTTCTACTCAGAGCCATGTAACCGTACCGGTCTCCCAGCAGTACCTGCCAGACGCAGCACCGACATGGGGGACAACGTACAGTATAGAGTGAAATGGAAACTGGAGTTCATTCTATTGCTACTCCGTATCGTAAACCTCGTCTCCATCCCACCCAGTCCCCGAATAAAACATTATATCCCCGATTCCCATTTTTTCCACATCCTCGATCTTGTTGTTTCACACAAACCGCTATCATTATATTGTTAAATTCACTATCGAGCTCAGCTTCACGCTGTCAGTGTCGCCGTCACAGCTTTGCATTCACTTCTTCAGTCCATGGACGAACAACATGTCTATCAAGTTGATACTTGATAGACATGTTGATAGACATCATCATTTTCCCCCATATCTATTTTCTCATGCCCTGCAAATTGGTCGGTAATTTTTATGTCCTGCAAATTTACACCCTGCATTTTTGATGGTCTGTTATTTTATTTTCATTTTTTTAGTTTCAGGGCCCCTTTTTACCAGTTGTGAAAACTCAGAAAAGTGTTACGCCTAACGTCGAAGTAACGAAGTTACACTGACGGCAAGGAAGGGTCCGGCGGAATGCTGTTTGCAGTGGTCGATCTGCTGCAAGTAGATTGGCTGACAGTCGGGGTCACTGACGATGTCTATGGATGAACCCCAGCGTAGGTCGACGATCTGCAGCTGAAGATCGTTGGAGACTGCGAACTGCTGCAGCTGCGGCAGCGCGTCACGTAGCAACCAGTTACGCTCGTCCTTCATATCTGCACGCAAATAAAGTCAACAGCCAGAGCCGGATCTATATCCCACGACAAGGCCCTGTCGGTGAAAATGTGGGGCGCCCACATACATATACTTTGTGTTGGAGAAATAAGTAAGTAAGTGACGTCGTAAAGGTTAGAATTTGCAATACAGCGTACAGACTACAAATCCCCCAAGCCCAGAGAATGTTTTATGGCGTGTTGCGACATTTAAAACTTTACTTAATGCAAGCAAAGTTTTAAATGTCGCAACACGCCACAAAAAGGTCCCACAGGTCACAAAATGTCGCACTGCTATTCTGTGTCGGTCCCTTTTTGTGGCATCTCTGTTCGGCTAAACATATGTGTGTACGTGCATGCCGAGATAAGCCACAGTCAGTTATCAAACTGTTGTCACACGTGATGGCACTGAATGGCTTATTTTGTGCTGATGTGCCGTTAAGAAACTACTCACTCACTGTTATCACACAAGAGTAACAAAACATTTAGAAGTATGTTTTACAAATGCTCTGTATTTTATTATTTCGCCATCCTAATGAGCAGCAATACGTGTCTCGACCGTCTGTCTGTTTGTCCGTCCGTCTTCATATCTAACAGTCGATTAATCAATCAACTAATTTGAGCTTTTGGCTCTAGAAAACGTTCGCGTTAAATGTGGCTTTCGATTCAGGAATTTAGGATTTCGCTCGGAAGCGACGAACACACCGCGGAACGGATAAAACGCGTATAGCGCGACTTCACAAAATGAGAACGAATGATAGTTTACCAGGGAAACTGGAGCTAATGTAAATTCGCACGGCGCGGCTGCGAAGTGTCGGTAGCGGGTCCTGCAAGTTGCCTTCAAGCAGACGACGCCGTACAGAAAGCTCTGCATTCTCATTCATCCCAGACATCGTCGACTCTGTCTCGGAAAACTGTTTCGTCAGAACGTCGTACGCGTCGGTCATAAACACTAAGATACGACATACGCACACAATGTAACGTTCGTGACTGTTTTACAAAGCACTGTTAAACCAGAAGTTTATGATAAAACTATAGGTTTACTGTCCATTCTCAGCTCTGTCTGTCAATTAAAGGCAAATTATTTATTTACTTCATCATCATCATCATTATATATTCGTTGAATAAAAAGTTGACAAGCGCAACCTCTAACAGCACATGAAAGTGTACCTTGAAATATGCAAACATCTGAGAAAAAACGTCTTACTGCACTGACGCTACTGACCGTCGTCGGCAGCGGCGTTTGTATCAGCTGTGTCGGTCTGCGGCGGTGAAGTACCGGAGCCTGCGCCGGGTGCATTGAGCGCGATGAGCGCCAGGTCGCTTGACGAGCTCAGCACTTCCTCCACGCCGCTTGTAGCGTCCTCGACAAACACGAACCCCGACATCTCGGCCATCTCGACCAGCTCGCTGGCGTGCTCGGAGAACATGAGTCGACGCAGGCGAGCGGCGCAGCTTGCGATATCGTCTATGACCCAGCGTTCACGCACGGCCGTACGTATGATGTATTCGACCAGATGTGTGGTTGCAGAGGCAGGAGGTCGTCGACCGACCACGTCCGTAGCATAGCGCACGTGAGCACGCAGAGCCTTGCCGACGTGTCGCCTGAACCACGAACACCTACATTCTACCACCTGGAGACTTAGCCCGCACAACAGGACTGCGTTAGGGCCTAGGGTCCTAGGGTTAGGGCTGACCTACTGCAGGGAGATGTCCCCCAAAGTCCTGGACCAAATTTACGATCACGTGACAAAGTGTTGTGGTGATTGCCCAAAAGATCTCGAAGATCTCGCGGTAAAAAAAATAAAACACTAACAGTAAAACACAAGACCGCCGGGAACTACCGATGGGGCGGCCTAATAATAACATTTCTATATCGCCGTTAGGTCGTTACTTCATAGTGCTGGCCGTCTGCATGTCGAGCTCACAAAGGATTTTTTTTACACTCAACAAGTGTTAGACTTTAACTAACGTAATTGTTGTATAGCTAACAAAAACTATTGTTAGATTGTGACCAATCTAAATGTACTCCTCGCGCGCATTATTCTGTCCTGTAAGGCGTATTCTTTTAAGTGCTTTTTCGTTTCTTTCAACTTGTATTAGAGACTCGACGCCAATTTGAGACCAGTCTAATATTATACTAATAGCGACTGTCATCGAGGTCGTCATTAGAAATTGTCTCCTCGTCTATCTGCCACCGTTATTAAAATATGGCGCCTCAAAGATAATGGGGTATAATGACCTTTTGGGGTCACGTGACGTCATCGGTCACGTGACCATTCGACTCGCGGTGGTCGACTTCTTATGGCTGGTCCATAGCGACCATGCGTCTATCTAGCACCTTTGTGGCCGTTTAAAGTTCTTCCAAAAAGGCTGTTACAGGAACAGAGGTCGGTCGTCGGTCGGTCCTCAATATTACACTGATGTGATATACTCCTCTTCGCTACTTTAGAAACGTAGCACGCGAGGAGTAAAAATGTAGCTTTATAAAATGTTCAACTCGTAGTCTACAAATGTTGATAGCGAATGCGAATGTATGGACATGTTAAACGTTCTGTCGGTTGCGAATTGTAATGTGAAACAGAAACAGAAATTCTTAGCGAGGTTAATCAGCAGGCAGAACTTTCTATGTATTGCTTTTCTTTAGAACTGCTGAGAAATATTTGAACGATATGGTGTTGCTGTGACTCTTAATCCTGACTTTAGGTGACATTTTCTTTATTTTTAGTTCTGCTTAGTTAAGTTTAGTGAAGTGGTTTTTACAGCAATTTTTATGGCAAAATAAAAGTGTAATTTTAGTATTAATTATAGGGACTGCGTGCTTGAACTCTCGTGTCGACGGCATGATGACTCGAGCGCCGGTCCAGGTCTCGCTGGCACGGCACTGTGGCTGCGCTGCGTACGATAGCGACGGTATAGTTCCCGGCGCTGGGATTTGGACGTTAGATAGCGCCACGACTTCGTCATCCTCCGCCGGTTCCTTTTCCAGAAATGTCTCCACCGTTTCTGCGTCGACCGCAATACACAATGCACAGATATAGACACACGTAGCGACACACGTAGCCACAGCGAAACGTTAAATGCGAGGGTCGTCCCATAAAAAGCTTACAAAAAGACACAATTCTACACCGTGGTGACGTTTCTGGTTATTTGTATGCACACTTTCTTGGTTCAGGCTGACGGGAACGGTTTGATAAAACAAATTAAACCGAACCCATCGGACACCTTTGATTACAGGGCCGTGAGACAAACAGTCGGACGGGCGGACAATTTATAAAGCGTATACAAAGCGACAGAAATAAACTAAACCGAACCGAAATCAATGATGTAAACAATACTTTTAGAGACTTTTTCCCAAGACTTTTTGTGCAACATCAAATTTTTCAACGTATCACTGTTACTCACTGATTAACAATTTTCGTTAAAAAATATAATGTCTAAGAACATGCAACGCATGCTATTTGATGCCACTCGATGTAACTATAATAACGTAGTCATTATTCGACACCACAATTAGTCAACTGCTGTTGAAGTTATTCAATAGTAATTGCTAGCAAAAAGTCTTAAAATTTTCAAGACTTTTGTCATCAAAACTTTATTCTTTTTTTGTTCCCGAGGAGCCTCAAGACAAAGACCTTGGTCTCTAGGATTACATCGTTTACGGAAATAGGTCAGTGCAGTTCAAATCGTTTTAGTTCAGTCTAGGCCTATTTCTGTCGCTTTGTAGACGCTTTTGCACGGGCGCGCAGTAAGACCGTAAGGGTAACTGGAACTTTCGTTCCCACGTACTTTCGCTCTCAGGAGCGAAAGTACGTGGGAAAATAAATAGAACTTAATAAATAAAATAAAATAAATAGAACTTTCGCTCCCTGGTACTTTCGTTCCCTGAAACTCTTGAAAGTTTCATAATTCGCGGTAAGAACGCCGCCAGCGTACCAGCAAGATGGCGTCGCTGTCGGTGAGTATGATCGAGAATCTGTTTCTGATATCTGGCGACAGCGCGAAAACGAGGCAGTGCGCATGCGCCGCAGCAGATGCGCGCATGTTCTGTCGAACTGGACGAATGGATTACATGTTGGCATTCACAGGCGCGCGCACACGCGCACGACGGACGGTAGACCAGACCGTGCCGCTGCAACATCTGCTCAGTCACATCATAAAATATCTGCCCCCGTTTATGTCACGACTTACATTTTGTCGCCTATCTCTCATTGCAGTGTCTGCATGGAGTGTTATGCGTAACTGCTTATAATCTCATTTCAGTGGCTCGGGTCTGTGTACAGGACCCATTCTCAAGCAGAACACCGCGTCTAGTTTTGAAATAGGCCTAAGTACGTTTCAGTACACTTGCATAATAAGTAAATAAGTAAGTAAGCAAGTAAGATTATTTAGAAGGCGCAATTTAACAATAGCCACAATGCGCCGCGCTTCCAACGCCCGAACAAAAATGTCTTCAACTGCCGTTTAAACAGTTCAAAGTTAATGTCAGTTTGCCTCAGATGAGCTGGTAGACTGTTCCACAGCCTAGGGCCTGCAGCAGCAAAGCACCTGTCTCCATAGCTGCTGCAGGTCCGTCTGACGACACATGTCTCAGAGTTGGCAGAACGCAGCTGATGACAACCTTCGTCAGAAACCAGCTGACAGTCGGCGGCCAGGTAAGGTGGAGCCATACCGGACAGTGACAAGTAGACCAGAGTGGCCATCTTGAAGTCCACCCGACTCTGAACCGAAAGCCAGTGCACTAGTGCAGCTCATGTAGCCCCGGCGTTATGTGGTCATAGCGTCAAGTGCCCTACACGAAACGTGCAGCCGCATTCTGAACAGACTGCAGCCGTCTCATCAGACCGTCAGTGATGCCGTAGAACATCGAATTCCAGTAGTCCAGGCGAAACGAAGTAAACTCCTGGACCAGCGTCTTGACGGCATCAGATGACATCCCCTATCTGACGATCTAATACACTGTAGACCGTGTCAAAACCTATACATATTAGGCCTGGGCTACTATCCAGAGCTGCATAAATTAACGATTAATTTTTTTTCTTTGGCGGTTACCACCATTAATGTTGTAAGAGTAGAGTTACCTACCGGTACATGTAACTATCACGAAATTTTCAATCGTTACCAGCTGTAAAGTTTGCAATATTATCATTGTCGCTGGAAAACTGACAGACAATTAACAGGCTAGTCCAGCATGCAAAAAATAAAAAAATAAGATTTAAAGAACTAAAATTCGCTTTCTGTTAATCACTGCATGGCGCACGTTGTGCAAAGCGCAGTATTATACAAACGTTAAGTTGCCTGTCTGTCCGTCCGTCCGTCCATGTGTCTGCCTGTAATGTTGGTACATCACACTGTTGAGAAAACTATGGTACTACTCGGGCAATCAGGATCCAATACCCATCTAGACCAAAAATTTGAGCTAATGTTTACGAGACGCGCGAAAGCCTATAGCAATTCCTGTTCGCAAATAATTGTCTTAGTTTATATCCAGCCATTTAGTCGCAATTCACTACTGAAATGTGCGTCCCAGCCGAAAATTGCAAAAATCAATAAAACCCCTTTTTGGCAGTTCAGCGTCTTTCAAAGTCATCGATGCTGATACGACTAAAAAGCTCGTCACTAGTGTTTGTTGTAAGTTGTAACAGGCAGCATGCCCATGTCTATCTGCAACCGTTTTCACAAAAGACTGGCCAACAGCGCTAAAATAACGACTTTTACGAGGGTACCGCTCTTTGATGCTCTCGTGCGCAGGTTTCCTTAAATCTAGATAATGGAAACTTAGACCGTCGAAATCTACGTTTAATGCCAAAAATTTCGTATGCACGTTGTCCTGGTGTATCTCCACTGTTTTGGCGCAATTTGCTCTTGAAATGTGTCTCGCAGCCCAGAATCGCCCAAAAATCTATAAAACCTTTTATTTTAGTGTTCAAGGTCATCCAAAGTCATTGTTCTCGGTGCCAATCAAAAACCCGTGTACGACTTCCTATTAGCGATTAATAGTAATTTAGACTCTATCTCGCACAGTTTCTGAGATACAGCGACTTATTGGCCAAAAATCGCAAATTTTCCCTACCCCCTCTCATTCAACGCCTTAGCTCGAATTTATGGAAAAACTTTACTCATCCTGAAACTAGAGTCTTCCCGGCAGTTGAAGGTAAATTTTGGTGATCTTAGCTTTCACCATTTTTGACTGATCCACCCGTGTGACGAACGGACGGACAGAATTGCGATGGCTAAAACGCGCTACAGCAGTACATGCTCTCGCGTGTAAAAACGTGAGCGAGCCATTTATTGAAAGACAAACTACATGATATTGACTTGCCAAATTATAGGCACGATTTCTGATAGATATGCGCCATGCGCCGTATACTCAGAGTAAGTCCATAATGCAAACACGATTGGCAAGTTATACTCACTCCGATTCCAAGCTGTCGTACGGCTGGATCGCACACATAGCAAGTAGCTGAAAACCACGCACATGATCCAGATTACGATTAAGAAACAGATCATTATAATAATGCTATGATAATAATAACAAAAAAACAGTTCGAATCAATAACAATTGCAGTTATAATTTTGTACTATTTTTCGCCATTTTTTGTTTTCTTGAGAACTAAGTAGTGTGGGTCGACTCGAAATTAATGAAATACGTAATAATAGGCCTATAAAATAAAATTTACGTTTGTGTGTGTTTTTCTATTCCTATCGATGCTTTAAACGTACATGTGTTCGAAATAAAATGCAAACTGCTGCTACCACTTAGTGAATATAATGGAGGAGTTTGGTAAACAGCGATTCCGCCATTGAACAAATTACTTTGGCACATGTATTTATTATTGCAACAACACGCGTTCTAGGTTTGATGAATTATAGCGAGAAAGTCACAATATGAATTAGGGTTATAGAAAGCACTGGTTTATGTAACTGGATAATAGAGGCCTATACGTATCCTATAACCAAGTTAACTGGAAAGTGCTATCACACGTTATGGCTACACCACACAACTACTATTTTTAACGAAAAAGTAATATATAAGATAACATTACACGAATCACATTCACTATAAAAAACTGGAATGTGCTCCTAAGAGTACATTTTACAAAATAGTAATTTTACAAAATAGTAATTTTGTAAATTTGTTAGTTAAAATAAACCAATTAAACAATATTCTTTTAATAGCTATAAATTGATGTATTTGATCATAATATTTATGATGACTTCACGTCGCTACGCAAAGACACACGGACAGAACGACAGAAAAATCTGATGAACACATTATCTCCACCGTGCACTACATTTACTTGGCGGAGATAATTATTCAGCAATACGTCCTATAGGCCTATGGCGTTTGCAGTTGAGCTGACGTACCGCAGAACTCGCGATACTGTTGTGGATACATGATTGAACGTGGTGAATACAGCGGAACGGTAGGGAGACGTCTATACCTCCGAGTAGGTAGGTTGGAGTTTTTCTGTTAACACGGACGCATGTGGCATGGCAAGTCATACCAAGCTGTTGGTCTGAACTGGAAACTGTGTCCGGAAAAAGTTAACCCCTTAGACATCGTACAACAGAAGTGTCAAATCCTAACGAATGTAAATAAAATTTTACTCAAATAATCCCGAGTAAATTGCTAAAAAGATCACTTAACTAGTAAATTTTGTTAAAAAATATTATTTATTAGCGAAGTTATTTATTGTTGAATATTGATAACAAAAAATATCTCCGTTACCAATATGGCGTTACATAAATAAACCCGCTGTTACTGTACGTTTGCGTAACTCCAAAAAACAACATCTGATTTTAACAAAATTTTGCATCAACAATGCGCCATTCATTATCAGTTAAAGTGGCATATTTTAGATAAATCTGTCAAAGCAAACAGTAGTTACAATAACTTTTGTCAGGTGACCCCAAACACTTCAGTTTCAGCTCTTCGTGAATAACGTCAGACACAAAGACCTGAAACTAAAGTATTTCAAAGTAACCTCACAAAAGCTGCTGTAACTATTGTTTGCCTTGGCAGATTTAACTGAAATTTTGCAATTTGATTGCCAACACATGTTGCACTGTTGACGTAAAATTTTGCCAGAATCAGGTGTTGTTTGTTGAAGTTGGACCATAAAACCCGTCTTTTTAATAACATTTTGACATACTCATTAGGTTTTGATATCAATATATGCAGAACAAACTAGCAGTTAATATGGTGTGTCATTTTGTCCATACAAACAAATGCAGTAACATTTTAAGCAGAATAATATAGGGGACTGTTTTCTATGGCCCACTCTGTACAGTATGTACTATTTTGAGTAGTAAGAGAGGTCGTTTTACATATTGCTGTTGACATTGATTGACAGTTATCTGATATGACAATTAGACTTTTTATGGAGACCTTATATTTGATGCTGTAAGATTACTGCATGCCATAAAAATCATTGCTGGTTTTTACAGCGAGGTTTACTTATGTAACGCCATATTAGTAACGGAGATATTTTGTTATCGATATTCAACAATTAAAAACTCCGCTAAGAAATAATATTTTAAAAAGAAATTTAGTGGTCGTTTCAGCAATTTACGTGAAATTACGCGTACGAAATTTTAGTTAGATTTGTTCAGGTTTGACATTTTTGTTGTACTATGCCTATGGGGTTACTTTTTTCTGGACACAATGTAGTTTGCTTTAATATGAGGCGCAAAATGGCCAATGTAGCCATATGTCCACATGGCCTCAGAACTTTTAGAGATGCTTATTTCATAGTAATTATGGAACTGAATATACAATAATGAACAATTATTGTTAGATAATGTGTTTGAAAAATTAATTTGTTTTACATGCGGAAAAAAATGAGGCAAATGCTCCAGCCACTGCAGCTCAGACTATCAGGGATTTGCCCGACCCTTTCATTTTTTACTTTCCGCTTCCCCCTTTTCTTGATCATTCACGTTAATCTAGAAAAGGATACTCGGCCTGGTAGCATTGCAGTAAGTTCTTTTTCTATAAGCTTTGCGAAGCCCAGCTGCCAAAACCAATTAGTTTCCTTTATTTTGTAGGCAAAATGCAATGCACATTTCAGTGAAGAATGACGAGCTTAGCACGGCTGTACAGTAAAAATGCATACAAAACATTAAAAACTCAACTTTTAATTATTTAGCCCATCGTGTATTCAACATTTATTTCTGGATAATATAATAGACACACTAGGTCCCAAATGCAGAGGCCTACCGAAACTCTTGTAGACATGTGAATACCTACATGTAGACTGCGGTTTACATTGCCTTAAGATGCAATAATAAATGTAACGTAAACTTACAAACATGGACTGATCACGAAGATTCTGCTTCGAATCATAGTAAGCTGCCAACTTTGGTTTACGGTAGCAATGCATTGTTACTCAGCGATCCGAGGACCCAATGGTGTTGAGTTATTATCTGCAATAAGAAAACGGCATAACGTTGCGACAGATAACGGACTAAGGTAAGAACCGATATATAAACCTGCTCGTATTTATCATTCATTTATTTGTTTTTATTATTCGGGGCTACTACTGTTAAGTGTAGTTTCTGCCTTGCTAATCCTGTGCAGTTTTATTTGTACCAGTGCTTTGGTAAATTAAAAAAATCTGTCGCGTAGTACTCTGGTCCGGCAGCGGAATCGAGTCTTTATTCAGGATTCGGACTTGGACTCGAACCAACTGAACGCGTACTTATATGGGCCTAATAATTTAAAAGCAAATAGAACAAACTTTTCGCCATATTGTGTTTTTTCAATTATTTTTAAAATCATCGCATATTTTATCTGTGCTTTGTGTATTTGCGTTTGCTGTATAGGACCAACGCAGTCATACCCGAGACTTTACCCACACCGTTGTAAAAATAACATATGATCGAATAAACGACCTTAAACTAATCACCAATAAACTCCGATTTATTCAACTACTCCGATTTATTCAACTGCTGGACACATATCTAGTAAAGTAAATAAAATTTTTGCGAAATTCCCTTAAAATAGAAAAAATTACGATGTTTAAGTCCTACAGGCAAACGAACTTACTGTGACAGCAGCTTCCGAATCAAAGTCGAATCAATTTTAGTCAAATTTTGTGCTCGTTAAATCTTTACTTTTAAATCACATAGAATGTCAGCTTATCGGCCTACGTTACGGATTAGCTTTACCTTTTCACGCTTTTCCCTTTTGTATCGCCGACCTGTTGACAACCATTGGCTTCTCTGTGCTTTCACTTAGGCCTAACTATACCCGATAGGCCTACATGACAAAAGTTTTAAGCGTATACCTCTTGCACTTATACGAATTTGCGCAGTGATACATACTTCGCCGGTATATCATAGGCCTACATGCAGACTTATATGCAGATGCATCGTTGCCCAAATTCGTCAAATTGTTTGGTTATGTGTCGAAACATTTCTGCTATAGAAAGAAGACTACATACGTCACGACAGAAACTACGTCATCGTCTTCTTTAATGTTTTAGCGACGGCGACGCACGCTGACGTTCTGCAGTTGGATGCATCACAAGCCAGTCCATCATTTGTTTCTCACGTATAGGCCAGTCTCCCGAGTTCTGATAAGAATAAGAGCATTAATATGTTGACAAGTCTTTCTCAATGTTGCCAATCCACTCGTGTTTTGGTCTTCCTTGTTGTCTGTGGCCACTTGTAGGCTACGCCGATGCAAAGCGATCGCGAAAGAAGCACAGTAGGCCTAACGATAATCTATAAGACTACAGTCTCCGTGACAGTGTTCTTGAAATTGGCAGGACATTCTGCTGACTATACCCAATGCTCATACCAATTTACAGTCCAAAGAAATGACGTTTCACAAACTGTGTGTTTACATGATTTTCTTTCAATCTGCAGATCTCAGTATCATGCTAGCACAGACCGAAGAAGTGTGTGGTGGATCGACATTTGTTTCCCTACTGATTTTTAATTTCCTGTATCTTCCGAGATCTTTAGCACTGGCTGTATACCTATAAACCCACTCGCCTTTCGACGTAGGCCTAAACGCCGTTGCTTGATAATGAACGTCTAAGAATTACTAAGATAAACAAAGTTGCCGACTTGTTTAAAAAGAGTCAACTCCGAGCCTAATATATTATAGGCTGCCTAGCGTTTGGTCCAAATTTTAGACTGATGCATTGAACTTCAGTTCTGCTACCTTTCAGCCCTAAATTTTGTATTTTTGGAAGACAATTTTCCGACAAGAAGACAATATCCCGACACATTAAAATTTACTAGGAGTCTGCTGCCAGGACGCCACTGTTCAACATGACCGCACTTACTTCAATGATCGATGCTGATGGTTTCCAATGCTGTCCGATTTCTCGACGCACATAAAGGCCTACGTTCCACTTTCTCTGCACCACTTTGTACATATAATAGCGCCTATATGTATTGCAGTCTGTAAATCCATGTATTATTATTGTGTGGATGTCCAAATAAGCTGTAATACGGGCCAGCCCGCAAGTCTGTCACATACGGGCTCCTAACTCGAAAACAAAAAGGCAAAATAGATAAATCCAAATCGGTGAGAAGATTCCACGGGGCTAGAGTAACTGGCATGTCAATTTTCAGTTCAAATAGTCAATATCAGTGTTACTGTTAGGGTCGCGCACAATGTCGGCGCTGGGCCAACATATTTAAAAAGTTATTATCATCATTAAAATATCATGACACAAAAACGGCACAGATGGACTGCAATACAGAATGCATTTATTAACAAATCTATGCACAGCGTACACATTGCAATAATAACTTAGTAACAAACACCTCAGATCCATCGTTAGGACATCTATACACAACCCACCATATACCACTGACGCTAGTTCTACTGAAACAGTTCATACGAAGTGATCAGGTAGTTATCACATGCACTAGCAACATCCATGCACGTCTGTCATAGCTGGTTTAATTTAAATATCATGGCAAACATAATGTCGTGCATATATATTTAATGCAAAAAAAATCTATTTTTTAATTGTCTAGAGACTGTGAAACAGATTTTAAACATGAACATTATACAGCAGCTGGAATGTCAGAAGATGATGATAACAATACTAATTTTGCTAATGCCCATTAAGCTAGAAATATCGTACTCAACAGCTACCTAACAGGCTTGCACTGGCTGGAAAAAGTCCTTCCACGTGGCCACATTGTGGCATAAAGCAGGAGGCAGCCGAGCATTTGCCTTTGTCAAAATTTCAGCATTTCAAATATTCACTTGAGTAGTAAGAGAGGTCGTTTTACATATTGCTGTTGACATTGATTGACAGTTATCTGATATGACAATTAGACTTTTTATGGAGACCTTATATTTGATGCTGTAAGATTACTGCATGCCATAAAAA
>Ga0209367_1008718_pt1 | contig 13842 bp, 8 predicted proteins | sample WorMetLIZISLAND2_FD_187412 | JGI IMG/M metagenome (GOLD analysis project Ga0209367, IMG submission 187412) | Marine gutless worms symbiont microbial communities from Max Planck institute for Marine Microbiology, Germany - Olavius geniculatus... ... | reverse complement strand
GCGTCAATCGAGAGCCAGTGTACGACTTCCTATTAGTGATTAATAGTAACCTAGGCCCTATCTCGCACTGTTACTGAGATACAGTGACTTATTAGCCAAAAATCGCAAATTTTGCCCACCCCCTCTCATTTAGTGCCCTCGATCGGGGTGACCCCTTTCGAATTTATGCAAAAGCTTTACGGTTCCTGAAACTAGAGTCTTCCAGGCAGCCGACGGTGAAGATTTGGTGATTCTAGCTTGCACTGCTTTTGACTGATCCACCCGTGTGACAGACAGACGGACGGACACACGGACGGACGGACAGAATTGTGATGGCTAAGACGCGCTGAAAGCAGCAGCTGCTTTCGCGCGTAAAAAACCAACCAACTGGATCAAAACAATGAAGGATACATAGTCTAGCTACTGTTGGGCGTAGGCTACATCTATCTATGTCTACCCTGGTTGAATGTTGTTAGCATTCTGACTGACCGTAGTGCTTTTCCTCGGTTCTGCCCCGAGACATGACGTGCGTATATTGAATCCTGTCACCACTCTGGTCATTCTCAGTCAAATTATGCCGAACTTCAAAGTGATAACTATTCACAAACGCATACATAATTTATCTGATCATCAGTAGCATATTCGGGATTTTGTCAAAGATGCCAAAGTCGAGACATTACTCCACGAAATTAATTTGTTTTAACCAATGTGCAATTTAGTGCATTCTGGTAACAAATTCGCGGCTTTTCAGTTTCTACTTCCATGAACAATTTTTCTGCAGTGCTGAGAGTACCACAGGACGCCTACGCTAACCCTCTCCTCCGAGATATGCCATCATTGTGACTCAAAGTGCATCAGACAATTTCCTGTACACGTTTTAAGCAACTGGTCATACATTAGACCTAAATCCTGCATCGTATAAAACGTTAACAAACATGACTTAGTTGCTTTTATGCTATGGTACCCTGTTTCTCAGCAAATTCTGCCATCCTATGCCAAGTTTGCCTCAGATACTGCGCAGTTCTCTCCGAAGTGGTGTGCTATACAGATTTATTTACTTACTTACTTAAGGAAGTTAAGGTACTCCTACTAAATGAAATGCATAATAGTGCTGCAATGAAAACTAATGAACTTGCACAAAAGCTTTTATATTGCCTGTGTTAGTAAACTATCACATTACTTTTGATACATCCATAGTCTATATTTTGCAGGATAATTAATACTGTATCTGAAAATATCCCATAATCCTACTGAAAATTAACCCAATGAATGTGGTGCTGGTCATCAGATATTCAAACATAAGATGAAATATAAGAGTCATACTTTTCGACGTTTGGATAGAGTGCTTCGAGGCTGGAAAGGTCTGTGAAGTGAGTGGTGAAGAATGTGAACGCTTTGATGCCTTGCAGGAATTCACATATGGCATGGCAGATGGCATAGCCTTCTTCATTGCTCGTACCTGGCAGGCATTGCAATCCAATCAACAACCACTCAGAATACCAACACACTGCTATGGTACATGACAGAAGATAAAATCACTTCTTTGTGCTATTTTGTGAACTCTGTAGTTACAACGGGTGCAATCTTATGGCAGGGACAATCTCCAGCTATCCTGCTGACAGTAGAAATTTAATTTGGCATACTTTCTAATACTTTGCAAACACGGCAGCACATATTACGATGCAAGGCAGTAAAAATACAGTAAACTGAAGCCAGCCGCGTTAAGTACCTCTGCCCAGTTCATCAACAATGATGAGAGATGATGCAGTGGCATTCTGTATGATATAACTGATTTCACGCATCTACAACAGCCAAATCAGCAGACCACTATAAGCAGGCATTTCATGCATAATGTGTATTAATTGAGCCTATTTATACAATATACACCGTATTGTAAAACTTTCAATGTGCAGAAAGTCTGTTGAAAAAAATACAGTCCATAGCAGAAACAGAAAAGATTGCCAAGACAGACAGCCAAGAATCAGCCAATTCCTCTCTAGATTCGATTATTAATAATGCACTGCTGAGTAGAAGGGCCTATGCTAATTCAGCGGCAAGCATGAGAATGTGGTTTGCGGTTACCTCAAGAGAGAATGTGGAAGAGTTGGTTTCAATGTCATCATCGCTGCCGATACGAGAGAAGATCTGGTCAGCAATGCGGAATGCGGCATACTCAGCCGGGACGAATGAGCCGATCTGAGCCATGATCTGAATCAAAGCGATCTGTCGCAGGTAAGTCGATTTGCCACTCTGCAGCGAGACAGCGTTTCATCATTCCAGTTATCCAACCAATAGTTAGCCACAGAATACACACCACACTGTTTGTTTACGTCAGTTCAAAATATGCCAAACAAACAGTTTACAATTATGCACAATGAAATTTGGACAAATTCTTGTTACAGTACATTTGGATATCGGTGTCAGCTATCAGCGGAAACTTTACAAAAGCATTTTAATACATACCACACAGTATTAATCAAACATGCAAATAATACAAATATCATCCAATAACACAGACTAGAACATTTCACTCACAAATGAAATAGCTTATCACTGAAAGTAAACCATAGCAAACCAAACAATTCATTAAAAATTGCTGCACAAGAGACAAAGGTGCAAAATAAATAGTTATTACAGTAGTTAGCCTATTACAGCCAGTGTACCAAATAATAAAATAATGATTGTATACGTCAAGATACAACTCACCATATTGGGTCCAGTGATGACCACAAAATTGCTTTCGTCAGATGCAAACTGAAACAAATAAAATACTTTAAATTGCAGCTACCACAGCTGCCATAAACAGAAAATTAGGCTTAATGTCAGATAAACAGCTTGACAACTGATTTCAATAAAAGAAAGGCCAAATGTCACTGTTTCTAAGTGCAACAAAGCAGAAGCTAAACGATAGAAACAAGTCTTAAAGTTGCATACAATGGAGTTCGGCACAACTGGTTTGAAAGAGATCCTGTCCAGCATTGGATGTTGGCCCTGCTTGATGGCCAGGGTATCGGTGAATTCTGGTCTCACTGTTAGAACACAAAAAAACAATAATGCGATTTATTAGCTGTGCACATTTCAGTAACATTATCAATGTTATCCATCAATCAATGTACCTAAACTACATAATGCTAAAATGTAGAAAGTTTATTATTATTACAAGTCTGATTACAAAATATCACACAGTTCGTTCAAATATACAGCGATGCAAAGTCAGCTGAGCACAAAATGCAAATGTGAAACAGACTTCAAATACATATTTTTATGCATTTCCTGTTAACCACCTTGCTTCTTTTAAGTAAGTAACTGAATAACAATGCCCTCGATTTTGTAATTTTACCAGCAACTACGACTGTCACTGTTATAGAAAGCCTGCATTTAATCAGTTTGTGTCAGTTTGTGACGGTCAACACCATCGTCGTCATCATCATAATCTTTTAATAAAAGGAGACAAATGCCACTCTTTAACAGTCACAAACATGAAAACACACTATACCATTAAGCAGCTAAAGTGCTATATAAAAAAACTTCTCTTGACCACTTGATGTATCTTTGCACAACAGTCTTACGATACAAGCCAGGCAAGCAGAACTTAAACAGACCGCAGCTGCTGATGGTGCAGTTGTGTGCAAAAGCCGCAAGCATGTCAAGCACAGCAATGCAGTTGGCCAGCTCGTACAGACACGAGATCTGCTGCTGTAGCTCTACCATGAACTCAGACAGCACTCTACACAACAGCCGTCGGCACACTGTCAACACAAGAATACCCTGGTAATAACAATGGCCCAATAAAACAGCAAATAATATTGCTTCTCAAACGTTACTTTTAAGTTAAAACTATAGATATCGGTGCACGGCGTCCAGCTCTGTATGCCTGTTTGAAAAAATTCATTAGTGAATGAAGTGACATAAGCTTACACTGCACGGACCAACTGATAGACTGGTGCACAAATGGACGGTCATACTCACACAGCACAGCCAGAGGACACAAAAGCCTAGATGTCGCTAGTGAATAGCCAACCATACTGCATGCGAGCGAAGACTAGTAAATGTAAACATATTTATTTATTTACGTAAATAACTTGTGGTATAACGACGACTTTTGGCGTTTGATGCCTCCAAAATACTTGTGCTGCAACTTGCGGCCAAATCACTACCGATAGTGCACAGTTACTACTGACAAAATATAGAACCTTATTAACACCCTATCTAATGCTACCATAGCCGACCTCTATCACATACTGTTTAGCCACAGTAAGCTACATAATGTAGACAGACAGACAGCAAACGGATGGCAGAAGGTAACAATAGTCTGTACGCATTAAGTAGGCTACGGCTGGCTAATAAAAACACTATGTCTCCAGCACTGCCTGATGGTGGGGATGACATTAAAACAATATGGCTACTAAAAATATTCATTTTCTTAACTTTAATTAATTCCTAATTAATTCAACATTAAATGCAGCAAATCACAGCATCAATTGATGAACATTTTTCAATTACCAACACTGCATATTAACATCCTCCTTTAAACAGTTTTCACATCAAGTACATGTACATGTACGTACTTGCCAGACATAATGTAGATTTCATTCAACGATTCCTTTACACGGTCTACGACACAGTACACATATCAGTACACTCAGTGGCTTGGTGCTGTAACTCAGTGGCTTCTATCCCCCCAAATCAGAAATCGAAATCGGGTGCAGAGTTTTGGGCTCTGGTTTCCCCCCAATTTCTGACTCAAGTTTTCCCCTCTACTTTGGGCTTCTTTCCCCTCTAGGGAAAAAATTTTGTTAAGGGTGCAGATTAAAAAATAGGGGAAAAGTAAAAATAGGGGAGAAGTTTTGTCAAGGGTGTAGTTTGCCCAGTGAAAATAGGGGGGAAGTTTTTATCTACAACCTTATCAAAACTACCCCCTATTTTTCACTGGGCACAAGCTGCACCCACCAGGTATAGGGATACAAGCCACTGCTGTAACTGTTAGAACGCTGGACTTATGACAACGAGGTTGGTAGTTCGACTCCTTATCTGGTCGTTATCAATTGGTTACGACTTAAACAGGTGACTGTCTGCAGACAGGTCAACCATCCAGGTATACAACCAACCTCCATAATCAACTCAGCCTTCTATCCCTCCAGGTAGGTAAATCGAGCACCAGCCTGTCTGGCTTGGAAGTAAGGCGGGGCACGTTCTACCAGCGTCGGGTAGCTAGTAAACACTGGGTGATCCCATGTGGTAGGTGATGCTACATATCTCTGAAATGGTTTTTTGTGAAGTTCCTACATGATATGCACACCCTTTAACCTTTTTAGTACGTGCTGAATAATCCCCCATGTTACAGTGTAATTCAGCTTTTTGCAGCTGTCTACAACAGAACAACAATTTCTGTTAAACTTTTTCATCTACAAAACACTGTACATGCACTCTAAGCATAATGACACCTGGCCTATCTTTATCCCTCTAAAAATATGATCTATCTTAGTGTAAAATTCTAAAGTCAAACCAGTGCGCACTGCCACTGTCCACACAAGCAAAGCTTACATTGATTAACGCTAGCTTCCAAACATGAACAATACCAGTCAGCTGATCGGACGCTCACCATTCATTTTTATCTGACAACACAAACACAATAAAAAGCACACTGTATTATGGTTTGTTCATTCACAGAGAGAACAGACAATTAGATTATTATATAAAACATTATCTTACATAGCAACCAATAGAAAAAATTCTGAGCTATAAAATGGGTTATTTTAGGCTGGCAATAAACAAGCAAATGTATTTGACAAACGGACATACTGTACCTAAAGTTACAGTTTGTTTCAGTATAATGCAGCCATAGAATGACTATAACATTTTGTTAGTTACGGTATATTTGTTGACAAACAAAACTCACTATATAATGCTATAGTAATACGCTTACTACAAGTACTCTAGCACTAGCAGCAATGCAGCAGTTCTGTTAATGACAGACGGTTACGGGCCAGACAGAGCAGATTATGAAAAAAAGCAAGACGGAGCGTTAACGCACGAGGTCAGCGGTGGTGAAGCTGAAGACGTTCCTACACTTAGTGACTTTGATGAACTCATCGGGCAGGTTATCGGTCGTGTAGTTGTCTTTGCTAGTCGACGTTAGTTGGATGTGAAAGCCGCGCACAGTGTTGTAGCTCATGCGCAGTGGAAGACCGTACTTTTCCGCCGTCTGCTTTATCAGGTCTGTCACAAAGCACCTAACAGTCTTCTCACCAAGTTCGGTTTTTATGCGCAAAAGCAGCTACTGCTTTAGCGCGTCTTAGCCATCGCAATTTTGTCTGTCCGTCTGTCTGTCCGTCCATCACACGGGTGAATCAGTCAAAAACTGTGCAGGCTAGGATCACCAAATCTTAACTGTCAGCTGCCTGGAAAACTCTACTTTCAGAAACCGCAAAGCTTTACCATAAATTCAAAGGGGGTCACCCCAAACAAAAGCGCTAAATGAGAGGGGGTGGAAAAAATTTGTGATTTTCAGCCAATAAGTCGTTGTATCTCAGTAACGATGCAAGATAAAGCCTAGATTACTATTAATCACTAATAGAAAGTCGTGCACTGGCTCTCGATTGGCGCCGAATTCAATGACCTTCGATGACTTTGAACACTAAAATAGAATTTTTTAATGGATTTTTTGTCTATTTTGGGCTGCAAAACACATTTAAAGGGCGAATTGCGCCGAAACCAATTGAGATAGACATGAAGGAGCTGCATATGAAATTTTCAGCATTAAACGTAGATTTCGATGGTCAAAGTCTCGATTTTCTAGGTTCAAGGAAACCTGCGCACGAGGGCATCAAATAGCGATACCCCCGTAAAAGTCGTTATTTTACCGTTATTGGCCAGTCTTACGTCAAAACAGTTGCAGATAGGCATGGGCATGCTGCCTATCACAACAAGCACTAGTGACGAGCTTCTCAGTCGTATCAACAGCAATGACTTTGAAAGACCCCAAACTTTCAAAATAAGGGTTTTTAATTAATGTTTGCAATCTCTGGCTGCAGCGCACACTCCAAGAATGAACTGTGACGAAATGGCTGGAGATAGACTGACAGTTTGCAAACAGAAACCGTTCGCGTCTCGTGAGCATTAGCTCAAATTTCTTGTTTCTCAGCTGCATTTTTCTTTTTAGCTACTTTCTTTTATCATACTGTCATGTGTAACTAGCTTAATTTACACACTAGCCTGTACGTTTGCTATGTGCATTTTTAATAAATAATTAATAATAAAAAATCTGCTAATAGTGTTACTGTTCCTTATCTCAAATGAGTAAACCTACACACACACTGGTATCGTGGCTTCATGACTATTTGATAAGTCACGCCAATAAGCTTCATTGTTGCCTCGTGTAAATAAAATTTTGACCAAATTTTGTGACCACACATTCAAAACGAGAACATCAACCAGTCAACGATTTTAATGAAAACAACAAAGTAATAAAACACATACTGCATTAACAGAAATCAGAATCTCATATACAGGATGCATCAATAAAAAACTAATCTCTTAGAAAAACTTTTCTGCACGTGTAGCATAGCGAATTTCGTGAAAACAAAACCCACCACTATACTGTTGACTTGATATCAATGACTTGGAAATAGTTACAACACAACTCACTCGCTCACCAGTGATGTCATCAATGATTTCGTTGTAGGTTCGACGAGCAACGTCGAGCAAGCCTAACACGAACACATGCACAGCTCTAACAGACACATCGAAAAAAGTGAAACCATAATAATGAACAATCTGTAAATAACATAACTACTCCTAGACAATGTATTTAAAACTGTCAATAACATATATGTTGTCTGAATAACATATATGAAGATCACACCAACGAAATTAAGTAATTCCACTCTTCAAGCAAGTGATCATCAATTAAAATAACCAGTTACAAAAATAATCTGTGATTTTGCCTATTTCCCGGACTGGACTCAAATCAACCGTTTCTACTTTCTAGTACACTGAGCCGTAGTTTTTATTACCTAGGCCACTTTAAAATTCCTGATTAACAGAATGACTGACTGAAGAGTAGATAAAATACGTCATCAACAATGAACTAGACTCAGCCAGTCATCACTAACATCTTGGTGAGTACTTTGTCATAACATACTTCAAACTGAGTAACAGCAATGCCAACATAATGAACAAGAAATATGAGCTAATGCTCACGAGATGCACGAAAGCCTATAACAGTTCCTGTTTGGAGTGTGCGCTGCAGTCAAAGATCGCAAAGATTGATAAAAACCCCAAAAAGTTCAAAAGTTCAGGGTCTTTCAAAGTCATCTATGTTGATACAACTGAAAAGCTCGTTATTAGTGCAGCCCAAAATCGCCAAAAAATAAATAAAAACCCTCTATTTTAGCATCCAAGATCATCCAAGGTCACTGAATTCGGTGGCAATCGAGAGCCAGTGCACGACTTCCTATTAATGATTAATACACGGTGTTTCATAAAAAGAACCCTTTTTTGTTTTTTTCATAATTCACTGAAATAATGATCAATTTACACAAAAATTGTACCATTCGTAGCTGAAGAAATACTAATTCAAAATATTGCAACAAAATGTGGCAGTTGATTAAATATTTTTTGCTAGTCCTGACGTAATGGTGACGTCATAATGTGTCACGGGTACAAACTGGATAGTCTCAACTGGTGCTGTCAGTTGCTACCCTGCTCCAATGGTGAAAAATCTGGTTCATTCATGACAAATTGTTGAAGTTTTACAGTTACAGTTACAAAAAACATGCAAAGCGATGGCATTTACGTGTCTGTGGGGATAGTTGGACTTTTTGCTCATTCCAGCAAGAAAGTGCACTAGCACATCGAGCTTGCAAAATGAATGCATTTTTAAATTGCAAGACGCCTGATTTCATGTCCCCATGTTGCTTAGTGCTGACACAATAAATATTTTTCATTATAGCAAACCAGATTAAGCTCACCATCAAAGTAGGGTAGCAACTGACAGCACCAGTTGAGACTACCCAGTTTGTACCCGTGACACAGTATGACATCAGCATTACATCAAAACTAGCAAAGAACATTTAATCAACTGCCACATTTTGTTGCAATATTTTGAATTAGTATTTCTTCAGCTACAATTGGTAACAATTTTGTGTAAATTGATCATCATTTGAGTGAATTATGAAAAAAACAAAAAGGGGTCCTTTTTTATGAAACACTGTGTAGTAACTTAGGCCCTACCTCGCACCGTTACTGAGATACCGGTACAGCGACTTATTGGCCAAAAATCGCAAATTTTTTCCACCCCCTCTCATTTAGCGCCCTCGTTCAAGGTGATTCTCTTCGAATTTATAGAAATGCTTTATGGTTCCTGAAAGTACAGTCTTCCAGGCAGCCGACAGTGAAAATTTGGTGATCCTAGCTTGCATCGTTTTTGACTGATCCACCCGTGCGACGGACGGATGAACGGACAGACAGACAAACAGACAGACAAACGGACAGACAGAATTGCGATGGCTAAGACGGGCTGAAAGCAGTAGCTTTTTTTCACGCGTAAAAACTAGCCAATGAAACCAAATAACAACAGAAATAACAACCACAAGACACAATATAACAGTATAATATATGATATATCTTTAGTTGAACAGGTTAAATAAAATCCATAACAAGCTGCACAGTGTACATACCATTGATTCCAGGCTGTAACAAAAATGTATGCAACATTTCTATAACAAAGTATCAATATACAATATCTTAATTACCGGTGCTAATACAGAACTAGATACAGATATAACATTAAACAACTTCTTCTGATAAACACACTGCTTCTAAAAATAAGACAGTCAGTAAAGTTTGAATCTAAATTATTCAAATTGAAATTAACACAGCAGTAAACCCGACATCCTAACGTCATAGAAAGTTAATTATGAAACTTTTTGTAACCTTCACGGCAAAGCACTTCTGAGTTTTCATGCCAAGAGCGCCTTTCAAGTAGCGCGTGTCATCGTGAATCACTTCACCAATTCTCTTCAACATTGTATCCAATCTTGAATCGGACAGTATCTGCACAGCCATACTACAACATCATCCACTGCCATCGATTCTACATATCACTACAACTGCTCTCAACATCCAATCGCTTACATGTGACTTTGCAATAAAACACCATCTATTACTGTGATTTCACCTTGCTGAATTGTAAGTTGTTGGCAAAATAAGCATTGGCTGACTGACTGGCTGACTATTAATGATAAACACGGTACATACACTATCTCAAAGCACACAAAAAGTATGATTAAGTAGCAGGCGAAGAGTTAGTACATTTAAAGGCCAAGTCACACCAAAAACGATATTGGCTAAATATGTGTCAAATGTAACACGAATTAATAATATGCTGATCCAATGAAATGTAAACATCGTTTTAAAGTAATTTTCAGAGAAATATGTTGTGCCAGCAGAACACACCTGAACTGACCCAGTACTGATGACGTCACTCACAAGATGCTTTGTTGCCGAACTGACATTCGCATTGAAAACATAGTAAACCCATCTGTTTAACTCAGAATAATGTCGCATTTATCATAAAAATAATGATGCACAGGTGACATCAGAAATTACATCATTGTTTATTTGTTCACTACCACAGGTGCATAATTTGTAAAATTAACAAAATGCGTTTTTTGTGGGTTAAATACTGATGAAAAATTTGGCTTTTTTGAGACTATTTGGCTGTAAATTAAGCTGCTTTTGACCTCAAGGCAAAAAAGCTAGTTAGCAGCTCTTCTGCAGACGACGTCACATTTCCGATAATAACCGAAGTCGTGAAAAGGGAAAAAAGTGAGTACATTGTATCTTATTTTTAAGGTATTAAGATGTATTAGCAACCGGAAAATTAACAAATATTGACAATTAGCATTTGATGAAGCCAACTTGCGTTTTATAACAGTTACGTAAACCAGTGCAACTTGGCCTTTAATCAGCAACTGAGCAACAAATGGGTCTGCATCTAGCACAGAGAAAGTGACAAAAGTCAAATAATACCGCCTGGTAAGACTTAAGCATCACGTTGTCTGTTTCCGTAGCACATAAGACCATGCGGAGCGCTTCGACCTCCTCCAATGTGTGCTTGAGGTAAATGATGGTCGTAATGCGATTGTCGGTCGTTCTCAGCGTTTCCTCCTTTGGCACTTGGACACACATGGACAGCAGGTGGTCGACATCCAGGAAGCGCCCAAGCACAGTGCGCACACCCTGAAACAAGTCCTCCTTGTGAGTCAGTTCATCAACCACGTCCAGGCGTGTGTTGATAGTCTCTGTGTCTGCACACATAAATCTTTAAAAATACATAGGCCTATTAAGCATACAACCGTGTTTATTAATTGTCCATTACATAACTGATAAGACCACATTTGTGTGACTATGCAGTATGCGCAATAGCAGAATTGAATACAAAAAAATCTGGCAGGGGAAAACCTCAAAACCCAAAACTCCAAAAAGCCATCAGTGAATGTGATTCTCTTTGACAAAAAATAATAGTTGCTTTATGCAAATTACTGCATTTCTAAAAACTACATTTTTGGAAATTTTTGTTTACAGATGTCACAGTGGCATGGCCTGTACTGTGCTTTCTGCCAAAGTGCCGGATGGCAGCAATAGTTGTGTTGCTGCAAGTAACACTGCAGAGATATATAGACAGAAAAAAACTAAGACATCATAAAATGCAATGCACTGTAGACACATAGTGTAGAGATGTGTCTTATAATGCAGCATACCACAGGGTGGCTGCAGAATGTTGACACGAAGCAGGCGAGAGCCCATGCGAGTCTTGGTAGTATTGAGAATGCCGTAGAGAGTATGCTCACTGCGTGGATCGCGTATGTTCCGCAGTAACTCCAGGTTGGCAACTGTTGTCACATCTGCAAACATTGCTTAGACACTACGACATACACGATTAAGAGCCAGTGCTCGATTTGTCAAAAAAGCACTGAGAGTCGCCAGCTGGCAAGTGCCAAAAAGTTGAAACGCTGCAGATTACATCATCATCCACTGGGGCGTTAACTGCCCAAACTCTATCTTATTTTAATTAAGTTACATACAAATAAAAAGCATATTGTGTGAACATGTTTCAAACCGCACTTGCACAAGACAACGTTGCATGCATTCTTAATTAGTGTCTTGCTAATGCAGTGAGGCAGTAAAAAATTTATTCAACGTAAGAGCAGCGTTCAATAAATTCCAAAACTACATCCTTAATACAATGACAGTAAATCGCACATTTCTGACAGTTATGTTACTTTTCAACATATTCTCCCTGCAGTTCACTGCAGTGTTCCCATTGTTATACAAGTCAGCTGAAACCCACAGCATTAAATTTTTTTGTTGGCACCTGTAGAAATTTTCAGACACAATGCTGTAGAACATTTTCATTGTTCTTGAACTTAATGTCTCCAGCTCATCTGTTCAACTTTATTAACTGTCTAATGGGCCTATTGCACGGCGGGGCACTGCCATTTTAAAGAATGACACCTGTCTGCAGCAAACCTAGTCAACTGCTGCGAATTGCTGGTCGTAATCAATCGGACAATAATGCACAGTATAAGTCTTCATTCACAGTATGTCTTTCAAGCAAAAAGTCTTCAAGAACAACTTTCCAATAAACCAAAAGATGCTTAGTCTGCAGCTGACCGTTTTTGCTGTATGCAGTGCTCCAACACTGACATCATCACTAACTGACTGATGATCACTGCAAAAGCTCGCAAACAATTCAAATTTTTTCAAACGTGATAAAGTGTCACTGCTGATTACTACAGATAATCAACAATAAATTTCAGCACTTTCTACACTTTCTGCGACTAAAAACTTTTATAATTATTCTCTGCGTATGCCAAACGTCAACACCCATCATTTATATCTTAATATTAATGACGTCACAAAGTGACGTAAGTAATGTACAATAGTGGCTGTACAACTGTATAATAATTTTGGTATATAACTGTCACTGTATGTTTACTGAAAAAAAACAGTCTTGGAATTTATCGAAGGCCCCTCATATTTTTAAAGAACATGTGTAACACCACAAATACCAGCAAACAACTGTAAATGAAATAAAAATAAAAAAACTGTATTGATTCTGATTCAACAGACGTAGTTAAGCAAATGCTAACCTATCATGGTGGTCTGTTCAGAGCCTTTAAACACGATCTTTAGTGAAGATGGTGCATAGATAACATGCTGAATAAATTCAATATACTTCAGCAATGCATTGACTGTAGAAAGGCAATAGTATCTATAAACACAGCATCAAGTAATCAGATGGTAAGAAAAAATTGACTGGGCATAAAACAATGTAAAGCTAAAGAACTTTAGCAAATAGTGCAGAATAAACAGCAATGTCTTTAAATACACTTAGTATTGTTATGGTTTGATTATTACAAGTAAAGCAATTGTAACATATCACAATTTACTAAATCTACTTGTATTGTTACTAGACAAAATAGTTAACTCGACAGACAAAAAAATTTCTGTAAATCAGCTGATACACTACAGAAAAATGGCTGTCAAGAAAATTTCTTTTAATAATAAGTTCAATATTCCACAATTACGAAAATATGATCTATCATGAGCACTCTACACACGGGGTATATCACATAATTTGTTATAATATGACTACAACTACAGTAAAATCTACACAGTATCAGTTTATATCTTTACTTTGATTTGACTGTTATTTCCACGGTACTGTATTCAGGAAGACATAAGCTTTTGATGTACTGCATTCCTACAATATAAAAATTTTTTTGAGACACAGTGTATATATATATACACTGTATACAATATAAAAACGTAATCATAAAAGCATAATATGTGAGC
>Ga0209367_1008717_pt1 | contig 13842 bp, 7 predicted proteins | sample WorMetLIZISLAND2_FD_187412 | JGI IMG/M metagenome (GOLD analysis project Ga0209367, IMG submission 187412) | Marine gutless worms symbiont microbial communities from Max Planck institute for Marine Microbiology, Germany - Olavius geniculatus... ... | reverse complement strand
GCAAGTGTGTCTGGAATGCTTTTTTATCGTGTTTTTAGCTTTACCTAGCTTTAGTTTCTCTTTGTACATATATTATTCTGTCTTCTCTGCTTTATGTTACACTGTACTGTGTGAATTGAAATAAATATAAGTAATTGGTGTGCCAATTATTGTTAACTCAATAAGGCAATTTTACGGTTAATGTTGCGCGGACGGCCGCATAGACCTATTATGTTGGCAGTGGGTCGATATATTATATTTTTAGTATTGCCAAGTATACAGAAATGTTACTGCATGTTCGTATATAATAATTGCTGTCTGGGCAGGTTCTATTCACTTCTGCTTCCAACGGCTGCGAAGTCAAACTCAACACGGTTTCGCTTCTGGCAACCAGAACACGGAGGTACGCGCTATAGGTGCATTATTTTCGTATACTATCTAATGATTACTTCAGGAAATTGTAAATTAAGGCCGTTTCCAAATAAGCAAATTAATCGATGAATTTCTAAAAAAAACTAGAAATTTGGGGCAAAGCCCAACGTGAGTCCGCCCACCGCTTTAAGCGCGTTTGGGGAAAAATTAGGGGAGTGAAATTCCCCACAGGCCACGTAGGCCCGTCTTTAGGAGGGTGGCACCTTGCACTGTGCCAAGGGCCCACGCCCCAAAGGGGCCCCGCGCTATGGCAGTGATCGCCGCAACGGACGATGGATCGATGATCAGTCTAAACAATTTTCATCGCTTTAGGGATGGATTATTGTTACAACTTAAACTTAATTTTTAAAAATCAAGATTTTTTTGCGGGGGAGCAGCTAAAATCTAGCTTTTAGCTGCTTCTTAGATTTTTAACTGATTTTAAAATTTAGATTTTAGGTTCAATTTTTTTCGTCCGCTCCGCTCGCGAGATTGAAGGCTTAAAAACACACAAGATACTGTCCTACCTTACAGACAGAGGCCTATCCCACAGTCTGTGGTGTAGTGTGGTCACAGATATTAGGGGTATTAGGTAATGTGGTATTAGGGGCCCCGTGGGTAAGTTAGTGCCAAGGGCCCCGCGCTGACAAAAGACGGCCCTGTCCCACATAGCGGTCACATGCCCAAACTTAAATGCGTTGCATACGCAGAACTCGCATTGTCGACTTAGGGTACGTCAACATCTACGCCTATAACTTTTTCGTTAGTGGACCAAAGTTCACATTTTTTCCTAAACCCCCTGGGATCGGCCTCGATCAAGTTTGTTCTCGATTTTTGATATCTCAGTTGGTTTCTGAGACATTCGCGGTCAAACTCAGAAGTTGTGCAAAATCGAGCCAATTTTTAGGTATTTGCCCTCCCAAATTTTCGGGGTGCGTCCCCCTTAAAAATGTACAGTAGTGATCATGCCCACCATATGGCACGTCATATGGCAAAGTTTTGGGGTCTTTCTCCCTCTGTTCTTAAAGTTATAGGCGCAGATACGCTGAATTTTAAGCCAATTTTGGACCCCCTTTGAAAAAAATGTAAGGAGGACCCCCGGGCGTCCCTGTTGGGGGTGCGCTAGTATAAGACTTGGCCATTATCTAGCGGGTGTAAAAATTTGGGGTCTCAGCACCCCTTAGGGGCCAAAATATGGTCTTCCGAAAAAGTCGATTTTGGTGGGTACGATTTCACTGCCTACGTGAGAAAAACTTTGATCGAGAACTTTGGTCCACTAATCACGAGTTATTGGTGGACCAAAGTTCACCCAACTTTTTCTCACAACGCGGAAGGAATCGCGATAAAGTTACTTGTCCGCTTTTGACTCTCTTCATCCGTTTCGGAGATACTCGCCGCCAAAGTTTGAAGACGCCCGAAATCGGGCCAAACTTTGCATGTTTTTGGCCACTATTTTTTTTTGGGGGGGAGAGGGCCCCCGAAATTTTGGACCGGCATTACAAAATCTAGCCTAGGTCTCATCACCGTACAAAATTTCGCGCCGATCGGCCGACGCATCTCGGAGATCTCGCCATTGGAATAAAAAAATAAATAAAACATATGCAGTAAAAAACATAAGTTCGCTCCGAAAGCCATCGATTCCGGGCGGACTAATTAATCTTAATTTAGGTAATAATTAGTTTACCGGTAAAAATACAAAAAGTCGAAAATAATAAACGCGGCAGCAGTGGTAGATTCTATAGCCAAGCGTCCTCTGAATTCGCCAGAGGGCGCCACGTTGATAACACTAATTTTACACTATATTACGTGTAAACATACGCGAACATACTCGGAGTGAGTGTCTACACCGAACAATACGTTATTATATTTGTTTATTCGTAAGATGTAAGTTTTTTTGGTATTTTTTGGTTTGTTAAGTAGTTGTGTATTTCGCAAATTTTACACCTGCCTGAAATCGCATTTTATCCATAAAACTGTCTCCCAAAGAGTTTCGACAGGCGCAAGTGAAAAAAGCTTTGCTTGTTGACTCGCTTCAGTTCATGTACCGCGGGTTTTTAGTGTCTAACTGTCTATGCATCCGCTTCGTTCATGCACCGTGTGCAGTTTTTTGCACGATAGTGTACACAAGTGCATCTAGGCTATTAACAAAAGTGTCACAATTTTATCCGCATTTCGCAACCGCAGCTGATGTATAATTTAGCACACAGTATGCTCAAAGGTATGCATGAACGCATCAGCTGTCTGCAGTGAATAGTAAAAGTGCACATGTAGCTTAACTTTTGTACGCTTTCAAACAATCAAACCACTGCCTGTAATGTGACATTTTTGACATTTCTTTCGACTATATGAAGGTCGTAAGTGATTATGATATCAGTGCAAACTTTCAGCATCGTTTTTTTACGCTCGAAAGCAGCTACTGCTTTCAGCGCGTGTTAGCCGTCGCAATTCTGTCTGTCTGTCCGTCTGTCACACGGGTGTATCCGTCAAAAACGGTGCAAGCTAGGATCACCAAATCTTCACCTTCGGCTGCCTGGAAGACTCTAGTTTCAGGAACCGTAAAGCTTTTCCATAAATTCGAAGGGGGTTACCTCGAAATAGGGCGCTAAATGAGAGAAAGGTGGGCAAAATTTGCGATTTTTGACCAATAAGTTGCTGTATCTCAGTAACGGTGTGACATAGGGCCTAGGTTACTATTAATCACTGATAGGAAGTCGTACACTGGCTTTCGATTGGCGCCGAATTCAATGACCTTGAATGACCTTAAACACCAAAATAGGGGATTTTATGGTTTTTTTGTCGATTTCGGGCTGCGGCACAAGTCTATATCATTCACAAGGTGGTGCCACGCTACTATCGTTATGCGATCCAGATAGAGAATTTGGTATTTGTATAGTAACTTAGCGTGAACACTCCAATTTTCAGCTAAACTACTGAACCGGAACTGCTATAGGCTTTTGCGCGTCTCGTGAGCATTAGCTTAAATTTCTTGTTTTTCAAAACTATAAAAACGCTACTTATTCATCTTTACTACCCAACTGACGTGTTCGATTCGGCAGGTGAGATGATTGTGTGAGATCTTGTACCAATAATTTTCTACGCATGACAGTATGTAATGTATAGCGCGTATTAGCTATCGTATAATTCTGTCTTGGTGTCTGCCCGTTCGTCACAACCCGGTATCGAATCATGCCCAGGTGAGATAGGAACTGTGTCTGGCTGAGGGCTAACGAAACGGAGATCTGCGTCACTCGAAAGGTGTTTGACTCAAGAAGCGCTAGTGGTGTCTAAACAGCTAAACAGACAGCAAACAGCCGCTAGCATTAACCTTAAACTCAAACTTAAACTTTGTCGAGTTTAGCGTTTAGAATTTCGAGTTTTAACTTGAAATCATAACTTGAAACTTAATTCTCACCCTATACATTAACACTGATCCTAAACCTTATCTTAACCCTAACCCTAACCCTAACTCATACCCACCCACCCTTATCTTAAGCGAGTACTGCAACTCAACAATTTCTATCTAAAAATTGTCGACGATGCATCAGGCATTGAATACCGGAAATTCGAATATCGAAAATCAGCCCGACAATTTTTAGCCGACCGTACTTAAGTAACGGTCAACCTTTTGGTACGGTTGTCGTCTCTCCGTCTGTCCGTCGTCATCGTCTATAACAAATGTACGCTGGCTGCTGAAGGGTAGGTCTTAAGGAATTTTTTTACACGAATAATTTGCACCGTGCCATAAACCTAGCCGTGCAAAATTTAAGCGATCTAGAGCAAAAAGAACATTTTCAAACTTTGGTTGAATGAAGGGGGTAAGAAAATTATGCGTTTTATCAACGGAAAACTGCACATATCTTGGAAACGGTGAGAGATACGGCCAAGGTTACTACTAGTCACTAATAGGAAGTGGCATAAGCCCTGCAGATGGGATGGAAATCATTGACCTTGGATGACCTTAAAGGTAACGTGACAACCGGTACGGTCGGCTATATCCTATCCACAGCTGGGCTTCTTGTCTGTCTTTCACTAAGTGCAGTTCTTTGACTGATGACGTAGGTCGCATGAGGTCAGTATGGTCACTGGATGACGTATACGTCGGTGGGTCGCTGACGACGACCAATGACATGCTGTATGATACGTTTGACTCGCAATCTCCCAGCACTCGGACATGGACGTTCTGGCCTAACGGACGCGTCGCCGAATACTGCCTCTTCAACACGCGGTCGGTGTCGTTTGTTTTCACTTGTTTATAAATCTACTATTTGTCTCTACAATAGCCTGCTTGCAGCATTACCCGTTTTAGAAACCGGGTACCCGGTTGCGATTACCTGGGTACCCGGACCCGGTTTCAACTTAGAAGAAAATGAAACAAAAACAACGGTACAGTGACATGTACACGTCTAATTTGTTACCTTATGTGTTACCACAAAGTTAGGTTTCTCATGCAAAACGTGTATCATGTGTGTGTGTGATACTAAATATGTATAGTCCGTCAATGAAAATAACTGCGTGAAGTTAAATCTCCCTTGCAGTACTGAATTTCACCCTATTAAGCATCCGCTAGCAAGTCGATTTCCGCTAAGTCTGCTACGGCAATCCGCTAGCTAACTGAACTGCCCGCTCTCTTGCAGCTGCCAGCCCACGTGTTGCTGTAGCAATTTGGTGATTATAGGCCAAATGCTCTACATTTGTAACTTACCGTATTCATCCAAACTTTTGTATTGTAAATATATTTATATTGTAAAGGGAATATTTCAAATTTTGCAGCATAATAAAAACAGTATGATGTTAACCAAAAATTTTTATCACTTTACTTTTTACATGTATTATATTTATATACTTCACGATTTTCACTGTGCATATATTGTATATTAACTGCAGCCACATATTCGGTAAACATTAATCGAAAGTTAAATACATTTATTTTTAAATAATGCTTGTTACCAAGTAAACATTTACTCCGCTGACGTCACCATCTTGACTGCTAGCGGCGAAAGCGCCTATGTAAACCGCTAAGACCGCTCGCGAGCGGATTGCTAACTGATCGCTAGCGGCTTGCTAGCGGATGCTTAACTGAACGCGCCCCAGGGTTCTCAATAGACCTGAATTTTCAAGACGTCATGACTTCTAAAGTTCTAAGCTTTAAAATTTGGACGTCAGTGTACAGAAGCTAGAATTTATGCAACGGGCCTACGACAAAACTCAAGCAAGAAATTAACGTAATGCAAAACAATACACTATGTATTTACTTAGTTTACAAAACAAACTTCAACCTGTTAGCAGTATAACGCCGTCGCCCGTTTGCATGATTAGATTGATTACGCAGAGACCATTAAACACGACGTTGTTTCATCATGCCGACTGGGGCAGACTTTTGATAGAGGGAGAGACTTTTTCATAGGGAGGCAAGATTTTAATGGGGCGAGAGGCAATTCAACGCCGTGTTTGTTTGTCCCCCAGCGGATTTTTCGTGGGGGAGAAATTTTAACGTGACACCGGCCGCGGCGTCTCGTGTGTACTGCGTATGTATATAGGTCGGAGACAGTGATGTCTGGAGTGATGTCAATGACTTTTGACAGTAAAGAGTTGGGAGAGCGAAGCATCACTACCCACGACATTTTTGTCACTGATTTGTCCGTCGTACAGTTCGATGTACGTACGCGTGTTGTACTTTAAGACTCTTGTTCATCGCCATCTTATTGTAATGCGCGAAAAGTTTGTCTGTCTGTCTGCCTTTGTGTTTGTCTGTCATGTCTCTCATACCACTGGCGCCTTCTGTGTTGCGCGGTGGCCGACCGCGGCGTTTGAGTCTTTGGGCCTTAGGTACTTGCGCCCCTATCTTGTCCCACCTCCCCTCACAGGCAGCCCGAGGGCGTGGGTTGAGTTGCTGGGTAACGGAATGTATCCGTTCGTAGGGCGACAAATTTTCTAGTTATCGTTATCATCGTTTATTTCATGATCCACTTTCGTCGCCTATCTCTCACTGCAATGTCTGGAGTGTTATAGGCCTAACTGATGCCCACAATCTCACTGCACTCAAGCGTGACGAATGAAACGTGACTCGATCGGGTCTGTAAGTAAGTAAGTAAATAAGTAAGTAAGTAAGTGAGTAAGATTATTTAGAAGGCGCACCTGTGTACAGCACCTGTTCTCAGGCAGAACTCACCGTCAATCACGGTCATAAAATCAGTACGTTTCAGCACGGTCTATAGTGTGGGTTTTTGCATGCTCGTCAAAGGGGGGAGGGGAAGTTTCCCCCGATCCCCGCGACGTTTTTTGGCCCCACCGTCGCTCAAAAATGTAAAGTACACCAGAATGTGCCACTTTAAAAAGCAAAATTCAAAAAAAATAGTTCTCTACAGACGGACCACCGCCCCTAAATTTTTACACGCACTAGAGAATGACCAAGTCTTACTAGCGCCCCCCCCCCACCGGGACGGGGATCCTCCTTACATTTTTTTCGAAGGGGGTAAAAAATTGGCTTAAAATTTAGTAAATGCACCTCTATAATTTCGGCGGTAGTGGGAGTAGCCCCATGATACTTTGCCACGTGATGTGCCTCTAGGTTGGGGTGTTAACGCGGGTACAACTATTTGGGGACGCCGCCCCCTTAAAATTTTGGAAGGCAAAAAAACGTCCAAAATTCAGTGCGATTTAGGCCAACTTTTGAGTTTGACCGTGAATATCTCTGGAACGCATAGAGATATCGACAAGCAGTCAACGGCGTTATTAAGAGCAATTCATCCCGCGTTGAGCAAAAAATTGCTAATTTTGATCCACTAACAATATAGGTGTGCATGTTGACCCACCTTATGTCGACATCGCGCGTTCTGCGTATACTAATGCACTTGAGTGCGGGCCACGTGACTTTGCCATCGGGAAAATCCCCCTCCTTAATTCCCCCCCCAATCGGAATTGAGGCGCCGGACGGACTTACGTTGGGCTTTGCCCCAAATTTCTAGTTTAATTTCAATTCAACCTTGTGGTCATAAGACCACGGCGTTAAACTAATCAACCATACTAGTTAACAAACTTTATTTAGTATATTTGGACTAACTAAATAAAGTACATCACTCATACTATTTTTTTTGTGGTTCCAAAAGTGCTTGTCGAAGCTTTTGATAGAATTTGTAATGCACGCTTTTTTAAATAAAAAACGCTGAGCAAAATCTAAAAAAAACATTAAAAACGTAACAAAACGTGACAAGAATAAAAAAAAACGTTAAAAAACGTTTTTTACACCTGTGCAACGAACGATGTGTTCTTGTGTTATTTGTGTTTCTTGTGCTGCCGCAGTGATGAAATAAAGAGAACTATATAAACTAGAAAGCAGTCATAGCCCGCACACCTTCGCCAAGGCAATGTTGTTCGCTAGGTGGCAGCACCATATTCGGTTTTGCAGCGGTTTCCCTTATGCCCCATTGAAAGCAATGGTAACGAAAATTTCAAAGTGATCCAGAGTTCAGGATTCCTTCCGGATCACCCCCAAAATTGAACCACTGGTAGCTTGTGCCATTCCCGACATACCCTCAAAATTTCAGAAAGATCCGTCCATAAATTTTTCAGTTATCTTGCTGACACACAGACAGACAGAAGGACAAAGTCTGGCAAAAACATTACCTCCTTGGCGAAGGTAATAAAGATAAGATAATTATAGTTGTTGTACGCAGATCAACGTGGGATGTTCTTCAGGCACAAAGTCGTACCCGGAGCCAGTTCGCCTGCAGTACTCGGTAGACTACGGTTCCAGCTGGTCCGCTGTGGCCATCGACTGTTCCACGGTGGACAAATCTCTGCCGCCTTGTCCTTATACAAACGCCTTGCGTTCAACCTCGTTTTACCCTGACACGTACGGTCACTGGACCAGAGTCAGCGTCCCGCTGTCCACTCTACACGTCTGCGGGTAATGCACTGTCGGTCATCAAAAACGTGCCACTTTGATTTTTCGAATAGCTCGTTGTTGTAAACGGCCAAAGGACGACTTCTGCATTTTAAAAGGTAGCGCATTGACAGTATTAAGGTGACGTGGGCAAAACTGTAGTCGTTTGCGTCAGGTTTCTACTTTATGTTGCATGCCAAAACGTATTAAAATCGGCCTGTGTTTTACAGAGCTATCCAAAAAATAATAGTGGCACGATTTTATGGCCCACGATATATATAATATTGCTGTAGACCTAATCAGCATTGATGTGATTAAATAATCCATTGACTTATTAACTCATTACTTGTAATAAACTGAAGCTGAAAAACTGAACTGACAGTAATTTCATGCGTCTACAATCAGCGTAAAATTTAAACTAAGACCAAATTTACAACAATAAAGGTGCGTTCTCACTACGCGCGTTGACACAGCTAAACACGGGGACCATCTTAACTTCTCAAGTGACTGTTCAATTAAGCCCTACCTCACTCTAGAACAGTGTTTTTCAACCTTTTTTGCTACAGCGGAACCCTACATAAGTGTCAAAATCACTCACGGAACCCCATGGCATGCAATGATCCGTGAGTCCAATGGCGTAGGCAAAGTGAAATTTTTAGGGTGTCTGGGGACCGATGTCCCAGCAGAGTCGAGAGGCAGAGAATCTCTGGGAGTCTGGGGCAAAATCCTGAAACACTGACGATAAAGCAGCAGGCAAACGACTTGTTTAATATCACCATATTAGATAATATTATTCAGCATTTTTATTTCACTTGTAACCAAAAACACTTTACCAGGCAGTCGCCAACGGCCCAAAAATTGTCATTGGATTTTTTTACGTTTTTACGCCCACGGACAGCACAGCGGGTTTGGACGCTCTAGCCAGTTGCGCTGATGGGGGAAGCTTCTATATTTTTCCAGCAGAATGTTTCAGGAAAGGAAGGTCTTTCAATAAATGGACGCACGAATCTTTAACACTGACACTAATAGGTCTAAGTTAGTGCTCGGTGTTTAATGGAAATATTCTAACATTGTTAACAACAAGAAAAAAATATTCAACGCTGTATGCAAAAGTAGACGGCTAGAAGCGCTAATTTGGAACTAAACATTCAGTGCCTAGTACTTCTATGCCTTGTTCTGACGTAATTTCGCACGCTAGGTTATTTTTATTTTTTTTTATTGACGAACCGCGGAAACCTTGGCAGATGCTCGCGGAACCCAAGGGTTCATCGTTCCGGTTGAAAATCACTGCCCTAGAATAGCGGATACATAACCAATTCATTTGAGATGGTCCCCGCGTTTAGCGCGCGATAACGCGTGTGACGCGCGTTAACGCGCGCAGTGAGAACGCAGCTTAAAGCAGTGCTGTCGCATGGAAGACGCGCCACGCAGTCGGCGTCTTTTATTTGAACTGGATTTTGGCGCGCTTTCGAGCAGGCCTATGCCTATACGACTGTAGAGATAACAAGTAAACAAGTCTCAGAGTCTGCCTGTCTGACTGAGCCTCGGCCTCGTTCATTTAATTAAACTTGTCAGTGCATCGCGATACCCATAGCAACAAAAATTAAGTCTAAGCTTGTAAGCTATAGATGGAATTAATAGTAGGCCTAAGCCTACACTGAGCGATCTTGTCATAACTGTACGACTCTAGACTATAACCGACGATACGTTTTACCAGTACACTATTTTTAACGCCCGTGCGGCCGTATACACGGAAATCATACGCGGGCGAAAAAACATTACGGTATGTCTATATCAAATGAAAGTTTTTACCCGTCTGTTGGATAATTTGTGTCGATGTACAGTGCTTTCCAACAACACTCTGTATATTATACAGCAGCTTAAATAACTTTCACTAGCCTACTCTACAAGTGTTGTTGCTTCGTCGCTCTTTTTCAGTGCACCAAAAATTTTACTTTGCCTGTTATTCGGACGCGGAATACGAATTAGGCTTACACTATTCGGTAAAAGATTCTTCCATGACATATTCGTATTGCATTTCGTCTCCCTGTATAGTTAAGATATGAAACGCTATTATGGTTGTTCATATTTTTGACTTAGTGCCTATGGAAAAAAATTATAGGCACCCGTTCAGTATTTGCATATTAATGATATTACGCAATTTGACTTCAGCGTTACATGTAATTTAAAGTGTATTTAACTGCCTTAAGTCAAGTCAAGTTCAATGCTATTTAGAACGCTGGTAATAGCCAGTGTTCAAGCGAACACGATACTAGTAGTTTTTCTCGTCTCTCGTACGTTAAAACTCGCTACCGTAACACTGGTGTCGTCGACGATTAATTTTATAATTCTAGCGTATTTTAATTTTTAAACATCAACCGTATTTTACTCCAATTTGACAATTTTTTTATTTTACAAAAATCATGCCAATTGTGATAGTAGGCATGTGAGTAGTAATTTGACACATTATGTTAAGTACTGCTGACGGCATGCAGTGTCGCCATCTAGCGACTAATACGTTATCACTGCAGGGAACTACTTACAGCGTGCCTGTAGTGATGTGTACGGCTTTCACACGGCGTCAGCATATATACGTGTAGCTTGCTATGCAGAAGCCTCGTCTTAGCTATCGCAAAAGAGTCCGTGTGTCTGTTTGTGCGTCCGTCACACCGTGACGCTGTATCAAAACGGCGCTAGGTGGGATCACGAAGTCTTCACTGCAGTCAACTTACTGAAGAACTTTTGTTCCGGATACGTAGGCCTAAAGCTTAGCCATAAATTCGACTCGAGTCAAGTGCCACCCCGATGTAGCTGTAGACAGATTCACTTGCACTAGAGCAATTCCGTATAAAAGACAAATCAGTCTGTTGAAACGCGAATAATGGCAGCGGCCTATTGAAGACCATGCACGCTCTGAGTGTACTACACATTTTAAGGGGGCAAATTTTAAAACTGGGGGGAGGGCAGTGAGAGTTTTGTGAGCGTTTCCAGTGCTAAAAATGCGCCAAATTAAGTTTATTTGCGGCTGGGATTTCGCCCAGACCCCGCCGAGGAAAAAAAAATTACGATGCTCCCCGGATTCCACTTCATTCGACGTCTGCATCGCCTCGATCGAGTTCATCCCCGTTGAAAGTTGTTTTTGAGGGGGGAGCGCTCCCAGTGGTATGGGTGTCGTCATCTGCCATCCAAGAAGGAATGCAGCACTTGACTAGGCCTAAATGTGGTGTGGGAGAAGAAGAAGGAGAAGATTTCGCGTAGGCGTGGGAAGGGAGGAGAATTAGTCATCGAATGGGTTACGGGGCTTGCGTGACGACATTGTGTCTAAGGGGATAGACGCATCTGACGGAGGTTAGGCCTAACTGCATGATCAGTGCCCATTCAGTGGACGATGGTGTGGCGTAAATGTGGTAAGTCTGAAACGTTTTTCAACGTCTTTTAGATGTCTGTCTCATTTTAACGTATTTTAAATGTTTTTTTTTAATTTTGAAATGTTTGTTGGAAATTCCATCAAGAACTCGAGAAGCACTTATGATGAAGCAACAGAAACGAACTGATAGGTCAGAGCTTACTTTGTTAGTCTAGTGATACGAGGTCTTATGACCACCTTTTTCTTCTTCTTCTTCTTGGCAAACCGCTGTCAGAGCGTTGCTGTACTGATTGATGACCTGTCGCCAGATGTCTCTATCCTTGGCCTTCCTCCAGGCAGTGTAAACCCCAGAGTTCTGAAGCTGGTCGTCTTCATCAAGCGTTTGAGCCAAGTTGTTTTTGGACGTCCAGCGGGTCTCCTGCAGTCAGCGGGTGGGCGGAACGCGGCGGCTATGATGTGGTGGTGATCTTCTGCTGGGGCTGTGCGAGCCAGGTGGCCGAAGAATCCAAGACGATGGGACCTGACCACTTCAGAGACCACCCGGTTGAACTGAAATTGAATAATAGAGCTGGACGTTTGCTGGATCGTGCAAACACCCTATAAAGTTCTCTCTCTATTGAGTCCCTGCTATTCTGACCGACCGCACATACAGCATTAGGCTTTAACAAGAGGTTGATCAAAATAGAGCTAATGTTTTTTTTTAAAATTCAACATTACTAAACGTTTTCAACATTTTCACGTTTTTTTCCTTTTTTGACGTTTTTGCTTTCTTCTGGAACGCTTTTTTTTACGTCAATCGTGTGCAGGATAGTGAGATTTCGCTGGATTCAAGCTCGGAGCTTGTCCGCTGAGTCGTCGCCTGCAGTCGTCTCGTGGGCGTTGGACAACGTCTACGTCGGAATGCAGTGTGGACAGTCTCACTGCAGCGGGCACGGTGCCTGCGTCTCTGGAATGATCTGTCTGTGTGATCATCCGTACACCGGAGACCAGTGCGACACGCCCCAGACAGCACTACCGCACTTCCTCAAGGAAGACTTCGAAGGCGCGTTTGATTCACTTCTCAGATACGGGCGCGGATAAAGTGACACGGACACCGGGCCACAGTAGCCGGTCCGGCAACTGCCGGACCAACGTTTGGGCGCATATGTAATTTTTTACCAACCGTATTTGACCAAAGCGAAATATCGCTGTCATTTTTGTGAGAACTGGTCTTCACAGTGTAAAATAATCTTCTGCTTCAGGGGGGAAGGGGGCAGAACCTCGACCAGGGTTCTGCCCCTAGACTTCGCTGCGGCACGGCCCTCGAACCCTGAACATAGGGTTCAACATAGTCTTGCGTTCTTGTGCTAACCATACACGCCGGATCAATCCAAACTGTGCTGTTTTGCGACATTTTCTGGCATGTGGGGCGCTGTTGTGGGCCCTTTTTAGGCCAAACGTGCTGAACGCGGCGAATTCAGGCGCGTTCAGCACTTTTGGCCAAATAGTGGGCCAACAAAAAGGGGTCCATAGGGCCACAAAACTTCTTACAGCAGCGGGACATTTTTTAGCCAGCGGGGTCTCATATTGCGACATTCAAAAGTTCACTTGGATGCAGCATGATGCTTCCTGGCCTGGTGTGGTCCCTGTATACACGCCGTATTGGCATTGCAAAACGTTTGCTACGGTGCAAGGTTTTCAACCCTACACTTGAAATGTCCCAAAACGTCTCAGACTGTATTGTCTAATGTCTTTGCTAAATGTTAATCGATTTTCAGATTTTTTTGACCAGCACTTTTGGCAGAAAATTAGCAATAATGTGGTTACTGAATATGCCACCACACTTCAATTGCGTCGCTACACTACGGTCGTGAATTAGAAATGTAGGCCTAAGATAACTGACAATTATAGCAGACAGCAAGCGTCAACAATGCTGGTAGCCTAAACGATAGACACTTCGGACCAAAATCGCTATGAATGATTTGTACGACGTTACACTGTAAGCCTACGTGGCAACTGAACTGTGCTTTCAGTTCAGTTTAGTGTATTTCATTTTCGTCATGTTACCACAATATGCCTTTATTTTATTTAACTATTTACTTATTTATTTTACACGCTTTAATGCCAGATATTGTGGTGACAGACAACGATGTGCTTAAAACTACTACGTGGCCTAAACCTCTACTAAAAAGGAAAAAAATAAAGCAATTCAAAAATTTTGACC
>Ga0209367_1008716_pt1 | contig 13843 bp, 7 predicted proteins | sample WorMetLIZISLAND2_FD_187412 | JGI IMG/M metagenome (GOLD analysis project Ga0209367, IMG submission 187412) | Marine gutless worms symbiont microbial communities from Max Planck institute for Marine Microbiology, Germany - Olavius geniculatus... ... | reverse complement strand
CAATATATCCAGGTTATTGATTATTTTCATTTTTTGTTATATTTTTTATTTTAAAAATATTTTTGTGTTTTTTAATGTCATGTTTTTTGTTCTTGTTAAACCGTTAGAATAAATTGCTACAGATGTGTTAAAACTGTTAACGTGATGTATTGTCTGCCGGATTAACCAGCAAAAAAATTTGCAGTGATGTAATTTCCAAGTGTCTGGTGTCTGGTTTTTTTGCAACGCTTATTACGTACATTTGTGGGTTGCAGACATCGTGCAATCAATTTGTTTCTGAAGTCGTATAAAGAACAATGGCTGCAGGTGGAGCCTCCTGGACACGATTCGCTTATTGAAGACATTACCGTATGCATCACGCTTTTTCGACGTTCTTTTCCCCCATTAAGATCAAACTCCACTGCTTTCAGTTGTGGTGCATCTGTTGTACAACAATTAATACAGCTAGATGTAAAACATCTTTAAATATTAATAGATTGTATAGGCTCTCGATTTTCTACGGACTTGTGTCACAGATTCTGTTGTGGATTTGCTGCAAACATCTGATTTAATGTGAATTCTTTGTACAGCCTGATGCTGTACAAAGCGACGTAACTGAACTCAACTGACATGGTTTAGTTTTTGACGAACTGACTAGTGGGGGAGCAGGGCTGTTGACGCGTACGTGCGCCTAGTCACGTTGTCACCGTCGCCGTTAGACGGTACTTACTGTACTGCATTACTGTTTCCCCATTGATCAGTTCTTCAAAAACTAAACCATGTTATTTCAGTTTAGTTCGGTTCAGTTACGTCGCTCTGTACGCGCCTTTACTTACAGCACGTTGTAGAACAAATTCACAGCAAATGGAAGCAAGTGGAGTTTGGGCTTTATTAGGCGGCATCGCTGGTTATTGCAACACATGTTACTTTAGCGTAGTCTGTCCATCCGTCTGTCATATTTATGCAACCGAAACGAAATGTTATTTGGTGTAAGATGGTGTAAAACAGGGGCCCTGGTGCTTTCACGGTAAGAGGAGATACGGAGTTGAAACCCCCAGTCAGCCGTTGCCAAGCATGCATTTCGCTGTTCCGCTGTGGCCACCTGGAACTCTCTGCCGAGAACAGACAATGACAGCAATTCGCTAGAAACTAGAAAGCAGTCAGAACTTGCACACCTCCGCCAAGGCAATGTTGTTCGCTGGGTGGCAGCACCATCTTCGGTTTTGCAGCGGTTTCCCTTATGCCCCATTGAAAGCAATGGTAACGAAAATTTCAAAGTGATCCAGAATCCAGGATTCCTTCCGGATTACCCCCAAAATTGAATCACTGTTAGTTTGTGCCATTCCCGACATACCCTCGAAATTCCAGAAAGATCTGTCCATAACTTTTTGAGTTATCTTGCTAACACACAGACAGACAAACAGACAAACAAAGTCTGGCAAAAACATAACCTCCTTGGCGGAGGTAACAATCAAGTCTGGGTTTCTGTCCATCTATCTATCTATTTATTGTTATCATCATCATCATCATCATGATTGTTTTATTTCTGCGTGTTGCAGGGCTCATCGGTGGAGCAGGAGGAAGATCAGGCAGCGGAAGAGGGTAAAGAGAAGGAGAAAGCGGAGAACCAGCCGGAGCCGTTGTGGCAACTCATCACGGCGTTCAGTCGCTCAGCCACAACCGAAGCGACAGCTGTGCTAGAGGCCGACTTTCTCTACATATCATACGCCACCATCATGGGCCAGGTATGGATGGACTCGTGACTGTCAGGTCTTATGGACTGACAGACGGACGGACAGACAGAATTACGATAGCTATAGGCCGACTGTCTCTACATCTCATACCTATCTCATACATGTATCGTGTATCGATGTCTCCGTGGAGCTGCTCCGCCGTACTCGATGGACAGTTGTACACTCACAGCAGAAGTCACTGGCCGTCAACATCTGCGTTCTACCACTCAGCGGAAGTTGGTTGTACCGCGCTATCGATTGAACAGTTTCGGTCGTCGACGCTTTTCTGTGGCGGGCCCGTCGACTTGGAATTCGCTGCCAGACAGTCTTCGTGACCCAGAACTGAGTCTCGATACTTTCAGACGTCAGCTGAAGACATACATTTTTGCGAAATATTGATGACAAAATGTATTAAGCGCATTAGAGATCTTTTTGAGTATGCGCTATATAAATTTACACCTTACTTACTTACTTACTTCCCTCATGGGGCAGGTATGGACCCAGAACGTGACGAACAGCAGGACAGACGAACAGACGGACGGACGGACGGACGGACGGACGGACGGACGGGCTGACAGAATCACGATAGCTAGATGCTGACTTCCTTTACATGTCATACGCCACCGTCGTGGGGCAGGTATACGTTAGAGTGGACCAGTGAACCCCCCTTAGACATTATAGCTAAAGGTTGTGAGTTAGGATTTGCTTACTTTCTGTCTTTCTTTCAGTTTGTAAAGCAGTTAGTTAGGCAAGCAGTCAACGAATCCGTCAGTCCCGTGTCAGTTAGTCGCAACGGTACGAAGTGAAAAAAGTAAGAAAGGATACACATAGGTTTCGAAAAAAAACTTACAAAAATGTAGTAGGCCTAGAGAATTTCTTCAAAATAGAATAAAATCGCAACCGCGTGACGGAGCGAACACGGACAGATGCCCGTGATATTATGGCTTGTTCTTTGTTATGCTGCATATCAACGGGACTTGTAATAATTGAAGTAATTACTATTGCTGCCATTATTGATGTTGTTGAACTGTTGTTGTGTGGTGTAGAGTTGCCATGGCGAGGAGGACGAGGAAGAAGGAGAAGGAGACGAAGGCGAAGGAGGTCCTTCACCAGCGGTTAGTTTTTTTTATAACTGTTTCAGTATAGTGTTGATATTATTCTGTTGTTTTTTTTAACTTTTTATTAATCTTCGATCTTTAATTTTTCCCAAATTTGTTTGTTTCAGTTTTTTTTTGGTTCTACGAACATTACTTTTTAGTTTCATTTCTCTCGTTTTATTTCCGTTTAAAACAGTTTTCGTTCTTTCAGTTTCTTTAAGTTCGCGTGTTAGATTAAACTCCCAGCTTGCAAATTATCCGTTTTATGTTGTCAGAGCCGAGTGTTTAGTGAAGCGTGTTGTCTTTGGATGCGGTGCTTGTTACTGTAGGAACAAGAGATGCAGAAGCAGAAACTGTTGTTTGAGCAGTCGCGGCTTTGCAGTCGTGGAGCGGCTGAGATGGCTTTGATGTACATCAGCTCCAGCAACGGTCAGTTCTTTCATTTACTTACTCCGAGCGCTCGAATTACGAATAGCAAATAAAGCAAATAGTATTGGCATTGTAAGGATTTGTCATAAAGAATTTGCTTTTGAGTTGCCAAGCGTTATTCTAGCGCGTCGGAGCGAACATTTTTCAGTTAAGTATAACGCTTTTTGTACATTTGTGTAGGCCTAATCGCTAACCGTTCTGCATTTTTTTCAGTTTGGAACTGTGTAGTTTTTGTTTTCGATGTCTTGTCACCGTCATGGTCCATGAACTATGTAGGTATGTAATGTATTTTTTTCTTCTTTGTTTTTTTCTGTTTTGCTGCTGTGTTTTATTTCTTTGTGTTGTTTATTGTTTGCCGATATCGGTGAACTAAAGATTGCTATTACTGGGGCCTGGTTCCCTGAAATAATTTGCGGCTTCTCTAATATAGACCGTTTATGCAAAGCCCTCGTACCTCCATCATACGCTCTGCACTGAACCCTGCTGGGAGTCTTACATTTTCAAGATTCGCCTGACTTGCCCCCAAAGATGCCAAGAGATTGATGCTAGTTGATTACTATTAGGCGGAGTTGAGTTGGCATATATGCTACGGTCCTTGCAGCTTCGCCGTCGCAGGACCGTCCACATGGAACTCGCTGCCGGCATCTCTACAAAACTGTCATCTGCCATCCGCTTTCTGGCGTGAACTAAAAACTGAACTGTTTGCCAGAGCATATCTCTTTTAGCACACCCGTGACTGTTTTACTGCTGTAAGATTGGGTGAACACTAACTTTGTTGACTCATCATCATCATCATCATCATCATCATCATCATCAGCATGACTAGCTGCAGGACGGCCGCTTTATATGTCGCCACAAGGGCTGGCGACATTCTTGCTTGTTATTATTCATTCGTGCAGTTTTCCAGCACTGTCGAAACTACGGTATGCTGATTGTACAGGTCAGTGGAGTGATATGGTCGTGTCTACAATAGATCTCGGAATATCAATATTGATGGGTGGCAACACCGACGTACAAAAGGTAGGTAACGCCGTATAATAGCACGAGTATTGGTAGTAGTAGTAGTTGTTGTTGTTGTTTTTGTAGTTGTTACAGTTGTAGTACTCAGTGTTTGCGTGTGTTTTAACCATTTTAGTGCATTTTTACTTTGGTTTGGTTTGGTAGTGTTGTATAATTTCATATTAATAATTGATGTAATAGCTATGATAATAAAACAACCGTTACTATTATTGTTATCACTTTATTATTGTGTATCATGACCACAGAGGATGCTGCAGCATTTGAAGGAGAAGAAAGATGTCGGCTTCTTTACATCAGTTGCTGGTTTGATGCAGCAGTGCTGGTGCGTAGTAGTAGTAATAGTAGTAGTAGTAGTAGACACTGTTCGATTGATTGATTGGTCTGTAAGCATTTTCCAAAATTTTCGGCCCAGTATGGGTAAGAGTCTGTAAACTCTGCTATTTTCTGCTGATTTTCAGCTGACCGTACTTAGGTAACGGTCGATCTATTGGTACGAGATGTCCGTCTGTCCATCCATCTGTCCGTCTGTCATGGATGTATTGTGGCTAAGCTTTAGGTCGTAGGGAAAAACTTTTTCACGATTAATTAGCCATGTGTGCTAAGCTTATGCGTGCAAAATTTCAGCAATTTGGTGCAAAGGGAACATTTTCAAATTGGGGTTAAATGAAGGGGGTAGGAAGAATGTGCATTTTTCTGTGGAAAACTGGCCGTATCTCGGAAACGGCGAGAGATACTAATCACTAATCAGAGAGATAATAATCACTAATAGGAAGTGGCATACGCCGTTTCAGATGACGTGAAAATCTTCGACTTTGGTTGATCTTAAAGATCACTGACAACCAGTAAGGTCGGCCGTTTTAGCGACAGCTGGGCTTCTGGTAATAACGTGGACCGTAACGACGTAAACTCCATATGGCGCTATAAATGTGTTTAATTGATTGATTGATTGATTGACCAGTTGACCAATTGATCGATGAATTGATCATCTCACCTGCTCTATGACGTGTGCGGCTGCAGTGTGTTGGATCTGGACGCGTTTGAGCGCTGTAACAAGGCGGAAGGTCTCGGCGTCTCAGACGGCACGACTCAAGCCAAGAATCTGCAGGACACCGACAACACGTGCAAACTGTTCCGCTTCCTGCAACTGCTCTGCGAGGGACACAATCTCGGTATGGAGTTTTCTGCCAGTCTACTACTAGCTATTTATAAACTTAACCGGTGTTATGTTGACATCACGAAGTGGCGTGAATTGTTTAATATAAACAATACAGAAACTGTCATGGTCGTCTGCCATCAGTAGTTTTTGTGTTGAACTGGCTAGTATCAAGCTAGCAAAACGTGCACAGAAATTTGAAAGACATTTTACGACTGTTTAAGACTCGGTTAAAATGTTACTGATTTAGGGTTGTCACTTGTACGTTTTGCAAATTTTGTCACTGTTTTTTTGTTACCATTTTTGCCCGGATGAAGATGATCATAATCTTTGGTGTGACGTCCAATTCAGTGCTTTGCAAGTAGGCAAATAGCCTTTGTTGCATAGCGTGTGAAACGCACACTGAACACAAAAATCATAAAAGCAATAATTTTAGCTACCGGTACTCCAGGTGCAAGTAAAGACGAGAATGATTTTGCTTCCGTTACTGCTTGTTGTTGCTGCTGAAGAACAGTTAGATAAGAGCTAAATGTCAATCAGACAATCATTCACAATTGTCTTTGTAGCAAATCTGCTTGAAAATTAGACAGTATAAAGAATGCTGCAGTTAAACAGTCCAACAAATGTCATACTGTCGTTCAAATGATGAGGTTTTAATGCAGATTACAATGATATAGGGTCTCCAGATGCCGCAAGATTGTGACGTAATATAATCTGAGAGGTGAAAAAAATCTGATACTAAACTGGCAACAATTTTGTAGCAACAGTTTTGTAGCAAATGTCCGCATGTCATTATTGTGTTGTGATTAAATCGTGATTGTTTTTTTCGTTTTTCGACAGATTTTCAGAACTACCTGCGTACTCAGGCGGGCAACACGTGTACAGTCAACATCATCATCTGCACTGTCGACTACCTGCTGCGGCTACAGGTAATTGTGATTAGGTGCCCTATAATAAATTACATTTATACGTACATACGTTACATACATACTTTAAACTGATGCATCTGTCTTCTTTTTTTGTTTCTTCAAGTAGTGGCTCAAGTCGATTTGGATGGCTGCCATACATTTGTCTGATGACAAAAATTTTTTTGTAAGTGCTTGTTAATTAAACAGTTTAGTACATATTTTGCACGAACCCGCATCTAAATAAGTAAGTAAGAAGTAAGTAATTTATGTAACGCGTTAAGTGTAACAACCTCGAACTCGCTCGATGTGCTAGTAATACGAGAAGTAAAAATGTTTTAGACGACGTCTGAAAGTTAGTAAACAGTGTGAACTGCATTTGAGAGTGTTCGGCATCTATTTTTCAGTTTGTGATATTTTTCGTAGGCCTATTTTTAATTATCAGCAATTGTTCGAGCAGAACTTTTCTTATTGACCTGATGCCCTTTAGCCTATCTTTCAGTAGGCCTATCATCTTGCAATTTTTATAAACTCTAGTTGTACATAGAAACGCAGGTTTTAACAACAGTCTTATTGCTGTTTAAAATTACGTTTTTATGCTCATTACTGTTGAGTTCTGTTGATATTGCTTATTGGGGTCAAGTGCCAGGGCGACCACGAAAGAGTTGGAAATCATCAATCAAAGAAGACCTGACTTTGTTGGGCTTGACCTGGGACGAAGCTAAAGAAGAGGTTGAAGACCGTGAAAAGTGGAGATGCCATGTTGCCCGATGTGCTACCAGAGCACGTGGACGGACTAAGGTCTAAGGTCTAAGGGGTCAAGTGCCAAGTGGGGCAAACGATCGGCTACGCAAATAGGCCGGTGTGGCTTAAACTTGAACGTAATCCGATGGTTGCTGCGTCTATTGTGTAGGAGTCTATAATGGACTTCTACTGGCACTATGTGAGCAAGGACACGATTGATGAGGCCGGCAAGAACAGTTTCTTGCGAGCTATCAGCATCGCTTCACAGGTCTTCAACAGCATCTCCGAGTACATACAGGTATACAGACCGACTGACTCAGTCAACATTATCACTCACTGCTGTGCTGAACAACAGTGAATAGCGTCAGCTGTAGACTGTGCTTCACACGAGGTCTCAAAACATGGTTTTTGACAGTGCCTGCTCGTAGCAGGCGCCTCTGAGAATTGCGTTCCAGGGCGTTCTGCATGGGCGGCGTCATGCCACAAAGTGGGGGGTCTTTCCACTTTCTGAAATTCAGGGTGTAAGGCGTACATATTTTTGTCTGAAACTGAAAAACGCAAAATTTGGGGCAAAAATTTCCTATTTTAGGAAAATCTAGGAGCAAAGTTAAATTTTCGATCACACATAATCTTCTCCGTCGACGTTGGTCAGAAAATCACAGTTTTTTTCATCCAAGCTTTTTAAACTAAGGTCGCCACTGTTAAGAGTATTGCAGTTAAGAAACTATGGTGAGGTCCAATAAAATTATAAGGTAAACAGACTACGGTCACTAGAACAGCACAGTCAATCTGCAGTCTGCACAACAGAGGACATTGCAGTCGTGATCAGCAGTCTGACAATTCTCCTTCATGTCTCTCGGCGTCCAGGAAGAACGCTGGTGCACACTTTGCACGTATGTCGGCTGACGACGTCAGTGTTATAATGATTACTAGCTTTACTGACTTGTCTCAAATTTTTTAGCCCTGCATTTTTTGTGTCGCATTTGCCAGTCCTGCATTTTACCCCCCCCATTGCAATTTTTTTGTGCTTTATTTTCATGCCATGCATTTTCAGTCGTCCCATTGTAATTCCGCCTGCTGGAATGGCTGCACAATAAGCTCAGCTGAATCCCTGTGCTTCATTCGTGACTAAAACAAGGAAAACTAGAAATTTGGGGTAAAGCCCAACGTGAGTCCGCCCGGCGCCATAAGTCTGATTGGGCAAAATTTAGAAAGTTGAAATTCCTCTCTTAGCAAAGTCACGTGTCCCGAACTCGTATGCCTTAGCATACGCAGAACCCGTACTGTCGACTTAGGGTGGGTCAACATGCGCGCCTATAACTTTTTTGTTAGTGGACTAAAGTTTACCAAGTTTTATGTTCAACGCGGGATGAATTGCCGTTGACAACGCCTTTTACCGCTTGTCGATATCTCTATCCAGTCCAGAGATATTCGTGGTCAAATTCAAAAGTTGTCCTAAATCTCACTAAATTTTTGGCATTTTGGCCTCCCAAATTTTAAGGGGGTGGTGCCCCCAAAAGTTGTACTTGCATTGTCACTTCCACCTACCGGCACGTGACGAAGTTTCGTGGGCCTACTCTCTCACTAGGTCTACCGCCAAAGTTATAGGCGCGCTTTTACTAAATTTTAAACCAATTTTGCACCCCTTTAAAAATATTGTAAGGGCGACCCCTGTTCCCAATGGGGTGTGCACTGGCAAGACTTGGTCATTCTCTAGCACGTGTAAAAATTTGGGGCGCAGCACTCCCTATAGGCCGAAATATGCTCTTCCGAAAAAGTCGATTTGGGTGGGTATGATTTTACCTTTAGACCTCATTACATTTAGTGGACCAAAGTTTACCGGACGTTCTTGCCAAACGCTGGAGTATCGCAGTAGATCAAGTACTTGTCCGATTTTGAATATCTTCATCCGTTCCGGAGATATTCGTCGCCGAAGTTCGCAGTCCTAGAAAATGGGGCCAAATTTTGCATGTTTTTGGCTCGTAAAATTTTATTCGGGAAAACTCTCCGAAATTGTAGACCGGCATTATAAAATTCGGCCTACTGCTGATCACCATGAAAAATTTTACGCCGATCGTCCGACGGACCTTATAGATCTCGCGTTGGAATATAAAAAGCATGCAGTAAAACATAATCCGCTTCGAAAGCTATCGTTTCCGGGCGGACTAACAACTAGACCTGTTTAATCAAATTTAAGCACATTTTTTGGCTGCATTGTATATTTTTGAGCTAAATGTGGAGCGTGTTGGTGAACATGTGTAGGGACCGTGTGCGGGCAACCAGTTGGCTCTGGCTCACAGCAGACTGTGGGACGCCGTCAGTGGCTTCCTCTTCATCTTTGCTCACATGCAAGACAAACTGTCCAAGGTCTGACATTAACAGTCTGTACCGGCGTTCCACTACATCGTTTTAACGCGCAACAGCAGCTACTGCGGTATCGCGTCTTAGCCATCGCAATTCTGTCCGTCCGTCTGTCCGTCCGTCCGTCTGTCACACGGGTGGATCAGTCAAAAGCAGTGCAAGTCGGCTGCCTGGAAAACTCTAGTTTCAGGAACCGTGAAGCTTTTCCATAAATTCGAAGGGGATCACACCCGAACGAGGGCGCTAAATGAAAGGGGGTAAGGAAAATCTGCGACATCCAGCCGATATGGCGTTGCCAGAGCGATATAGTGGCGCCATCTGGTGAATGATTATGTTTTACTGGGCCTTCTGTGAAACTAGCCAAAAGCCGTACGGATGAGATATATGGATGAAGTCTACGCATCACTAGCGTACGACGGTGCACAGCGTTTCTGTTTACGTTAGCAGAGCTTTACTTGTTTTTACTACCTAACAGCTACAGCAGTTTTTTTTATCTTGTTAGTAAGTCAGTAAATACAATATTTAAAGTGCACAATGTCAGCCAGTGGTCGAATACGAGGCACTTGGTTGAACCGCTAGTGGGGCTGGCCTGCGCAAAGCAGCGAGTTTGAGTTTTAAGGAAGCGACCGAAAGTGTGCGCACAGGTAGAACTCGCTTTCTTAGTGCGTGTGAGATAATCAAAATGTCTCTTGCCATTTTCGCAATTCAGTGTTTCAACATGAATTTTTTTTCTTCTTGTGCAAGTGTCGTCCACTTGAATTAGTTATAAAAATTGCATCATTCTGTTAATTTTCGAAATAATGATGCGTTCTTTGTCTGCGAATGAATGAGATGAAGTGAAATGTTGTGAAGGATCCGGAGCAGTTGGAGTTGCTGCGTGAATTTATGAAGCTACAGAAAGACATGATGATCATGTTGTTGTCTATGCTGGAAGGTCTGTCTGTCTCGCTAGTTTTTTTGCTTCCGCGTTGTTTTAAGCGTAAAATCCTGTTTTTCCTGTTGCCGTTCGCTTCTGAAAATTGTATTGGACTCTTAAAAACTTGGCGCAGTTTTTTGTTTGCTTTCGAAGTTCTACTGAAACAGAAATGTTTGCATCTAGTCTGTTATTATGCAGTATTTTTTCCTTTAATTGTTGTAGCTAATATTTGGTGCGTCGCTTCGTTTTGATGAGCTGTTGTGTAATATTACACGGAATGTCATGAAATAAAAATTTAAAGAATTTTTTGTACTTACTTTTTGGCAGACCAACTGTAAGCCCAGAAACTTTTGGTCTCACAAACATGTCAGGCGCTTTCATTTCTTCGTCTGTTATTTATGTACAGATCGTTTAATAAAAAGTAAGACCGTTATTTTTGGTCAAAACTGCACGAATATTGACTTGTTTTAAAAATTATCTCACGCGAATATTTTACAGAAAATCTGCAATTAAGTAATTACTAAACAGTTCATCGCGCTCAAAACTCGTAGCTACACTACCGTGTGAAATGTAGCCTAGTCGACTTCAGAACATGTCAGTTAATACAAGGTCACTCAGTGCATTGTAACTTTTGGTACGTCCTAAAGCTGGCTATATTTCACAACGTCGTGTTCATTAACCGGTCGTTTACTAGGCCGCATTGTAGGTTTTGCCCGTCCGTTTGTCCGTTTGTCTGTCAGTCACGTGACATACTTGAAGTCAAACATGTGTAGAATAACCAAAATTGTTGTGAACGTTCTCCTGGAGAGGAGTAACCCATGTGCTGAGTTTCAGTTCAAAAAGTCAATGATCACGGTTAGGGTTAGCATTGTCGGCGTAGCGTAGCGGTAGCGCGTTTCATTCGATCAACAAAGTTACTCTATGCCGGTCCGGGTTAGTACTTGGATGGGTGACTGCCTGCGGGCAGGTAAACCATCTCGTTGTGTAACCAGCCGCTTAGGTCAACTCAGCCTTTCATCCCACAGGGCTAGGTAAATCGAGTACTGGTCTATTGGGCTGGGGTTAAGGCGGGCGCATTCACCTGTGTCGGGTGGCAGGTAACACTGTGTGATTTCAATCTCATACGGCAGGTGACGCTCTGTAGCTCTGAGATGGGTTTTCTATGAAGAACTATAGCATTTTGCCATTTAACCATTTGCACAAGTTAATAGGCGGACGGCTGCACTACTTGTCGGCACTGGGCCGTCATATTTTCCAGTTACATTTACGGCATGTGTTTCCTTTTCACTCGTAATCTGTGAAGCGATATCTTTCACAGAAGTTCTTCCTATTATATTTTTGCAGTAATTACAATAGTGAGTGTGATTTGTGGTCAGGTAACGTCGTGAATGGACCGATCGGCAAGCAGATGGTTGACACGTTCTTTGAGTCGTCCGCTAACTTCGAGGTAACTCGCTCAAGTAGCATTTCCACTACCGCTGTGCGCTGCGTTGTGTTGCAAGCGATAGTGACAGATAGGCCTACATGTAGCTATTGCTCTGACACGCGCTTCAGCGCGTTTTAGCGCGTCATAGCAATAGTGAAAACATAAATTTCCAGGTTATTTAACGAGAAGCATGTCCAACAACTGCGCTGTGTTGCCTGCGCGTTGCGATAGCCTACATAATTATAGAAACACTATCGGCATAGCGCTTCAACGTGCTATAGCTATCTATCACTATCGCTCGCAACACAACGCAATGCACAGCTGTAGTGAAAATAATTCTTAATGATGTTTTGTTTATTGTGTTTCCTTAAAAGCACTGCGCATTTTGGAATTACTTATACGGAAGCATGTGTGTTATATTAATACACACAAGTAGGCCTATAAACATCAATTATACAAAAGTCTGCTTATACGCTCGTAGAATGTTTGCCTACTAGGATAATCTAATTATTGTTATCAATATTCTTATAACGTAGTCCATTGTGGACTTGTGTCTGATTGATCAGATTGAGTATTGAGTAGGATAGGTTTGAGAGTTATAGGGTGTTTACACGATCCAGCAAATGTCCAGCATTAGCACCGTGTATTTTGAATACATTTGCTGGAAGTTTGCTGGACGTTTGCTCTATCGTGTAAACACCCTATTAAACTAACTTATGAGCACTTCAGTCGATGGGTTAATCGACACCTATTCCACGATCCTTGACGGTCGGTCGTGTGGACTACACAGTTGTTCGTTTTTCGGCACTTGAACATGTGACCACTCATAAGGTTTTTCACTAGATCTAGATTTTTCTTATGTCGTCTGAATATTTGGTTTTTTCTATGAGTATCTGGGTTTTTCCTTTTAGCAAATTTTTATATTAATAGGCTTATGAACACGTTTATTCGCCATAAAATGACAAACGGAAAGACAGAAAGACAGACGGATACAGATAAAAACAGCGTATAGTATTTGACTCTGCCCTGCCATTCAACATAATGATGTAGGCCTAATAGAATATGACGTTTGTCTTCTGTTTCATTTTTGCGCAGGTGGCTAACTGCTGATTGTTAAATTAGTTACATTACAATTTGCATGCAGACATAACTTTTAACATTTTTACATGGAATACACAAAACACTGAGAATAATAGAGAATTAAACAGTGTAGGAAGTTGAAACATAGGTCTACCAATACCGATAGACAGTTTGTGACATTTGTATGATGTGCTACGGCTTATGTAACCTCGCAAATGTGTGTGGGAAGTCATAACCTTGATGTTTCCGTGGTATTTACCACTGAGAACTGACGTTACTGCATTAAACGCAACCTGAGTTTTTTTCTGGGTATTTTTCGCATCTGTACTTGGTTTTTTTAAAGACACCACGAGTGATCACACTGTTTGTTATAGTGCTGTTTACTCTGCAGAGACTATGGCAGACACAGATTTAACGCGAAAAAGCTGAGCTACAAAAGCAAAAGCACTGTGTTACAGCCTTATGGCAAGTCTCAAACCCGCGCACGCATTACATGATCACGCAGTTTCATGACGGTGTGTCTTATATTGACAAAAATTGTCGGATTAGTTTGCTTGCGTTATTACTAATATTTCGCCGAAGACTACTATTTTGCACGAACACATAAAATAAATATTTATAATTAGCCACGTTTTAAGTCGATAAATTAATATTAACGCAAGACGTAGATTGAAAGGCTTAAACATTAGGCTAGGCAAAGTGCCGCAGCGTTTAGTTGATCGCGCCATTGGTCAGTGGCGTCGCCGGTTTCGATGCGTCGTCCAGCAGCAAGGCGAACACATTGGAAATTTGATGTGAAAACTGTAAAGATGTGATTTTTAGACAACTAGAAATTTGGGGCAAAGCCCAACGTGAGTCCGCCCGGCGCCCTAAGTCTGACTGGGAGAAATTAGGGGGGGGGCAAAATTTCCCCGGCATCAAAGTCACGTGGCCCGAACTCAAATGCATTGGTATACGCCGAACGCGCATTGTCGACTTAGGGTAGGTCAACATGAGCGCT
>Ga0209367_1008715_pt1 | contig 13843 bp, 6 predicted proteins | sample WorMetLIZISLAND2_FD_187412 | JGI IMG/M metagenome (GOLD analysis project Ga0209367, IMG submission 187412) | Marine gutless worms symbiont microbial communities from Max Planck institute for Marine Microbiology, Germany - Olavius geniculatus... ... | reverse complement strand
AGCGATTGGGCCTCATGATCAAACCGCTTTGCGAAAATACACGTTCCACTGGCGCTGAGCTAGCTGGCACACACAGTACACGCTCAAGCAGCTTAAAGATGCTGCAAAACTGTGTGCTACTGAAAACTGATGCTTGAGTCAATAGTATGATTGAAGACTGCAAACATTATCGATATTGACAACATTTAGTACTTTTGGCATTGCCAAATTTCGAGAACACGAGAACAAGATGCGTGAGAACGAGAACAATTTGTTTGAGAACGAGAACGAGAACATTAAATTTGATCTCGAGACCAAGTTGGTCTCGAGAACTTAACATCCCTGGCACGGTTACGTGCCACCACACCCAACACAGTAGCCTCAGACAGTAAACAGTAGCCTATATATCAAATACTGTTTAGACCTACGCATCAGCATTAATCCCCGTTTGCATTTGTTAATCGACCACACAGGAGCTCGCCTGTACTCGTATTATAATCGATCATAATCCAGCTCCAATCCAGTAGTAATCTGGGGTTGGTCCAACACTAGTACACTGTATACTACCACAGCATAACCACGTAGATTTATATGCTGTGATAGTACACAGCATATGATCGGATGTTCTTTATCTGCAGCACTTTCCTGACTAAATGCCAACGCCAAAATTTTGATTTTTCTGCGTCTTTTTGTTTTCGAGTTATGAGCCCGTACGGGCCGGTCAGACAGACGGACGTGCAAGACCGGTAACGCGACCCGGCAGCTATGAGAAAAGCATAGAATGATTTAGTTCAGTTCCAGTGAAAGATTGAGGATTTGCCGGTTATGTAGTCAAGTCCCCTCCGAGTCTGAGTTCGGTTAACGAAATAATGACTAGTGTCCGACAGCAAACGCAATTACAGAAAATACAGATGAAATGTGCAACAATTCCCACGTAATAAATAGAAACAACAAACACAGAAAATCTCTACTTACTTCCAAGTTATCATGAATACGGGTCCAGTGGGTCCGAGTCCGAGTCACGAAAATAAAGACTCTGCAGAGTCCTACTCCAGTCCACTGCCGAAAAACACCAGTACTGCATCTCTGGGATTTGCCAAAAGTTGAGATGACCATTTGACCATGGCGAGCGCGAAGCACGAGCTTATAGGCCCCTAACGAAGGTGTGGGTGTGGAACCCCAGCGGGGTCCAAAAACAGAGCTCATTTTAGTGGTCAAAAGGTTACCCCTCCTATGCCTAAGGAGAGAGTCAAAACGACCCCTTTCTGCGGTTTTTTAAAGAATTATTTTTTGTCTTGCGCCGATACCACCAATATATTTTGTGTATCTGATCCTAAGCATTAAAGGCATTTTCTGACACTACTTTACCCTTGACAGGTCAGGATTTTCAGGTCCTGGAATATATCAGATAATACCGATAAATTTGGTCGCCGGTATTGCTGTTGATGCTGAAAATTATAATTAACGGCATTTTTCTTAGTTTTCGTGTTTATTTGTTGTTTATCCGAATAGTTAATGCGTTTCTGCAATTAAAAATACTTAAAATATATTTAACTTCAGACAGGAGACAAAAACGGTTAATTTTAACCTTATGCGCTATATAAATTAATGTTTTACTTACTTACTTACTTACTTTTTTTACCAAAAAATTATGGCAGACAGTTCTGATGTCCTTTTCTGAAATCCATTCAAGTGATGTGCAAAAATGCCGTAAAATATCAAGCAAATTGCGACTATTGGTGGAAGGGGTCGAATCGACCCCCTCTTAGGCTGAGAAGGCTGCCGAAAAAGCTTAGGCATAAAAGGGTTAAGCCCAGGCCTACAGCTGCTAAAAGTTTTCTGTCTATTTTCATACAAAAAAGTTAAAAGTTACAAACGAAACGAGACAAGAAAATTTACGCTCAGCACATTCTACTCTTGGTCAGTAATATCCCGTTTACACGATCGAACAAACATCGAGCAATTATATAAAATTATGTTAGCTTGACGAGCCAGCTCGTCGAGCCAGCTTTATCGTGTAAACGGGGTATAAGTAAGTGGCTGCCAGTTTCGCCCATACCTCTAGGTTCGCCAATGTTCTGTTCGTTGACCTCGATCAACAAAGTTTCTCCGTAAGCTAATACGTTGGACCCGGTTAGTTATTGGATGGACGACCGTCTGCAGACGGGTGAATCATCTCGGTAAGTACGCTAAGTAAGTAAGTAAATGATTTATAAAGCGCCAAAGTCTCAGAAAGAATCAGGGCGCTAGCAGCCACCAAAATCAACTCAGCCTGGCCATCCCCCGCGAGCACACAAACAAAAGCTGGAGCATAAACATGCACATCGCGCGATGCACTAGCCATGAATAGACGTGGGTCCGTGGTCTAATGTGTAAACTGGTGTCTGCCTAAAAATAAGGAAACGGAGATCAGCGTGGCTCGGGAATGACATTAGCTTTGATGCAGTAGCTGGACATGGAAACTGCTTCCAAGAAGGCAGCACTGTAAAGCAATGATGTTGTAAACACAAGACTAGATTCGCGGAGACTGTAGAAGTAGCCAGAGTGAAGCTGCATGGCTGACGGTAACGGAGCTGAGCAGATAACGACTCGAACCATTATCAGTGGCGCGTATACACGCGTACATATTCATCGGCTATTTTATCACTTGCTGTACAGGGAGGCGCAAAATAGTCGTAATAAATACGAGGAGCATTTCATTGCCATTTTCTGTATACCGTGTGCGATACACCTTACACACGTGCGTAAATGTAATTTAATATAACACGTCAACGGTATACTTGATACAACTGATCAAAAAGATACAACGTGACCGCACTTCACCGCAGTGACTTAAACTGATCGTTTCCCAAACCACGATTGAACGAAATATTTAACTACACGTAAAAATACAATTATATCCTACAGTTCATGTGCCACCTTATAGCGTATAGCTGTGTAAGTTAAGATAGACTTACAATAGGCAGTAGACAGATATACAACAGCTGCTAAGACATCATAGTTGTCATCATCCCATTCACTTATCATTTCTATCATTAGTTATTATGCGGCCTTCCAAATACTCGGCTTACACCTCTCTTTTCCGTCCCTTCCTCCGTCCATCTAACCCGAAGCCTACTGGCGCCCAAGTGACAAGTCGACAACAAAACGGCGAATAAAAAAAATCAAAACTGCTGATAACCACCAACCAGTTTTTCTCGGACCGCGCGGCTTTAAGACGAGCCGCAGAATTCGGCCGTTTTCGTGGAATTCGTTCTTTAAATGCATGCAGTCGAAAAGTTCTCAATTTACTTAATAAATAAGATCCCGTGACGTTGGGAAAATTCGCCACAATGAACCGCGGAATATGGCAAACTGGTCCCCGAAATTTGAAAAAAAACTGCAACGGAAAACTGTGATCATTTGAAAAGTTATCACTTCAAAGTTATCACTACAGTAATAACTTTTCCCAGAACAGAAGTGTGTATCAATTTTATTTTCAGTTTAAAAGTTCAAATATCAACAACGTCCTTGGCGGATTATTTCACAGCTACAGTGAAGCATCTGTCATACATCCTGTAATTGCAGCATTATGCAAGCTACAATACTTTCTTCCACAATCGTATACAGTCCTGTCGCGCCAAGTGATAGCAGCGAGCTAGTGAAGGGCCGAAAAACTATAGCTTATCACTGCGATAAAATTGTACCCGGTAGGCCTACTTAAGATGTGTCTTTCGGCAGAAAAGAAATTTGATTCGACTTGATTCGATTTCGATTTAGTGGTGATTCAGACCTCTCGCGCCAATTCCGAGTTGCATTTTGGACAGAGCCTAATTTGCACAGCGATACTTTTGCAAATTAAGCGACATTTATAGCATTAGAGGTATTTAACTGAACAGTATCCGAAGCATTGGTGTGTGAGTTACACTTTGAATTAATTTTAGTCAGTTAGAAGCATTGTGTTTAGCAAACAAACAAAAAAGCAAAATCATATAGCAGGATACAAGATCTTAAATGTTGGTTAATGAACAGCGATAGCAAACACATTTTAGCAACGCGATTACTTCGGATCGAAACGAAATGAGCTTGAATTCTTTTCGCTTCGCCGAATCGATTCGAATCTATTCGAATAATTGATTATTGCTAGCTGCACTATGCGGTCAGCTGCAGACGATCAGAGGGAGATTGACGTCACGTATAAACAATCGTCTTACTTACTTACTTGCTGATGCGTGTTGCATTCCACAGGGCAAACTATAAACAAGCGAAGACCTCAGCCCAGTGCTGACATTATATGCGACCGTCCGCCTAGCTATAGGCCTACCCCCTCACTCACCGCACTGCATAACCCTAGCCTCCTAACCGCAAACTTTGACATTTGACATTTTGAGCTCAAAACTGGCATATCGCCTAATCAAAACGTTTGCCGTAATTTCTGTTATTTTAAATCATACACCGTTTGTTAGAGTTAAAGAGACCCTGGGACGCTAACACCGTCAGACGCACGGACGAGTAAAACACGTGACGGGGCCTATCGGGACGCCAGCAACAAAAATGAATGTAGGTAGGCCTGAGTGAAATATGAAATGTGTGTTTTTTATTTTTCTTTTACTTACCGTGTATATATGTTTGTGTGTGTGTGAGTGTTTTTTGTGTAACTTTGTGTTATTTGTGTTTGCTATGGGCCGTGTTGCCTGAAATAAACCTGTGATGAAAAAGGTAACTTAGATCCCGGTCTGTAGGTTTACTTGCTATGGCGCTGCCTACATGTTGAGTCAGACTCGTGACTGGAAGAGCTCAAAGTTAACAATCATGAGCAACCACATGGTCAACGCAGCCTGGCCAATGGCCATCCCTTCGTAGTTCCAATGAGTATACAGTGAAATGTGCATCTGACGAAAACAAATACACCGCGCGGTACACTAGCTATCACCATATCTATAGTCTCGCAGTGTAAACTGGTGTCTGGCACTCTGGTTGAAGATTAAAAAAACGGTTATCAGCACCACTTAAGGCTTCATGGCTAGTGAATGACTGCTTAAGTTTACGTATATTACACAGTGTTTCATAAAAAGGACCCCTTTTTGTTTTTTTCATATTTCACTCAAATGATGAGCAATTTGCATGAAATTTTTACCAGTTGTAGCTGAATAAATACTAATTCGAAATGTTTTAAGAAAACATGGAGGTTGATTAAATATTCTTTGCTAGTCGTGATGTAACGCTGACATTATAATGTGTCACGGGTACAAACAGGCTAATCCCAATTGGTGCTGCCAGTTGCTACCCTGCTTCAATGGTGAAAAATCTGGTTCGTTTGTGTCAAATATTTGAAGTTTTACAGTTGCAGCCACAAAACGTGCAAAGCGATCGAATTTACGTGTCTGCGGGGATAGTTGTGGTCTTTCACATGTTCGAGCAACACAGTGCACTATCACACCGAGCTTGCAAGATGTTGAGTTTTTGGATCACAAGACGCCCGATTTCATGTTTCCATGTTGCTCAGTGCTGACACGATAAGCATTTTCATCAGCGAACCAGATTAAGTTCACCATCGAAGCAGGGTAGCAACTGACAGCACCAGTTGAGACTAGCAAGTTTGTACCCGTGACACATTATGACGTCAGCGTTACATCACGACTAGCGAAGAATATTTAATCAACTGCCACATTTTGTTCAATTATTTCGAATTAGTATTTCTTCAGCTACATCTGGTAAAAATTTCACGTAAATTGCTCATAAATTGAGCGAATTATAAAAAACAAAAAGGGGTCCTTTTATGAAACACAGTGCATAACAACAAGCACCAAAGTATTTTGGTAAAAGGCGAAAACGTTGATCGATGCTGCTACCTGGTGAATCATTATTCATTCTGTTTGTCGTAATTAGAAAGCAACTACAGGTTTTGGCTGGGGGTTCGACCCCAAATTTTCCCTTTTCCTGTGGAGCCAGGAACCCCCCATCTGATACAGTGTGTCACTGGATCACAAAAGTGCACCTCCCAAATGGCACCTAAATCCTTCGAACATGAATGTCACAAACGACAGACAGACCACGCTACGAAGAAACGTGTATAAATAGGCGGAATCGCTTGCGCGGCAAGACACGATTCAGGCTAATAAAACGCGAATCAACCAACCTGTGTGATCTGCAGATGACGTCATCGACGAGCCGATGCAAAGCAGCAATAATAGCAGTATCACAGGTCGATTAACTCGTACTTTTGCCATGTCTGTCTGGCGGTATAATACGGGTTGATGTTCAGAGTCAAACAGACAGGCACCTGCACCCACTCGGAATCGGTGCAGACAGCGACTGTAGCCCACTGGCAATCAGAGCTGATTGGTGCAGACTTGACTTGACTGAAACAGTGTGCTACACCCGGATCGGTTGAACTAGCGCGTCTGTCTGCACATCAGCAAAACATTTTACGCATGCAATATCAATCAACCACCGATCATCATCAATCAGTGCGTTTATTTCAGACCCTAAATCCACAATTTTATCACAGAAAAAAACAGGAACGCATTTAGATGTCTGAAAGTGGAGCAAGTGTACAGATAACAGAAAAAATTGAAAGACCTGGCAAACGTTTTTCGCTTATGACTATTTTCCCACTATTGTTTTAAAAAATTCTCTGCTTTTAAGGGGCGCAGGCGCAGCCCCCTCAAATATGCTCCTGGAAAGGCAAACAGACAGAAACATGAGCACAAATTTGTGAATAAAAGTAAAACACGCCCACAGAGAGCTGTAGGCGCGTTTACGGCACACAAGATAATCCGTGCACGAATTCCAACGATTAAACCAGGAACGAAATTTTTACTAATTACATTTCAATGTCAGATAGCCTAGTTAAATACGAGTATCAGCTCTCATAGACATAAGCATTGCCATCAGCAAAAAAAACTATAGTGAGATGCGTAATTCAAAAGCTGAATTTAAATCAAAATTTTTCCCAACTCAGTCTACGCGTCCTGACCATTAACCAAGTTTTTGACAGCCACTAAGTTATTGCTCTCCAAACGTTTTGATGTTTAGCAGATTTGCATAATTCTTCTTTTCTAATGAGTCGTCTCTCAGTTGAATCCTTTTTCACCGTTGTCTTTATTCTCTAGCATTCGTTCTTCTGTCGTAGCATTCTACCAAGCATCACGTGCCGTACATATAGGCCTACAGCAGTGGTGTATTTTAGATTTCGTGATTTCGCGAACGGAGACAAAACGTCGACACAATCTTTTATCCCTCAGGGTACTGGATGAAGGTCACGCGCCGTAATCCTGGCTGGATTACGGCGCGTGACAGAGATAACACAATGTGGCAGCTCACGCAGATGACGTGCCGTATATCTCTGAGATGAATTTTCTGCAGAGAACTATAAGCGTCATTTAACGGTTATCCTATTTAACCTTTAAACAGGAAGACAACCGTTACGGTAAAACGTATTATCTCACTCCAGTAGTATATCGCCATAATTATACTAAAGAAACTCGTTTAACGTTTATAAAATTATTCGAGATTAAAGCTCTTCACTACAATATTGGTGCAGCCAGCGAGTTCTTTTTGTCTGACTCTGAACCGCGGCTATTTGAGCTTAATTAAGCAGGTTGGCCCAACACTATAATGCACCGCAGCGATGCACGGATACTGTGTATTGGTTTATGCCGAGTTATATTAGCCATTAACGCCAGCACGAAACACTTCATGACGGCTGCTTTAAAACGCGATGTAGTCTCATCCAGTTTTTTGTGACTCTGTCCTCGCCAGCCGCATGAGAGTTATTGCTCGTCCGTCTGTTTGTCCCATACGGGCTCTTAACTGGAAAATTAAAAAGCATGAAAAAAATAAATTGACGTGAACTTTCCCCAAACCGAAGTAACAGATGTACCAATGTTCAGCTAAAAAAAGGTTAAAGGTTAGGTAGACGGCCGCATATACCCAATATTTCGGCACTGGGCAAACATAGCTTTCTAGTTGAGATAGTTTTGTACGGTTTTGTCTGATTATGTATTAAAAGAAATTGTATCTGCTCAGACTCTGTTATGAGGGACGGGTTAGCAGATCTGTTTTGGAGGCCAAACTTTACGACCTCATTCTACTCATCTCGGCCTCATAATGCCGTGGCCTCGTTTTCGTGTATTTTGGCCTCGTGGCCTTGCGGTTGCGGCTGACCGTCATTGCGCTGACCCTAGTGTGCCGTGGGTGCAGCCGCCCAACGCGCAATCCGCCAGCTGCAAGTAAATTGACATTCACACTAGACACGGGGCAATTTCTGGAAGTTTTTTAATTTCCGATATCTATGATCTTCCATCTTTTGAGCTGAAACCGGCAGATCGGTAACTCCTGGCATGGAAAATGTTTACACAAATTCTGGTTTTCCTACTAGCTTTTTTCTTTTTGAATTACGAGCCAGTAGATGAGACAGGCGGACCGACGGACGATCAAGCATGACCCGTTACGCGGCCTATATAATAGGACGGCCGCATAGCACAACATTGCCTGTCATCATCATCATCATCATTTTATTTCGTTCATAGACAAATAGCATGACATTTTAAAGGTCACAAGTAATGAACTAGAACGACAAAGACAACACTGACAGCCGCCCATAAGCCTAAATAATACAAAACACATGCAAAATAAACGAGCAGTTAAAAACACTTCAAAAATACGGCAAAATCAACAGAGCCTATAGACTGTTTAAAGGTGTTGAGACTTCTAAAATTAACACTACTTGGTAATGAATTCCAAACGTTTATAATGCGCTCACAGAAGAACGACGAGCGTGCACTATGGTTTGTACGATGCTTGTAAAGTTTAAACTGATGACCGCGTGTTGACACAGCAGAACAAAACTCAAACAAATTCACATCTAGATCCACATGACCAAAAAAAATCTTGTAAGTTAATATTAAATCAGCATGTAATCGACGAAGCTCTAGGCTGGAAATGCTTAGGCGTATTAGACGTTCTTGGTAAGTAAAACTTTTTAATTCACGTAATCGCTTAGTGAAACGCCTCTGTACGTTTTCTATGGCCTGAATATTCTTTTATGAACGTTTGCTCCCGTCCGATGTGTCATGTTTGTTTTCGGCCTTGGTCAGTGTTTGGTGTTTGCGTTCGTGGTACAGCGGTTGATCAATAACTATTCATTGGCGTATAGAGGCACCATAGCGGATATTTTTACGGCTGCCTCCAAAATTAAGCCTATAGTATAATGACCCTATAACCAGAACTATAAACGGTAGGCCTATCCAGACTACGGACGTACTGGTGTGTATATAGGTCTACATGTACGTGCGTAGTAGGCCTACGTCTGTAGGGTGAAAGGTTCATAACTACTGTATGTCGGCCAGGCACCGAATTATTATTGTCTTCATGACCTTTGACCGTTTGAGCTAAAAAAAATTTATTCCCACATAGGCCTACTTGGAATCGCGCACGAAGTTTTAAGGCGCTCTTCCCAAGCTGGGTCCGCGTGCCTTCACAACAGAATGAAAAGTTCTGACTTGTCCGCCACAATTTTAAAAGATGACAAAAAAGACCCACATCCATGTTTTTATAGCGTTCATTACAGCAAATGCCGAATATGTCGTCGGCCAAAAAGCCTTTACAGGCCCCAGCCTATCGAAGGTGACGGCATAGAATAGGCTAATTAAGTCGACTCTCTAGTGTACAGCAATATTATAAGCCTATGTCGTACGTACATTTTGTAGGCTATACCGGTATAGCATAACAGGAACTGCCCTGACATACTGTCACACGCAGCGGCATATAGCCAGGATTTGTCAATGGCAGGGGTCCATGGTCAGTGGGCCAGGCCCCTCTAAAGCCAGCCAAAAGCTTTTTAGCTTTTAACGTCGCACGAAAACGGCAAGTTGGCCTTATTAGGTCGCCGGAACGGTAGTTCACGGAAGGCCTTATGTTTTACTGCAGTTCTTTTTTTCATCGTGAGATCTCCGAGGTCACTTGGCCGATCGCCGCGAAATTTTGCGTCCTGGTCGGAAGCACGTTCAGTTTTATAATGCCGGTCAAAAAATTTGGGGGCCTGCCTCAAAAAAATTTGGGGGGCAAAAACACGCTAATTTTGGCCCGATTTCGGACCCCTTCTCACTTTGAGCGCGGATATCTCCGGAACAGATAGAAATATCCCAAATCGGAAACCTATTTGACCGATAGCATTTCTTCCCGCGTTGGGCGAAGAAAGTTCGGTGATCTTTGGTCCACTAATTACGGAGATTTAGAGGTGCAATTGTACTCATAAATTTGACTTTTTCGGAATACCATATTTCGGCCTCTAGGGGGCGCTGCGCCCCGAAATTTTTACACGCGCTACAGAATGGCCAAGTCTTGCTAGCGTATACCTTATCGGGGATGGGGGCTCCCCCAACAATTTTTTTAAAGGGGGGTCAAAATTGGCTTAAAATTTAGCGTATGAGCCACTAGATCTTTTGCACTAAGTGGATTAGCCTAATAAAGCTTTACCATTTGATGTGCCGCTGGATGGGAGTGTTAACGCGTGTACTAAATTTGGGGGCACGGCCCCCTTAAAATTTGAGAAGGCAAAAAACGTCCAAAATTCGGCTCGATTTAGGACAACTTTCGACTTTGACTGCAGATATCCCTGGAAATGATTAAGATATCGACAAGCGGTCAACGGCGTTATACTGTCCCTTATGCGCTGAACAAAACAATTACCGAGCCGTTAATTATTTTTTCACGATTAGAAGACAAAACGTCAGTATCATACTACAAAGTCAGTCACTAAATAGTCGAGCAACAGACAATGGGCGACTTCACTTTTTGACTTAAGTAAATAGGCCTACTTAGACCGAAGTTTAGGCTCAGCGAAAGTCTAAGTCAAAAAGTGAAGTCGCCCAATGGCAATATCAGTGGTAAGTATATGTAGGCTTAAGTTAAATCAATAATCTGCAGATCATTCTGATCAAGAGTGAAAGTTCTTATCAAATTGTTGTTGGGAAATTAATTCAATTCTAGTTGACATCCTGTTATACTGCATGGAAGGCCGACGATCTTTGTTTCCTTTTCGTTCGCATTAGTTTGGCCAAAATAACACTGTCTGGAAAAGCTGGGATATATTCACCAATACGCCTAAGACTTAGTCAGAACTCAAAAAGCTAGGCTTACTGTGCTACTTACCTCACACACACGACGGGTTTAATAGATAACAGATAATACTTAACCGACGACAGACGTGTTTTGGCGCCGCCTGAGTACACGCAAAGTAAAACATTTTTTTTCAAACGTTTGCTTTTTATATGTAGCAGTAGGCATGCTCTGAAAAGAAGTAGGGGACGCCTGCAAGAACTCAGTTGTCGTAAGGCAAAACTTGCTTGAAGTTTTGCTTGCTTTGCGTTTTGTTTTAAAACAGCGATACCGTACGCACAAAGTTTGTTACAACACACTGAAACTTAGGCCGACTGTCCAGTAAAACTAATACAGGTGTGTGTGGTTCTATAAAAAAAGAAATGGCGTACGTGTTAACTCTCGCCTTCAACTGCTTAGCAGCCTCCGTGGATTCAGCGTACCATCATCATCGCCAGAGTTGCAGTGCAAAACTTTCGGTGCTGTGGGGATCGTTAGCTTCGTCGAATAAATTCCTATAGGCCTATTTAAATTCATCAGCCGTTCCTTGTCGAGATCAGAAAAAGTTGCAACTTCCAGCAATCCGGTTCATCGAAGTTGCACTGCACGATCGCACGCTCTGAACCTTCAAATCCGAGCACTGCAATAGGCTAGTGCAATTTGTGGCAGTTGGGCGATTAGGTCGTAACGAAGCCAACATTCCGGCACAGAACGTTCGCAGTTTAACGCCGTAGGTACATCCAGTAGAATACGCTAACGATATAACTTAGGTGTAAAAACTATTAGTTAGCCTATACTGAACTCAATCGACAGAACATTCGTTCGTATGCTCGATGCAAGTCGCTTGTTCGATCGCAGTGCTGTATGAGAGACTGAACAGCCGAGTAGTGACTAGTGAGTAGTGTACTACTGTAAGTCACTGATGTGCGGGCAGCGGATTGCTTCATCAACGAACTCGCGATCCACACTAGTTCCAATATCCGCCAATTCCACTCGGGATAGAATGCCACATAAACTGGTGGCACGAATTAGAGGCCGTAGTTACACCTAATAATCTATGCAATAAAATAATGCATTCATTATTTTGCAAATGTTTTTATTATGAGGCTGTCCTAAACCCTAATAGGCTGCATTGTTTTACGGGTCTTGCCCGTCCGTCCGTGTGTCTAAGTCGAAAACAAAAAAGCGTAGAAAAAAACCAAAATTTATGACACGGTTTCCCAGTGTATGTGTAACCAGTGTGACAATCTTTAAATTTTGTTCAAAATTTCAGAAGGCCAAAGTTCAAGCTGACCGGACAGAAAACGACGTCTATCTGACGTAGGCCTGCCTCGTGTTTGACTCACTCCCACACCAGACGGCGGCTCAGTCCAGTGGGTGAGTATAGATTGAACTGGTGTGCAGTGGACACTAGAAAGACGGCCGCATAAATGTCGGCACACATCGGTTGGCGACAGTTTACTAAGTTTCGAACTTTGTCAAGTCGAGCTTCGACTTCGAGTTTTGACTATCTTCTTTCAAATTTCCGAGATGAGCTCCGAAAGACGCATCATTTGCGCACTAAAGTACAGTGCGGCCACTGAAGGTCCTCTTAAGGTCTCTGATTTGGTGTCAATTTAAAAGGGCTTATAAAACTTTCTATTAGCGATTATTAGTATGGCTCTATCTCGCGCCGTTTCTGAGATAGGCCTACGGCGAGTTATTGATTCAAAATTACCAATTTTTCCTAGCCTTCCCTCATTTAACGCCCTCGGTCGGGGCGACACGTTTCGAATTTCTGGAAAAGCTTTACGGATCCTGAAACTAGTCTTTGTGGCAACCCACAGTAAAAATTTCGTGATCCTGTCTTGCGTCGTTCTGACACAATACAGCACTGTGATAGGAGAACAGACAGACGAACGAAAGTCCCGACGATAGCTAAGAGGCGCTTAGCATGCGCACTGTCGCGCGTAAAATGCAGAATTTGAAGCTGAAGGGTACCGTTTTAGACAATGTGGGGGCAAAATTGAGCACCTATGATCTAGCTCCTCTTGTCAGAAATTTGCGGCTGTCTGTCGGAAAAATGCAACATTGCTGCCCCTACTAAAATTTTAGGCCTAATCCACGACGCCGCCGCCAACACGGATTGGCAATAGGTCTACTAAATAACAGCAATAATATTATGGATTTAATCCATGATCCTTGCAGGATGGGTTCGAGGTCAACATTTTCAAGATCAAGACCAACAAGACCACTGGTCTTCGAGACCAAGGCCGAGACAAAGACCACCAAGTAAGTCAAGTTAAGTATGACTATTTTATACAGCTAATTCTTAATTATTCCAACCGTAGTGAACCACAAAACATCACTGACGCAGGATTAAGGCCTACTTTTTACAACTGGGAGGGCACGCACGAGTAGCCTAGGCAAAAATCTTTGGAAATGGCGAGCATAAAATATGATAGCTTTATCCACTTTGTTTACGGACGGACGATTGCGTGAATTAAGCAATTTCTGACCGGAAAAGATAATCACGGAAGAGAGAATCTCTGAAATCTAAGTAAGTACGTGCATATTGAAAGTGCGCAATGTCAGCTAGTTGATATACAGGGTGGTCCAGCTAAAGTGAAGCAAACTTACATTTACTGGTAACATTTGAATGCATAGGTAAAATTCAATGATTTGTTGCAAATGTAAACTGCATACAACAAGAAGTGGTGTGATGCAAATTTTAAGAAATCCAGCATCGATTTTTTTTGATGAGTCGGTCAAGGCTTGATCTGCACCAAGCTTTGCTGGCAAA
>Ga0209367_1008714_pt1 | contig 13843 bp, 7 predicted proteins | sample WorMetLIZISLAND2_FD_187412 | JGI IMG/M metagenome (GOLD analysis project Ga0209367, IMG submission 187412) | Marine gutless worms symbiont microbial communities from Max Planck institute for Marine Microbiology, Germany - Olavius geniculatus... ... | reverse complement strand
TAGTGACAATTCGCTTGTCAATGCTGTTTTATCTTCGGACTTGTTTTTTAAATCTCCAGTTTTTAAATGTTGGCGAAGTAGTTTGTTTTAGTCTTTTTTAGTCTTTGTGTTTGTGTGTGTTTTGTGTGTTCATGGGCCTCGAGCCTGCCATTGAAGACAAATAAATAAATAAAATAAATAAATAAATATAGCAATGGGACAGATAATTATTACTGCCGTGAGGTAACGAATCTCTCTATTCTACCAGTCACTTGCGTGGCGCGATATATGTTAGCAGCGTTATTAGCAACTTACATGTAGCTGCATGTTCGGTGCTCGAACCTTTGGTCATATCGTCATGCACACATCCTATTGACATAAAGCTGAATTAACCTACGTCACGCGTTCCATGTCATGTCTGAAGGATAGACCGAAGCTTTTCGTTGAGATATGTTAGGCACCCGTTTTCCCAATTGCAGAATTTCCTACAGGGCGCAGATCTGAGATGTGCACGAGCTATTTTCTACCCTTCCGCGATCTGTTAGGAACTTGCTGCGATAAGCTTACACCGCAAAATGTCACTTTCTGAACGCCGTATCTCATGATGGTAAAAAATACAAAAAAATCTCATCACCCGTTGGTGTGATGTCCCAGTTCTGGGGTCCTGCCGACTAACTATTCAGATCCAGACCCAAACTACCAAAATCTAGCCACTTTTTTGGCCATAAGAGATCCCATCCACAAAATTGCATCAAAATCTGTTTACAACTTCTTGTTATCTAGCCGACAATCAGACAGATAAACGGACAGATCTTATCACATAACCTTCTTTCTCGGCAAAAGTAATAATAATCGTGCTGTTGCGATGTGTGATGGCATAGGAGCAGTGAGAAAGACTTGGTGGCTTTCTGCGTGACTTAAGTTTCGAACGTTGTAACTCCGTGTGCAAACATATAAATAAATTTCGAAGGACTGTTAATAATCACCAGTACCAACAACTAACTACAGTAATTTGGTGGTAGGCGAAATAGATTTCTTTTTATTTGCCAGGTGACAGCAGCAACAATGCAATTGCATGTCTTCCGACTCCCATTTAACAGTGTGTCAATTGACCACACAAGTGTACCTGACAGACAGACGACAAACAGACAGACCACGCGACGGAAAAATGTCTAGCAACAGGCGGAATCGTTTGCGCTGCACGACGCGGTTTCGCTCAATAATTACGATGTGTCTGCTGCTGCGTTGTGTGACTGTGACCATTAGAGAGATGATGAGCGGCAGCGACGCTGCTGTACGCCGACGCAAGAACGTCGTTGCTAAGCAACCGGCTGCTGAAGCTGACGACGATGCCGATGACGTCACGATAACGCCGAGTGATGATGACGTAAAGACATCACGTGACCGTGGTGACGTCAGTTGTCTGAATTGTCTGAATATGGTAAAAGGCTTCTTGGTGGTTCTAGTGTCTCGATTGCATCAGCCCGTTGACGCCAGCTCTCTCGCTGTCTTTCGACTGCTATTCGGTATGTACGCGCTGGGCCAAAAAGTAATATTTTTGGTATTTGCGTTTCTTTTTGTGTCAGATGTATTTTTGTTTACTCGTGTATTTTATTATTAAATGACGTAATTCTTTGTGTGCCGATGACAAACAAATTTGGTTTTTATGCGGATAAATTGTAATTTTTTTTACGATAGCAAAATTAATTAACGACGAGCGTTGTTTAATTCACAATCTGCGTGGGTGAAAAAACACTGGGATTCCGAAAAAAATGTTGAAATATTTTAAATAGATAAACACATTTAAACAGTGATTATAATAGCAAATGCTGAAACAGTAATATAGATCTAGCATCTGGTGTTTTTGACGTTTATTATGGCATTATATTGCAGTAGTTAAAAATGATGTCACTTTTTGGGCTCACCCGATATGTAGTGGAAGTACTAATTACAGATACCGGGTGCCATTAGTCCATCTTGTAATCGTTGTCTATATGCCGATGCAGCATAAAAACATAAACCTAACAAAACGATATGATACGATGCGATGTGATTATTAGCACTTGAAAACTGACAGGCAGGTTAATCTGGCACATGAACTAAAAGGAACTTTAAAATGTTTTAAATGAAAACTGAGAAACTAAAATAAAAATACAGTTATATTGTAAACATACAAAATCAAGAAACTGTCTGAGAAAATTACATAAGCCTAGCTATACCTGCATTGTAGGCCAACAAGGATCAGATTTCTTTAAATACAGGGTGGGCCAAAAAACCGGACAAGTTTGAGCTTTGATAACTCAGCGACGGTTACCCGTAGAAAGGCGTGTTATATGTCAAAAGTTTCAGAATGCTGTAAAGAATAAACGACAAATTTGCATAGTGAAGCATTTAAATATTTTTGGCCTAATTTGCATAAATATTCGTCTCCCCCGAAATTCTGCCAAATTTTACTGTAACACATGGATTTAACATGGATATTTGAGCTTTCATAACTTAGCGATGTTTATTGGTGGAAAGGCGCGTAATACGCCAAAAGTGTCAAAATTGTGTACAAAAAAGTGTACAACTTGCATGTTTCAACATTTAAATATTCTTCGCCTGATTTACACAAATCTGCCCACCCCTGAAATCATGCTAAATTGGCAGTAACGCATGAATTCAAGTTGATTTTCATTCAGCATACAGTAAAATATTAACAATCATTAACATATTCGTTAATGTTAGATGAAATTCGACATAGGCAGTTGCCCAGCTTTTACATTCATGACCGTCATCAGTCCTTTTAGGCAGCTGATCGATCGCCGTAGACAATGTGTTCAGGATCAGCTAAGCCCAGCATTCGATTAGCACACGTTTTAGCTGGTCAGTTACTGAAATTTTGTAACCTTGCTATCTGTTGCAATGCCCCCACACTGAATAATTCACAGAATTTAAATCTGGACTTTTTGGCAGTGAGTTTTTGAGTTCAATGAACTCGGGCACATGGGAGTTCAGGCAAATGTCTATTTCAGGGGTAATGAAGATTTATGCAAATTAGGCAAAGAATATTTAAATGCTTTACTATCCAAATTTGTCGTTTATTCCTTACAGCATTCTGAAACTTTTGACGTATCACATATCTTTCTACCACTAACCAACGCTGAGTTATCGAAGCTCAAACAGGTCCGGTTTTTTGGCCCACCCTGTACATGTACGTGAGTGAGTGAGTATGTAAGCAAGCAAATTTATACAGCGCTTATTGCATAAATGTCGGTTTAAAGCCCGTTGGATTTGTCCGAATTAAATTGCTTTGATTTATATGCAGTATTCGTTGTTGTCAATCCAGCTTTTTTTGAACAAACAATCTTCGCAGTTCCGTTAGGAGTATGGTGTCGCCAGAAGAGTAGTTAGTGGAATATGCTGCTTCGTGATTGGTCAGTAGGCGGTGCCATCGACAGACGCTCTATTTCTATCTGTGCGAGATAGTAATTATCGTCTCGGCGCAGCTAGATATCAAAATATCGCCGTACATTATTGACTACGTCTGCTGGAGCGCTTCGTCATTTCCGATAGCAATATCTCAATCCCTACGTCATTTGGCTAGCTGAAGACGGTGCGGTGCGGGGTTATCACGACAAAACGGATATTAATGTTACGTAGGCCTAAGCGTCAGCGCGCGTACCTGTGACGTCAACTGTCTGATGACTTCAGTTCAGTATCAAACTATATCGGTCATAGCTAAGCTTACTGCTTGAATTTTAATGGCGATCCGGTTCAGGGTGCGGATCCTGGGTTTTTGAATCTTGATCCAGATCATGTACACGCAACATTATTTTGTTGCATTGAGTCTGTTATGTTCGCTAGGTGGCGGTGCCGTTATCGGCGGATGTTTGTGCTCTCCCGGCACTGACTCTACTCTGGTTGTGATGGGCAACCGTGTTTAGACGGAATCGCTCTTGAGCGCCAGCGATTCCGACTCGTCCTATACCAATGTCTCCATGGCGTGGTCTGTCTGTCTGTCGTCTGTCGCCTTCGTGGACCCTGTTTAACTGCTTAAACCGCTCGATATATTTAGATGTCATTTGACAGGTGCACTTGTGGGTCTATTAATAGGCCTGCGTCGTTATAGATGGGGTCCCTGACCCCAGAACATGGGGAGATTCTGGGTAACCCTTCAAAAACATGCAGTTGCTTCCGATTAACGAAAAAAGTGATCTACAGGGTGCGGCAGAAAAAAAGAACCCCCTAAAGTTTTTTTGCTGTTTTCTCAGCAACCGTTTAGCATTTTAATCTGAAAATTTACAGATTTATTTACTAAATTGTTCTACGGCTAAATGGCAAATAAAATTTGATTTCATTAAAAATGACGAAGTTATAGATTCTTTAACATGACCGTTTACCGATTTTTCAGGTGAAAAAATGTTCAAGTTACAACACCGGTTCAATAACATCGTTGAAACTAGTCAAACAACACAGTTGACTAATGATCAGATGCCAAAATTCCATTGTCACTGTGAATGTTCGAAGTGTCCACCGACAGCTCCAAGCTCCAACACAAGCCTTTAATCGCTTAATTTGAGAAGTCTTTCACAGTCTTGTCGATCGGTCTTTGTGGTAGGTTGCTCCAGATAACCTGAAGCGATTCCTTGAGTTCCGCGATTGTTTTTGGCTTTGTTTTAAGCTTGCAGTAAGCTCCAACATTGCACACCACACGTGATAGTCCACCGAGTTTGCATTCGGCGAATTTAGAAACCATTGGTCTGTTCTGATGAAATCTGGACAGTGGGCCCGCAGTCAGTTTCCTGCGCTGCGCCCTGTGTGTGCTGATGCGCTGTCCTGCTGGAAGATGAATCCGGTGGCAGCCGGCGATTGTTTGAAAAGAACGACAGTTTAGTGATAATTTATAAACAAAGTAAATTGCTGTTTGTCAAAGTGTCACTATGACGTCATCGGCAGTAACGTGATAACCGGTTTTTGAAAATTAAATAGCATTTTTAGCTTAAACATTTTTAATGCTGAAAAATCGGTAGTCGGTCATGTTCAGAAATCTATAATTTCGTCGTTTTTCAACAGAATCATATTTCACTTAACAGTTAGATGTAGAACGTTTCTACAAATAAACCTGTAAAATTCCATGTTAAAATTCCAAGCGGTTGCTGAGAAAACGGCAAAAAACTTTAGGGGGCTACTTTTTGCCGCACCCTGTATGATTCACCGAGTGGCAGCGTTGATCAGCGGTTCCGCCTTTTACAAAATTGCTTTAGTCTTTGTTAAAGCGAGGTGCGCTAATAGGTGGCTAGTAGGTGGAACGATACTGCTGCTGTTGTAGGGCTGATGATGCTGATGGACATTCCGTACGAGCGAGGTTTGTCACACGCGGACATGAGGTGGGGTGATGGCAGTCAATGCAACTTCCCGCTCTTCTCCTGGATGTCCCCACTCCCTTTGCAGTGGATGTACGTCGTCTACTGGATCATGCTGACAGGTATGGTAAACTATGTCAGCTCATTCCCGACATATTATGCTACCGTCCGCTAGAACTCGCATCATCCTAACCTTTAATATTTAGAAATGAAAATTGTCACGTGTTCAATTTTGGCTTTCTGTGCTTTCTAGTTTTCAAATTATGAGTGAGTCCGCACAGGACAAACAGACCGACGGACAGACAGACGGGCAGGCAAGACATGTATTGCGGCCTATAACGGTTAGTAACAAATCTAAACACTGTGGTTTACCCGCACCAAATGTATCTATCTAAGACTTCGATTTTTTACGCGTGAAAAACAAGTGCGTGGCTCGGTAGTCTAACAGTAACGTGTCGGACTTGTAATCCTGAGGTAACTCAGAGGCGCAGGTTCGACTCCGCACCAGGACACTGCCGGGTAACGACCTTAAGCAAGTTGTTTACACATGTGCCTCTGTCACCAAGCAGAATAATTTGGTACCGGCTTCACCGCTGGGACGTAAACAGGCACACCTTGCGATACACTGGCCCCGTATCCGTGGTCTTGCAGTGTAAAAACTGGTGTCTGGCTGAGGGCCTTAAGAAACGGAGATCAGCGCCGCCCTATGGGCCGTAAGGCTCGGGAAGGACTTTGCGTTATTGCGTTTGCGAAAAACAAGTAGCCTTCTGCTGTAGCGCGTCTCGGTTAAGACAATTTGCGAACAGGAATTGCTATAGGCGTGGATAACTCCACGGGTGCCTTCAGGATTTGCCAAACGAACGACTAGCGCTCGTCAACAGCGGATAAATACCGTACTATATATAGTGCTGCTATAGGCCTACAACTACTATTGCTAAATAGTTGAGTTCATTACGATCAGTGAGCATAGAGTGCAGTCTAGCAACTTGTATTTACAGAATATTTTAGCGCTGTTTTCACTGCGTGTACAGAGCGACGTATTCGAATTAAGCTGAACTGAACTGACATGGTTTAGTTTTTGACGAAGTGACCATTGAATTGGCAGTAATGCATTACAGTAGGCACTGTCTAACGGCGTCGGTGGTCTAAGTGGCTACGCTCACGTACGCGTCAACTAATGATTAGTGGGCTTACCCTGCTTTTCTAAACTAAAGCATTTCAGTTCAGTTACGTCGCTCTGTACGCGCCTATAGGTGCGGCTGGTATAATGCTTGGAGCGTACTTTCACGTGAGCTGTGTGTTGTTCCTCGCACCTTACTGGTACGTGTTCTTACTGGACAAGCTGAGCTGGAACAATCATTCGTACCTCTACGGACTCATCGCATTCCTTCTCATCAGTTCACGCGCCAACCAGTCGTGGTCTGAACTGAACGCAACATTTCTTACGTGCACATCTTTTAGTATCAGTTAGCTTACGGATGTTGAGTAGGTTGTCGTATAACAAACTGGTAGGCGATGTGGCTCGTGAGAGCTGCAACAGCCAATTACTGTCGTGTTGCGGACAGACCGGCAAGCAGACGGAATCGTATACAGATACGCTGCCTGCGAATAAGGGTCGCTTATAGCTTGCATTTTTGCAAGCCAATGAAATCATGGAAATCTACACGATTGTTGTTTCAGAAAAAAAATTGAAACACCTAAAATGCATCTGTTTTATCAACGACTTGCAGTTATTTTATACGTCAGCACTTTCACAGCTTGTCTTTCAAGTTTGGGTGAGATAATTTCGTCATGTATACTAGGGCTACTGTAAAAATTTGGTGATAATGGTGGTTATAATGGTAAGTTTACGTTTGTCGTCAAAATTAACAGAAATACGTAGCACGAAAAGACTAAAAAGTAAAAAATAAGTAAGGTCACCAACGGCAGTGACTGATAATCATACTGTTCGAAACAACCTGACGAACTTAAGTCAACATTTAACTCATATAATAAATATGATTATTTTATAGTGTAGTATTCGTAAAATGTACGACTTTATGTCAGTAATGTGTCGCTTTCAAAAACCACAATTATGTTTAAATGCTAGTATAAATGACAGTAAAATAACAGTAAATAACGTGCAGTAATGCGAATCGTGCGACTGTACTATGTTTCAGGTCTTTGGATCGTTTGCTTGGAAGATGTTCTCGTGACGATACTGTGCCAAGCTGGAATTATTTCATACTTCGAGCCCAGGTTTGTCTCAACCGACTGCGTTAAATACCGCAACTCATTTAATAAAGTAACTAACTTTGCTAAGCCACCAGAAGAAAAAAAAACAGTAAAACGTGATGCGAACGCGCGTACGTTGCCCGTCGAGAGCCACAGCGGGGCCCGGGTAAACATTCTCACGGGGCCTCCAAACATTTTTGTAGGGCTCCTTTAGGGAGAAAATTTTTATTTTTTCAAAATGATCCATTCTAATGTATTTTTGTATTTCTGAGCGACGGCGGGGCCCCTCAAACGTTGCGGGGCCCGGGGTAGCTTACCCCCTACCCCACCCTCTCGACGGGCCTGGCGATGATGGCTGTAAGTATGATTCAAATTTGAAAATACACAAGTTTCTGCGTCAAACACGGGTACCCTGCTGAAAAGTGGTTATTTTACTGGTATTGGCTCGTTTAGCGTGAAACAGTTGCAGTTAGGCACAGACATGCTGCTTATCACAACAAGCACTAGTGACGAGCTTTTTAATGGTGTTTACGTTAATGACCTTGAATGACCTGGAACTCCCAAAATGATGAGTTTTGATGTTTTTTAACTTTTAGTTGCGATGCACATTTCAAGGGTAAATTGTGCCGAAATGGCTGCAGATAGACCTAGACAACCTCCGTATGACATTTTTAGCGTAGAACGTTCGTTTTTAACAATGTAAGTATTGACCTCTTAAATTCAAGAAATCTTTCGTGCGGAGGCCTCAGATTTGGGTACTCCTTCAAGACGCATTATTGTTATGCGCAAAAGCAGCCACTGCTTTCAGCGCGTCTTAGCCATCGCAATTCTGTTCGTCTGTCCGCCCGTCACACGGGTAGATCAGTCAAAAGCAATGCAAGCTAGGATTATCAAATCTTTACCGTCGGCTGCCTGAAAGACTCTAGTATCAGGGACCGTAAAGCTTTCCCATAAATTCGAAGGGGGTCACCCCGAACCAGGGCGCTAAATGAGAGAGGGTGGAAAAATTTGCGACTTTTGGCCAATAAGTCGCTGTATCTCAATAACGGTTGGAGATAGGGCCTAAGTTACTATTAATCACTAATAGGAAGTCGTACACTGGCTATCGATTGCCACCGAATTTAATGACTTTGATGACCTTGAACGTTAAAATAGTGGTTTTATGGATTTTTGGCTATTTCTCGCTGCGAGACACATTTCAAGAGCGAATTGCGCCGAAATCAATTGAGATAGACAGGGACAAGCTGCATACAAAATTTTCAGCAGGGAACGTAGATTTCGACGGTTTAAGTCTCGATTTTTTAGGTTCAAGAAAACCTGCGCACGAGGACATCAAAGAGCGGTACTGCCGTAAAAGTCGTTGTTTTACCGTTGTTGACCAGTCTTTCGTGAAAACGGTTGCAAATGGGCATGGGCATGCTGCCTATCACAAGCACTAGTGGCGAGCTTTTCAGTCGTATCAACATCGATGATTTTGAAAGACCCTGAACTTCCAAAATAAGGGGTTTTATTGATTTTTTTTTGCGATTTTTGGCTGCAGCGCACACTCCAAGAATGAACTACGACAAAATGGCTGAAGATCTGACTGACAATATTTGCTAACAGGAACTGATATAGGCTTTCGCGCGTCTCGTGAGCATTAGCTCAAATTTCTTGTTTTATTACATGCTGTACACGATTGCCCAAGTGGCATGACCGCTGCTATCGCGTGTCATGTGAGCTTTGTTCAAATTACTTGTTTTCCCTTGCATTTGCGTGGTTGTTCAGATTTTCATGGTTTACTTTTTCGCTGGGATCAAGAAGCTGGACGCTGATTGGTTGAACGGTTTCTCAATGACGAAGTTGTCTGACCACTGGGTGTTCGCGCCAATGAGGTCGATTTCATTAGTTTCCACTCGATACTATTCTGTTCGCAACATTGTGTCGCAAAAACATTATTTTGGCCGACCCGGCGACCATACTAACGGTCGTGCCTTTGGCACAAGATTGTGTCTGTTGTCTGTCGTCTGTCTGTCCGTAACGCATGTATTGCGGCTAGACAGAATGTCTTACCGGAAATCTTGTCTTAACAGGTAAATAGGGTTGCCCGACGGCTACCATGTGCACCAAGTCGGACTCCTCTACAGCCGTCTTTCATATCTGCAAACGGCTGTAATGTACAACGCCTGGCGAGATGACGGCGCGTGACGTCTGCTATACTAGCGTTGATTGTAGCGTTTCAAAGCAGCTTTAACATAGCGTCTATCTAACACTGTAGTTACATCCGGTTATTTGCTTTTTTCCCTCAACCGGAAGTCGGACGCTGGCCTTTGGACATAGGCGGTACGGTCGGCCTTTCTTAGCGGCAGCTGAATTTTTTATGTTATTGCTTTAGGTCACATAACTTTTTATAACTTTGTCTGTTGCCAACCAGTTGTCATGATGAACGACAGAGGTAGAGCTATGGCTGATGTGACTGTGCGGTAGACTGCTTCTGGGCGGTGACGTGGTGGATCTGTGGGTCGTCCATCGTGGCGGATTCATCATTGATCTGCTGGCTGGCTTCGCGCTGTCCTTCCAGTCAACCCGACTGATCGGCACCGTCATCGTCACCATGTTTCACGTCATGAACTCTTTCTTGTTCTCCATCGGTCAGTGCATGCTCCTCTTCAGGGATGCCATAGCGTTACATTAGTTTTTAAAAATGGCGTCGTGCCGCGGGGGTGGGGAGGGTCAGTTGCCCACTCTAAATTTTAGCTGTTTGAAAATTGTCAAAAAATTTAGTTGTCCGAAAATTTTCGTTTAAAAATGGACAATTTGGGGCTGAAAACCCCCATTTTGGAGAAACTTCTTAGCAAAATTGAAATTTTGAGCACCCCTAATCTCCTTTGTCGGAAATTTGTAACTTTCTGCCTCGCCTGTTTTTTACCCACGACGCCTCTGCTTTCTGATACCCTGTTTACACGATCAAGCAAACATCGAACAAACATCAAGCAAATATGAAGCATGCATAAAGCATAGCCTACACGAAGCAAACATGAAGCAAACATCGAGCAGACCTCGAGCAGACATCAAGCAAATGTCGAGCAAACATCGATCCAGCTCGTTGAGCCAGCTTCATCGTGTAAACGGGGTACGAAGCTTCATACAGACTATTACGTGGTCAGTACAGGTACAGCTGTGGGAACTCATAATTTATGTGTGGGTTTTTGTTGCTGCAGATAATGAAATACATGCGGAAAATTGAGCCCCATTGCGAAATTGTGCTTATTTTACAGTTACGCAGCAAATGCTTCAGTGCAGGACTGTCAGTGTTTGAATAGTGAAAAATAGCTGGGGTTGAACTTTTCGACTTTTGGAACCTAACTAAAATTGTGATGTAAATCATGCGTATATAGTATATAACTGCCCCCAGTACATAATTTGACAGTGTGTTAGGGGGTTAAGAAAACAGTTAAGGGGTTGAACCCTTTTAATCCTCCCGGCAATTCAAACATTGATGACTGTGAATCGTACGTCGAAAAGGCTATTGCTGCAGTATTCACTGATTTCAGAGCCGCATCTTTGCAGTGAAGTGCCACTTTAACCGCTGCTTGTTCAGGAATGTTTCCTTACGTAATGCTGGCGACAACTCCTCTGTTCTATGCGTACGACTGGCCGAGGCGAGCTGTTAACTACATCATCCGCCGTCAATCTCGTGACAATAGTGCTACTGCGACTCCACACGCTGATACTGAGGATACGCTAGCTTCTGCTGCTGCTGCTGATGATGATGATGATGTTGATGATAAAAATGCTGATGGCAATGCAGCTCGACATAAACTGGAAACAACAAACTCGCCCGGCAAGGTTTATAGTAGATTAGTAGCTGAAATTGTCAAAATTTCTTCAATGTAATTTTTTGGAACTTTTGTGTGCATCATACTTTGGCTATCCGCGGACAGTACTTAGACTTGAGCAAGGCTTGACAGTCTAGTTTTTAGCCAACCGTACTTATGTAACTGTCGAGTTTATGACGCGGTTGTCGTTTGTCGTCTGTCGTCCGTCTGTGGTTTGTCTGTCACGGATATGTTGTGGATAATCGGTGCAAGATAAAGCCTAATTTGCTATTGATTACTATAGGAAATCGCATACGCCCTTTTAGATAAGACAAAAGTTATCGACCTTAGGTAACCTTGAAAGTCACTGACAACCAGTAAGGTCGGCTATCCTAACGACAGCTGGTTTGTTTTTGTTTCAGCTGTTGCGTATGTGTTTATTTGTGTTGGTTTGCTCTGCTTTTGCGTGATTGCCGAATAAAGATACACGTAGGCCTAAACATTCAGCGTTTTTGTATTGTGCAGGTGCCGGCAGGGTTAAAAGTCAAAAAGGAACGTTTAACGAAGCTGAACAAGTCGCGTCTGGCGACCACCGTTGGCATCGTCTTCTATATCGTTCTGCAGATCTTTTTGCCTTTCTCGCACAGTGTCACCCCGGTAATAACGAACAGTATTTAAACCTATTAGCTTTGAATACACTTAAACGATCTATGACTAACTTAACAAAAGCTCTGGAGATTTATTTGAAAAGTATTAGCAAGACTGTTGCTCTTTTTAGATAATTTTTAAAAATTATTTTTGTACAAAAATTTTTACATTTTGAATGTTTTGTTATGTTCGCTTTTCAGTGTGACACTACGTCATAGTTCGTATTATTTTACAAAAAAATGTACTATTACTCATTACTCATTACTCATGTCAATATTAGGCCGATTAAATTAAATAAGTAAGTAAGCAAGTGATTAAGTTATTCAGCGTCGCGTCAAAAGCTCGTAGAAATCATAACGTGCCGGAGTTTGAGCTGGGAGAATCGGAAAAATATTTAAGTTAATTGGAAATATTGTGCAATGGTGGTGCCAGCTTAAAAGTTGTAAGTGGGAATATTTCAAGCAAAAAAGAGTAACGATAATATTGGGAAGTCAGGGTCAGTGCTGTCACTAAGAGAATTCGTACAGTCGATACAGAATAGCAGTAGTAAGCGCTGGAAATTCAAGCGCTGGAGTTCAGGATCAGTGCAGAAAGTGCAGATATCGAAGTAGGGTTTACGACATTGAAATGAAGCAAACTGTTTATGCAGACATTTGAACGCACGACTTTTAGACGTGCTAATAAGTCTGTGCAAAATCATTTCCGTCCGCCGAAATTCGCTTTCGATGTAGGTGCCATTACTGAGATTATTGTAGCTAAAAATTCGTTGGCGGATAGCCCCGGATTTTGCTAGACCTTACAGAGCTCTGTGGCCCCTATTGAAACTTAGGGAAAAACAGGAAGAAACAGGGGCGAGCAGAGCAAGAGGAGAAGGAATGGGAAGGGGTTGGTGGCGTAGTGTAGTGGTAACGCATCTGATCCGATCAGCGAAGTTACTGTACGCCGGGCCCAGTTAATACTGCGATGGGTGACTGCCTGTGGGCAGGTAAACCATCTCGGTATGTAACCAACCGCCTAGGTCAACTCAGCCTTTCATCCTTCCGAGGTAGGTAAATCGAGTAACGGCCTATCTGGCTGGGGTTAAGGCGGGGCGCGTTTACCTCTGTCGGGTGGCAGGTAATACTGTGTGATCCCATATGACAAGTGACGCTCCGTAGCTCTGTGAAGGGTTCGCTCCTTAAGAGCTATATTCTGATCCTTACCTTTTACTTTTTCACTTTTTCGCCGCACGTTGTCGTTATCAGGGCTTCAACAACTGGACGAACGGTCTGTACGGCTACTCGTGGGACATGATGGTTCACTCGTGGAACACTCAGCACGTGCGCATCAAATACGTTGATTCGGCGACTGGAAACGAAGGATACTTGCAGCATGACGTAGGGCCATATTTTGTCTGTTTTTGATCTACGTTTACGTATACTATAGGGTATTCTGTTGTATGCACCTATGTATAATGCCGTCTCCGAAATGACCAAAATTAAGTGTTGCGCAGAACGTTAAACTTTCACTCAATCACTTATGTATGCTTCGATTAATCTAAAATCGGCAGGGAAAAAAATAAAACACTCAAAATTTCTAGAACTACTTAATACTTTCTCGTTCGACGTGCATGTTTTGCCGTTAACTCTTTACGGCTGTCGCTGTTTGCAAATTAGACGTTTTCTTTAAGCAGCGTCTTCTCGAGACTTTCCTGTTTTGTCGTTCCAACTCAGTCAGATGTACTTAATCTGGCACTTTTTACTGATTGTCGTCGCAGAAGTAATGTTTATTGTTTAGGCCACATTAAACCCCTTTACGATGATGACGATGATGATTATAATAAATGTACAAAACATCAGTTTATACACTTATTAACGGCAA
>Ga0209367_1008713_pt1 | contig 13843 bp, 13 predicted proteins | sample WorMetLIZISLAND2_FD_187412 | JGI IMG/M metagenome (GOLD analysis project Ga0209367, IMG submission 187412) | Marine gutless worms symbiont microbial communities from Max Planck institute for Marine Microbiology, Germany - Olavius geniculatus... ... | reverse complement strand
GTTCAATTGCGGGCGACAACGTATGGAGATAGCAGCAGACCAGTTACGGGCTGATATCGACGCACACGGCTCCGGCTAACCAGGTCAACGCGGTGACGTCATCCTTCTGTTACCAGCCTCGACGGTCACCTGGTGCTACTTGTTGCGGTACCGTACAATGACGTTCATCTGAGATCGCCTGGCATGTGCCCACGCAAGTGTCACCTGCCGCCCACCGGCGCGGTGAGCCACGCCAGTGCCCAGTAGCGCCGTCAGCTGGAGTCGGGGAGCTTGTGTGGTCTGCTGGAGGCGACGGCGTTTCACGGTGGACGAGGTAATGACGTCAGACCTCTGTGACAGCGGTAGGTCTGTCGAACCACGGCACTTTTCCACGGCGGTGCATCTGCCTGCCGTGCGGTGCAGGTGACAGTCTACGCCAGACCACCCGGTGTTCGCTGAGCCTGTCCGTGGTGATTTTGCCTATGTCGGCCTCAGTAACAGTGACTGTTCTTCTAATCCGATGCCCGGCGGAGTCTGCCTGGCAGTGACGTCACATCTGGTCATACAGTTGGTGGCCAATTCTGTCTGATGCCCGGCGAACGGCAAGCCTGGCAGAGCGGAGCGACGGAGTGAAGGAGTAACGTTGAAGTTCTCTTTTGTGGTCGGCGGCGGAACGCTGCAAATTTGAGCGCGAAGTCGAAGTCGAAATTGAATTTGCTTAGTACACTGTATTTCCATTTTTTAAATTCTTAACTAGGTGGGCTACGACCCAATCAAGCTGGACAGTGTAAACAGTTGAGAAACAGTTCAGTTCCAGTTAGTCGTCAGAACTCGTGGAGCTGTAGTATAGGTATCTGCAACAAATAACGAAGCAGAGTTATTTTAGTGCAGCATAAGTGTAAACAGTTATTAGCTAGTAGCTCCTAGTAGGGAAGACTGACACTCTGACGCTTTATACAAGTAGAGTAGTAGTAGTCGACAGACATTTTTATTATGTGTGAGTGAATGGCAAATTCCTCATTTTAAATTTAATTTTTCCAAAATTTAACTTAATCAATATTTTGGGCCAAAAATTTTTCCTTTTCAAAATTTATATTTTTAGGCTTAGGTTGACTAGTCTTCGTGGAAGGCTGAGCCAACACCGGATTAGGTTGAGAAATTTTAGGCTTGGGTAGGCATTTAGAAAATTTTTTTTTTGAATGCTTGGTTATGTTTTTATGTTATTTTATGCTGTTATTTTAGATCTTATTGCAGTGTGAATGGGATATTAGTTATTCATGTTGATAGGTTGTAGAACTTTTATTTTTTAGAAGTAAGGCTGTTTTTGTCTATCGTAAATAGCTTTACCTCTTTTTGAGAGAGAGGGGAGTAGTTGTTGGGATTTTTCTTTGTAGTTCTAAATCTAGCCTTAGTTGTTTTAGTGGGAGTACAGCTTTATTTCCATGTCATGCTTTGGTCACATGGGAGTGACAGTTGCAGCGATTGGCTGAGATATAAGTCACGTGACCCAATTATTATAATGAGGTAAATGAAGAGTTGATGAAAGTTGTTTAGTCAGATTTATTTGTGCAGTGAATACAGACTTAAACGAATGTGTAAGTTTTATTCAATAAGACAACAGTGCGTCACACTACCAGTGACGTCATAAGGCGTGTACTTTCGAAAGCCTACTCTGCCGAGTTCCTGGCTAGGGCCGTAGCCAGGAAACAAACAAACACATTCTTAAGCCCCTCCTTCAGGCGGATACGAACCGACAAGATGACCTTTTAAGGAGTGACGACAGTATCGCTCGTGGCTCTAGCCTGCACAGGCTATTCCTAGGAACTTAGCTTAGCTACGACCTTCACCTTTGTTTTTATAAGTAGCTGGCGTTCCAACCACCAAGGACGCTTCGCTATACGAAGCTTATAGCACCAAATAACCTAACGCGAAAACATTCTATGCAAAGCCAGTAGCTGCTTAGCTATACGGTGAAAGAGCTTTCCTCCATATAGTCGGGAATAACTAGCGATTACCACTACCACTGATTACTAGTAGGTGCGTTAAAGTAACGCAATGCAATAGACGGGGAAGAAAATGACGCAATACCGTAAACGGTCAATAACTAGTGAAAGCGTAAGTAAATAAACGACCTCACTCTCAAAACTAGAGTGTGTTTCGGAAAAGTACTAGATACGAACAACGAATGTAACCCACACGCAGACTATTGACGAGTAATAGCGCTTTAACTAACCGGGCTAAGCTAATATGTAAACAGACAGACTTAGAAGTTAATGTACCATGAAGTGATACAACTATTTTGAACTATTGAGCAACAAGGCAAAACAGGGCAAAACACAAATTAAATTTGAAAAAAGTTGAAAATAATTGTAAAAAAATTTAATTTAATTATTAAAGTTTAAAATTTAAATTTATAAATTACTTGATTTATTAAAAGCTAATGGACTTGATGTAATTTATTTAACAACACGCACTCTAGACAATAGAGGTCACGATGTTATCGCTCGACTTCGATCACACCAATTACGACTGTAGTGAATGATCAGGATTGTCAGGTCGCTTTGGCCCTAGTTCGTATCGCCCACTGATATATGTGTATGACACTTGCTGGAAAGACGTCGCCGAATTTATTCTCGCGTCAGAATAAGCTTGATATCTGTATTTTCGCTATTCGTTCGTCGCGTATTGTATTTATTTGTCACGTACACAGTCAGCCATTGTATGTAGCAACTCTGTCTTAGTGTGGCTAGAGTTTGTCTATTAGTGTGTTTGCTTGCCACTATCGTTGTATGTTTGGCTGCCTGTCCTTGCGTGGTTGGGGGCGAGTCCCATAAATAACAGCTATGCGGCAACAACTGCGGTTTACGTTACGTGACGATATTTTCTATACCTGTCATTGGAAGCTGACCAATAAGAGCTTGTATTGTCATCTTAGCACTATTCAAACTAAGTCGTAAATTGAATGCTGTGATTGTTATTGGTTAGACCGAGCGACAATTAGGTCATCCTTCCGTGTAGGCGCGTAGACGAGTTGTTTTGATACAGTTGTTGTTCTGATGTAGACCGTTTCAGGTCGATGTGGTCATTGTATGTGGCATACGAAAATGCCAAGATTGTATAGCCTTTGATTTGGTTTTTGCGATATTGTTAGGGTGCTTTGTATAATCCCTAAACATAGATTTGAGTAGATTGGGAGGCCCGTGTGGATCCCAGTGGAGCGCTGGTAAAAGGGTGCTTTTGTAGGAGCTATAGCGGCGTACGAGGAAAGGAGACGCCTGTGTTAGGGATTCAGCATCTAAGGACTATTTTAATAGTCAGTATTTAAGCCCTTTTTGCGTGGCTTAATGGCATGTAGAATATTTGCGTTTGCTTTCATGTGATGCTTCATAATATTGAATATTTTTATCACTGTAATTTGATTTACTGATGTGAAAGCTAATATATCGCTTGATTGAACAGTAAAACTGTATAGACTAATGTTTGACTGAACTATTTGATTTTGCAGCTGAGACTGCTTGGATAGTAAACAGATATTTGTATGTCTGTGTTTATTTTGTCATTGGCTTTGCACTTTTGGTGCCAGAAGTGGGATTGTCGTTAATTAGGTTTGACTTGTGGCAGACAGTGTGATTTAGTGTGTAATTTGCTGTATAGTGATTATTTTGTCGTTTGGCTTATTTTGTGTGATATTTTGCTTGATCGTATATTAACTGTGTGTGTTGTGGATGTTGAGCCGTAGGAATTTCGTATAAGACGAGGCAAGCAGTCGCGGAGCACGCGCGTCAGAAACGTCCTAAGTAAGACCGGTAATGACGATCCTAGTCTCGTTAATCAACGCCGTTTGGTATAACTTTTGTATTGTGTACTCTTCTGACCAACTTGACTTTGGTATTAATTTTGTGTGTCATAATGGATCCTTAATCTCCGGAAACGCAGGAACAGCTTAAGAAAATGAGCACCACCCGTTTAGTCCTCAAGCTAGGTAAGGCGGGGGTCGACCCGGCCCGTTTGGTACAGTTAGAACGGGCAGATCTGTTGGAAGCTATGGCCGAGACCATACTGTCAGAACCCACAGCAGAATCGGAGACAGAATTGTCCCGAGAGGCCCGAAAGGCGTCACAGATTCCTCTACCCGCAGGAGATTCGAGCAGTGCCACTTCGGAGGACGGGAGCGCGGCAATCCGTCTCCGAGAGCTCGAGCTAGAAGAAAAGCGGGCAGAGCGAGAGGAGCGTCAGGCTGAGAGAGAAGAACGGAAGGCTGCTCGAGAGGCTGAGGCACAGCGACTAGTTTTGGAAGCCAAACAGACGAGATTCGAGGCAAAGGAGAGGAAGGCTGCTCGGTAGAACCAGAGGCTAGCCATGAAGTTTAAAGAGAGTAAAGCCGAGCGAGAAGCCCGATTAAGGTCTGAGCAGATCAAACTAAAACAAGAGATGCGCCTAAAGGAGCTGAAGGCCCGTCAAGCCAAGCCCGGGGATGGCAAGGGGGTAGACGGTCAAACCCCGTCCGATCCTAGCGGGGCGGGTAATTTAGCGCTGCAGACTAAGAGATAGGGAAAAAATGACGACGCACGTTTTGCCAAAAATGTCCCTTGAAAGTGCTGAGCAGCCCCAATTCTTTGAGACCGTAGAAAAACTCTACGCGATGTATGAGGTTCCTGCGAAGATACAAGCTAAAATACTAATACTTCTCCTTACTGCTTAGGCCAAATCGCTCGTAAACCAAATGTCGATTGACGACATGAGTAAGTACGATGAGCTTAAGGAGTTCTTACTCACTGAGTACAAACTCACTCCTAGGGAGTAGAAGATTAGATTTGAAACGGCAGTTAGACATGCCGATGAAACGTACACTTTGTTTGCCGCTAGGCTACGTAATTTACTGTCTTATTATCTCAAAAGTCGTCTTGTAGAGAATTATGAGACTCTTGTTGAGTTGTAGATCAGCGATCTTTTAAAGGGGTCACTCTCTCAAGGGCTGTTAAATTATATTCTGACTTAAGACGAGAAGGGCTGGTATGTTGCCAGTAAGGTGGCTTCGCTTGCCGACGTATACGTCAACAACCGAACCACGGTGATCGGTCAGAAGGCGCCGGAGGGCAAGTCCGCAAACGTGGCGACCGCAGCGACGTCAAGCGGAGCAACGGCTGGTCAGAACTCTAGAGGCGGCCGAGGAGGACACTATCAGGCCGGTCGAGGCGGATTTGGCGAACCTCAGTCACCGACCCAGGCGCAGAAGGCCAGGTGCTATACCTGCGTCGAGCTTGGACACCTAGCGAGGAACCGTCACCAGGAGCAGAAACACAACCGTGGTGGATACCGAGGCAGTTTTCGAGGAGGATACTGTGGTGGACACCGAGAAGGTTTTAGAGGCGGTTCACAAGGCGGAGGCGTTCGAGTCAACCTCGTGTCTACGGTGGGCCAGTCAAGAGTGGAGACCCGCGAGATGGGCGTTTAGTACGAGGACGGCGGCGGGCAAGTCATTCTTATTAATGCCCAACTTTTACCATTTGGGGAGTATCCGATCGTTGATACTGTAAACACTGTTAAAAGTTACCCCAGTGTGTGTATCTATCCGCTGAAATACGTTAACGTGACTGTGTCAGGGTGTGATTGTGTCGCCCTAGAAGATAGTGGGTGTCAGATACCCCTAGTCAGTAACCGTTTAATTTCTTGGTGCTGTAACGAAACAGTGGGTAAGGTTACTCTTCACGGTTTTGGGAGAAACCAAACGGTTCGCGCCCTGTTAGTGAATCTAACTGTGTGTCTGAATGATGCCGAGTGTGAAAATGTACAGGAAATCCCTATAACCGATCTACAGTCGCCCGACTATGACGTCATCTTACCCATAGATGTTGTTAAAAACATACAAGTAGCAGCGGGTGCGTTTAGTATATCCGGGTGTGTCGCCACTGACGTCTGCGACGTCACTACCAAAACCGATGCCCTCGAGGTGGAGGATAACACTCCCGAAGATGTGGATAGTTTACCAACACGTTAGGTAGAAGCCGATTCAGTGACCTTGGCCACTGAACAGGAGCAAGATCCTACCCTAACTCCATGTTAAGCTTAAGCTCAGGCAGGTAAATGTGGTTTTGTGATCCATAAAGACCTATTGTGTCATAAGTACCAAGTAGATGGTCAATATGTGCGTCAGTTTTGTGGTAGTTCCGTCACTAATGTGACCCAAGTGAGAACAACTGCTATGCTAATGCTGGGAACTGATCGTTCAAACAGTAAATCTAAGTGTAACTTAAAGTACAGTATAGCCCAGGGGGTCTACACTGGTGTGCTACTGTGTATTTTATGTGTTGTAAGCTTATTGATTGTTGATGTAGTACCATGTTTTATGATTGATGTCCGTGATGTTATGCTTGGGAATGTACTAACTCCTATGCCTGTTGTGTAGAGTTGTCTGTCGCCTAGTCAGCAAGTCGAGTACGACAAGATCGCTCATCTTTAGCCCGACCAACGACAACAACTTCGCCAGCGACTCGACGAGTTTGCGGAACAGTTCGACGGCCGATCCGGAAGGAGCGACGAGGTGGTGCATCACATCCAGACTACCGACGGGCTCGTGCGACGGCAGACGCGACCTTGTCGTGCGCCAGACGTGTGCCCTGTGTCGAGGCCGATGCGACCTTTGAACAGTCTGATGGCGAGTCCGATCGCGTGTGTTGCCCAGAAGGACGGTGGTGGTCGCATTGCCTGTGATTGTCGAGACATGAACTTGTTTACTGTCGGAGATGCGTACCCGATGCCGACCATCGACTAAGTGCTGCGCAGTATCGGTAAAGGACAGCACATTAGTACATTCGATGCAAAGTCTGGCTACTGGCAGAAGCCGTTGGCGGAAGAACACCGCTGGCTGACTGTGTTCGTAACGCACGATGGTCTCTACGAGTGGCTTCGAATGCCATTCGGTCTCAAGAACGCTGTAGCAACATTTGTCTGCGCTGTTCGTTCTATGTTGTGATCAATTCGTGATTTTGCTGTTTCGTATGTCGATGATATTGGGGTGGGCTTGCATGACTAAGAGACCCATTTATATCATATATCCGCCAATTTTTGAGTATTGTAGGAGAGGCGGGCATGACCCTGAATTTGGCTAAGTGCGAATTCGTCAAGCCCGAAGTTAAATTTGTCAAACGACTGGTTGGGTCAAGAAACCATCGACCCGATCCACAACGTTTGGAGGGCTTGGCCAAAATTGAGGTGCCCCGCACCAGAAAAGAGTTGAGAGCTTTGCTCTGCGCTTTTGGCTATTACAGGGAATACATCCCTCATTTCTCAGTCATCGCCATGCCTCTCACCGATCTAACCAAAAAGAATGTACCCAATGTGATTGTATCTCGTTGGTCCGGGGATTGTTATCAGGCTTACGACCGTTTGAAGTCTGAACCGTCATCCACGCAAGTGTTGCGTATCCCCACCATTGGGACACCATTTCATCTGCATTCTGATGCTAGTGGTAAGGCCGTGGGAGCCACACTAGGACAGCTTGACGAGCAGAGTGTTGAACAGCCCTTGGCCTTCGCCAGTCAGAAATTGAGTGACACTCAGATGGGCTGGTCCGCTATCGAGTGGAAAGCCTATGCCGTGATATGGGCCTTGAATAGGTTTCGTGCCTTGATTTTTGGGTCCCGTGTGTCGGTTTTCTGTGACCACAACCCATTGCAGTACATTCAGGAGTGTGCCCCTAAGAGCGCCAAACTACTCCGGTGGTCCCTGGCTCTCCAAGAGTTTGATTTAAACTTTCATTACAAAAAGGGGTTACATAATGTAGTTGCTGATCTGTTGTCACGTCAGTAAGATGAAATATGTGTATGTTTATATACTGTGTTTTTTTATGCTGCACTTAATGTATTCATATATGTATTGCACTGCAATATTGTTTACTTGACTATTTGTGTATAACTAGCAAATGTCATAAACATCCATGACATCATAAACGTCCATGTTTATGTGACCTACCACGACTTTGCTCGAACCTACCATGGTCTCACTCCGTCCTATATTACTCTGCTTACTTACTCCTGTGTTTACGGCACAGTTCCCACCTCCACCCACTGTACCGCCTCTTCCATGGTGGGCCGAAGACCTATCGGGCGTCACATCTCTTTTTCATAGGTTAAGCGTCCGGCTAGCAGAAGATGCTTGATTACCCGTGGTGGGAAAAGAATCTTGCCGGTAAGGTGTTCGGCAAAGATATTGTTCAACACTAAGGACTCTTATATGTCTTATTCAAATTAGGTGCTGTGCTGCGATTGTTTCACACGGGATCTCTTCTCGTAGTACTTTTTCGCAGACAGCGGTCGGCCGGTATGTGGCAGTTAGAGTTTACGGATCTTGTCCGTCTATGCTCTTAGAAATATATTTTGCTTTGGTGTGAAAAGACAATTTGGTTGTATTTTTTGGTGTGGGTTTGTTTCAGTCACCTTATCACACAATTTAGTCCTATATCTTTTAAGTAGCGGACAATCCCCGTCACTTCTACAACAGTCTACTTTACAACAGTCCTTATCGACAGACCTTACGATAGACGACAGACCTACAAGAGTCCTACCTAAGTGTACTTTTCAAGAACTTTTTAGGGCAAGCGACGACGATAACGAACGCAACAGAGGACGACAACGTTTTATCCTATCGTCAACGACCTATACGCAAGCGGACGATCGACCTATGAAAAAAAAGATTTTTAATATACGAGCGGCAGGAACGCGACGGCGACGATGCTACCACATCGTGTCCATTGTCATGGCCGACCCCGGCGAAGGGTGAGGAAGTCTACAAGTTGCTTGCTCCTCGAGTAGTTGGTGGCCGTCAGAAGACAAGTATATTCCGGTTATCACTGTCACCTCGAGTAGTCCGAAGATTGGTGGAAGGTGAAAATGTCTCTTCAAAGCCTCTTCCAACCAACCCCGTTCCTCGGCTTATTGGACAGTGACGTCGGGTGCTCCTTAATCTATCCAATCGACCGACTGTTCCTCGGCTTTAGCAAGGTTCCCCGACTTTCCTCAAAGCCTCTTCCGCCAAGTCGACTAAACGGACAACGATAGGTTCTTCAAAGCCTCTTCCGACAAGACGACAATCGGAAGCTGAAGGGTAACCGCGGTCAACGTTAAGCTGCTCTTACCTCGTATATCTCTTGATAACCTTTTTGCCAAACCCCTAGTTTTCTTACAGCTTTCCTAAGGTCCTTATCCTATGTTTTGCTCCCTATACCTAAAAACTCCTATGTGCGGATCGAACGGTACGTGAATGTCCGTTGAACGTTGAATGCAGGAAGGGTGCAGCAACTTTCATCCTTACTTTGCAATCTGCCTTCACTATCCAACGTACACTCGGCTACTTGTCTCTATTCCACCCACGGCGAGGTTAAACATTCGGTCCTGTAGATGACGAACGGCAGGAAGCGCCTCTGGCAATTGCTACTTAACCTGTTTTTACTTCGATTTACAAGACCGACTGACTACCCTAAACTCTCCCTTCCCAAACAATGAAAAGTGGCATTAGCCTTGCTGTCTACCGTGGATGACAATCAAAGCTGGGTGACATTAATCGACGAACGCGAACTTACGTTTTTATGGGACAAGTTACTTTTCAAAAAGGAGGTCAATCCTTTAGCTTTTCAGTACATTGGTCTTATGTCAAGAGACATGTAACTGACCTTAAGGCACCTATGTCCAAAGACACTCGTCCTATGTCTTTAGGACAACGGCTTTGCAGTCAAAAGACCACGTACCTTTGTCACTAAGACTAAAAAGGACACTTGAAGGGACGTCTCATAAGAAAACGCCAAACTACTTTTCGTGATAGCTCTATCGTCCGAACTGGTCTGAAGTTGCCTCAAGGTCCTTTTTATACCCCTAGCTCGAGGGCGTGGTCTGCACTAAACAAGTTTCGCCTATGTTTTAGTATTACGGGCGCAGGCTCCTCTTTAACTGCATATAAAAATACCTGATCGATCTAGAAGCCTAGCCAGGTAGGTATATTACATTGTATTTTTATTAATTGAAAGACGCGAAATTATTATTTCTAACAATATAAATGAGAGTTTACTAAAAATTAGGAACACTAATACGTGCTTTATATTCGCAAAGAATTGTGGACTTAGTTTTAAAGGACTCTAAAATGGCCGACCTGACAATTCTTTAATTTTCGACATCCACTTTTCGACGCACAATCGCTAGAGTTATATTAATGCTAAAAGAATGCGGACAACGGCATTCGACGGCTAAATTTCTGCACTTTCTTGGATATGGAAGGGTTTTTCTCCGAAAAATGCCGGGGTCCTATTTTTATGGGTGTTTTTGAGGTGACCATTAAACTATGATGGCGATGACTGGAAATCTTGCGTGCTAAAAATAGCAACTACACTTGAGGCCAGTAGGTTGTTGAAAACTGGATTTCTGAATAGTTAGAAATTTATGTTTTTGTTTACATCCGATCGAAAACTTGTACGAAAATGTCGCTAAAGTTATGTTATGCGAATATTTTGACATTCGGACTCGACGAACAGTAAGTAGGACATATTATTAAAGGTTACTAAAGATCTCGTTACGATCTAATAGAAAGGGAGTGCTACATGGTGTTGGTAGATACCGAAAATTTGCTATATTTATCCAACGTTTACATCGTATATGTTGTAATAATTGCATGTGATTATTACGTTAGTCATTGTATAATGTATGTATAGTATTGTATGTATTGTATTGATGTATTATGACACCTTGATATACTGACATGTTTACTTTCGTGTGTGTTATATGTGTAGTGTAGGGAAGAAGTAAAATGGGTTTAGTTTGTCCCCCATTTTATTTTTTTTCCCCAAGGGGAGAGGTGTCGGATCGCTTTGGCCCTAGTTCGTATCGCCCACTGATATATGTGTATGACACTTGCTGGAAAGACGTCGCCGAATTTATTCTCGCGTCAGAATAAGCTTGATATCTGTATTTTCGCTGTTCGTTCGTCGCGTATTGTATTTATTTGTCACGTACACCGTCAGTCATTGTATATAGCAACTCTGTCTTAGTGTGGCTAGAATTTGTCTATTAGCGTGTTTGCTTGCCAATGTCGTTGTATGTTTGACTGCCTGTCCTTGCGTGGCTGGGGGCGAGTCCCATAAATAACAGCTATGCGGCAACAACTGCGGTTTACGTTACGTGACAATATTTTTTATACCTGTCATTGGAAGCTGACCAATAAGAGCTTGTATTGTCATCTTAGCGATATTCAAACTAAGTCGTAAATTGAATGCTGTGATTGTTATTGGTTAGACCGAGCGACAATTAGGTCATCCTCCCGTGTAGGCGCGTAGACGAGTTGTTTTGATACAGTTGTTTTGGTGTCTACCGTTTTAGGTTGATGTGGTATGTGTCATACGAAAATGCCAAGGTTGTATAGCCTTTGATTTGGTTTTTGCGATATTGTTAGGGTGCTTTGTATAGCCCCTAAACATAGATTTGTGTAGATTGGGAGGTTTGTGTGGATCCCAGTGGAGCGCTGGTAAAAGGGTGCTTTTGTAGGCCCTATAGCGCCGTACGAGGAAAGGAGACGCCTGTGTGTGGGACTCAGCGTCTAAGGATTATTTCAATAATCAGTATTTAATTTTTTTTTGCGTGGCTTATTGGGATGTAGAACATTTGCGTTTGCTTTCATGTGATGCTTCATGATATTGAATATTTTTAACACTGTAATTTGATTTATTGATGTGAAAGCTAAGATATCGCTTGATTGAACACTAAAATTGTATAGACTGATGTTTGACTGAACTATTTGATTTTGCAGCTGAGACTGCTTGAATAGTGAACTGATATTTGTATGTATGTGTTTATTTTGCCATTGGCTTTGCACTTTAGTATTATGTTGCACACTGTATATAATTGTTTATTAAATCGTATTATCGTTTTATTTATAAATTTTGTGTCTGTTTAGTTGAGCATTAGGCCTATGTTAACTAAAAGCCTAGTTTAACAATAGGCCTAAGATCCATCTCTTACAAGACAGCCTCACAAGGATAATTCTAAACTGCAATACGAAAACAAAATTATTTTTAAAAATAAAAAAAATCAAGTGTTAACTAAAGTGTCAGATGTAGACAGTATTTAAACACTAAAAAAGAAAAACCGAATTAAACAACAAACCAAATTTATATTCACGATCTTAATAAAAAACGAAAAAAATAATTTATTTTAGTGGTGAATAAACAAACAAGACGCGCAGCTAATGTGTCTTGAGTAGTACAACGTGATTCACCTAAAGCTAATACGAAAGGTACTGTAGCAATGGGCACGGTAACAATAGGCTCAGAGCCTGCGCGAGGAGTAGGCCAAAGCGGAAGTTGTAGTACCGCGACCTGTCAACTATGCTGAACACAGGTCGCACATGCACAGTCCAACAACTAGCAAGTGTGGGTGCTATAAAACTAAATTTACGCTTACAACAGCAACATGCGTATGCAACAAAACACACCCCAATAAAATGGGGTCTCGCCGGGGTCGCCAGAAAATGTCACAGTATTACGACTGTAACCCTTGCGAGTTCTTCTAAGAAAGACTCCTAGCTACTTAAAAACGTAAATCTTCCTAGAAAAAGCTTAAACACGCACACAGCAAATAAAGTTCACGATTTTCTTATATGTAAAATCAAAATGGACAAACAAACACACATGAAAATATTGTACCACAATGACGAAAAAATAATAATACAGCAATACAGAAAGTCCAATTATTCAGTTTAATGTTTATACATAATAATAAACAAAAGAGGCTAAAAGTTTATCAAGTAATAATACGGAGGACGCCAAAAAATAAACAAATTACAAGCAATTTACTCGCGCACTGACAGACAACGACAGGGCAGACAAACTAACCTTATTAAACAGTTTAGCAGGATGACAGCAGATCGTGCGCTGAAACAGCAGCTAACAAATCGTAACAAATTACGGTAACAGAAGCAGCAAAACAAAAACTCTTAGAGTCTCGTCGAATGCACGTCGAAAGGCAGAATAACGCCTGTACCAATAACATTCAAGTCACAGATACGCCGCAGTATTCAACTCACGGCCAGATTAACATACAAAAACTGCAATAATGCACACTACAATGTGCACAAAAATAATGCAATTCACGGTACCAAACTCCGTGTAGCAGTCGACGACTCCCAGCGACGACGACAGCAACGAGGTAAAGTTCACAGCGTCGACAGCGTGCTGGAACAACAGCGTCAGAACAAGCAGCAGCGACGCGCCAAACCCCAGTTCATTCGACAGTCGACAGCTCCCTCCGACGACAGCGGCGGTAAGAAACGTCCCCAACCACAGCTGCGGACGTTGGAACGACGACGACAGCACAGATAGCGGAAGCGGAACAAGCAGCAGCTCCCGACTCAGTCACGACTGGATCACGACTCCATTGACAGGTTCCCGACTCAGTTCAATCAGCTCCCGAGTTGACTCAATCAGCTCTCGACTCGTTTGTGAATCCCTGACTCGTATGCCGCTAACAGCGACCACGCAGTTTTAATACGTCTTCCATTAGAGCACACAGCATTCTGGTAAACTCCTGCTCGTCCCAGAATTACTGGCAACGCAGCATCTATTTCAGTGCTGGATACCAATTCGCAGCAAACTGGATACGAAGCCAAACACGTGGCTTTACGCACGAGAACACGACAACGACGTGTTCAGTGTCAGATCACAACATCAACTGACTATCCGACAAAGCATTTCTGTCTCAGAAATGGAGCTCGGTGGCCGAGTGGTTAGAGTGTTGGACTCAGGTCAACTTCACCAGAGCGAGAGGTCCTGGGTTCGATTCCTGGACGGACCCCTCAAAAATTGTCAGGCCTCAGGACAGTCACGTGG
>Ga0209367_1008711_pt1 | contig 13844 bp, 7 predicted proteins | sample WorMetLIZISLAND2_FD_187412 | JGI IMG/M metagenome (GOLD analysis project Ga0209367, IMG submission 187412) | Marine gutless worms symbiont microbial communities from Max Planck institute for Marine Microbiology, Germany - Olavius geniculatus... ... | reverse complement strand
GGTCGTCGACGGCCTTTTAGCCCCGCCACCAACCAAAAAAATTTATCACGTGGACGCTCTCGGGAGAGACAGGCCTACGTGTCTTTATAATTCTCCTTAGCTGAGATTTTAAAGAATTGAATTAACAAAGTAAATGGCCAAACGATTGCGTATTTGTAATGATAATTTTTATCAATACGTATTTCTTTTCTTCTTTTTCATTTCCATTTTCCGATAATGCCTAATTGGAGTTAAATAATGTTGTGCATAAGAACCTTAGGCCTACGTTATAATATAGGCTTAAAATGCAAATTGCCAAAAATTTTACTAACAACAAAAATGATTTAACACATGCAAGAAAGATGCGTAGAAACGCAATTTCAAACAAAAAAATCGATGTTGAGTATTTCTACGGCATGTCTGGCGTGAATTCGCAAGCTAGGTCATTTTACGGCAGGTCAGCTGCGGAACCCTTGACAGATGCTCGCGGAACCCTTGGGTTCCGCGGAACCCCGGTTGAAAATCACTGCAGTAAAGACTATACATAACACGGTAACTGTTGGCGTTGTTGCAGGTGTGAAATAGCCCGATGTCGACTTACGACGCGAGCGTGTATGTGTAACTACAGCAGCTGCGCTAATCTATGTCTGACTGACGACACTGCAAACGTAGAAACAGCTGGGCCCGATGGCGGGCAGCGGTTGCATAGTGACGACTTTCAGCACGTTATTGTTGTTTTTTTTATTGTTTTTCTTGTTGTTGTTTGCGTGATAAGCCTTCAACATTTTGCATGATAGGGCCAAAATAGGTTAGACTACTCGCTGGGCCCGTCCGAACACCAATGTTTTTGCATCCTTAATTTATCGTTTTTTGTTATGCTGGAAACTAACACGACCGCTGCATGTAAATAGCCAAAATGTAGCCAGTTTTATCCTTATTGTTTAATTACATAGTTTAATCTTTCACTGTAGTAGTTTTATGTTGTTTACAGTTGATACAGGATACTTCGTTTTGTATACTCGGGTATAACTTAACAGTATAATTATTGACTATTATATTCCGATTCCGCGAATATAACTGGGTAATAATGTTCGGACATTCGGCTAGTTATGAACGTCAGTTTATGATTTTAATATGCCGTGTGTTGTTGTTCTGAAATAGGACAATAAAACGTTGCGTATTAAATATACAAAACCGCAGTTTGTGCACACGCTTAAGGGCGATGTGCAGAAAACCCATACATCGAAAACAGTAACTGCCAATTTCTTTTGTTTTCGATGTATAAGTCTATGCATGTCGCCGTAAGCGTGTGTATTAATTGCAGTAGTGTAAACTTTCATTTGCTGTTTTACTACAGTTTGCACAATTTTGGTTAGGCCTATTTCGGTCTATAGTAGTCGGCTATTTATATAAGCCGCTATGCAGTTTGTTATATTTCTGTACTTTTGAGCTATTTTCATTGTTTGCGTTAATTGGTTCACTTTTCACAGTTGAGTGAGCTATTTGCACAATATTTGCATTATTTCACCTAGTTTCAAACATTTCGTTTCATTAGTGACGTTCACTGTGTTACGATATTTTGTGAAGCATTTACCGGTTTGTTTTTGCGCATTTTCGAGCTTCCGTTTACAATAGGCCTATTTTATAACAACGTAATCCAATTTTCTATAAAAGAAGTATTTCGGTACTTGATGTGGGTCACCTTCTGTTTTTTAATCTGCCGTTGTGTGGGTAAAGCAGCGTACCTTTTTGTCTGAAAAAAACTCAAATGCCTCTGTTCATTGACTATAGGTTAATGCGACTAATAATTCTCCGTGTCAAGAAACGTGAAATAGAGGAACAATATGCGAATCGATTCCATGCAAAAAGTGGGTTATTATAAACCAAAGCTGCTATAATGTTGTTTCCAAAGCACACGTTTTATCTGCGGAAGAGGGTTTTGTGGCAAGGGGCTTTGTTGCGGGGGTATGTCAGAGAATAGACAAGTAGGCTTGCAATCCTGCTTGCAGCGATGCATGTAGGCCTAGCTTCTTTCTCGTGGATATGCGAACTAGTAACGTATTCTCGAGTAAGTTGCGTTAAGGTTATGCGTCAGTGGTTCTGGCACATGTCCTAGTAGTTTGCCTAGAATTGCCTTCAGTTTGTATACCACGAACTTTGACTTTAGTTCATCGGTGATTAAACAGTTTCCAACACTACTCATAGTCTAGCGTGTAAAGTCTGTTTATATGTGTAGGCTGGATGACAACGTGCTGTATCGATTCGATCGAGAACTGTTGTCACCTGTTAGTTGCGCATTTGCCGTTGGCGATTTTACGTCACATTGTATATTCTGTAGGTCGTCGTTTAATAAATAGCCACAATACAGTGTGGACGGATCAGTGGCGTCATTTAAGTAAATCCTTGGGGTCCCGCTCTCTTCCCCATCTCTTCCTCTTCCCTCTTTTCCCTTTCCCTTAACCCCCTTCTTTCCCTTTCCCTTCCCTCCCCTCCCCTTACAAGTAGGCCCTTCAAATCCAGCTAGGAGATCTGGGGAGCGCTGTAAGCTCCCCAGTGTGGTCTGGGGTAGAGATCCAGCCGAAATCAAATTCGGTGCGTTTCAGTCTTAAAATGTGACATCTGATGGCAACAATTTGAATAATTTTCCTGAGAATCAACTAATCAAATTTCGTACAAATTACACAGTAAAGGTCAATCGGGGACCAAAAGTTTGTCGTCAGTCGTTTACGCAGTACTCACTTAGGGGAAAATGAAATCACAAATTTTGCGGAGTCCATAGACCCCGAGTTCCCTTAAATGACGCTCATGAGACGGATTAACTGTAGGGCCTATGTAGCCTATTGTCTACATCACTTTTTATCGATGTAGCCTATATTGATCGCTTTCCATAAAACGCGCTACTTTTATTATTAAAACAACTTTAACAGATGTGACAGGTTTTAAATAAATATGGCTTTTATAGACACATTTTGCACTCGTGGTGCAACTCACAGACATACCACCACCCCAGTCAACTACACTAGCCTGGCCTTCCCCAAGTAGCACATGAGCTACTATTCAATTGCCATCTTACAGCGGATAGGAAGCTGAGTTGACTTGGGCACTTACAATAGGTTAGCAATTTGGAAGATCGGCTAGCTGCAAATGGCCCGAAGTCAAGATTTTTTTAGCCGTACATGTACAGACTAGGACTAAAATCGACGGTTCTTTCGTATTTGAGTTTTCTTTTTAGTTACATGCGTTATATTTGCAATTTTTGTTCACTCCGTATCATGTGAATAAGTGTGTTCATGCGAACAAATTGCAATTTCGTCACAATGGTTGGATTAACTAACGACGAACACTGTTTGATTCACAATGTGGAAAACACTCAGTTTCGAAAGAAAATGTTTTCAAGTTAATGAGCACGTTTAAAGTGTAAATAATTAATAGCAAATGTTAAAGTTGTTCAAACAGTATAAATATTTTGCAGTTTATATGGCATTATATTGACGTACCGGTAGTTGAAAGGGGTGTCGCTCTTTTGGCTCACACAAGCGAGGGTCATCGGTCAATTTTATAACAAGAAGCCCAGCTGTCGCTAAGATAGCCGACCTTACTGGTTGTCAGTGACCTTCAAGGTCGTCCAAGGTCGATGATTTTCATGTCGTTTGAAAGCCAATATACGACTTCTTATCAATGATCAATAGCAATCTAGGCCCTATCTCGCACCGTTTAGCCACAATAGCGCGTAACGGCCTTCAAGGTCATCTAAGGTAAATGATTTTCATCTAATCTGACAGAGCGTATGCCACTTCCTATTAGTGATTAATTAGTGATTATCCATTTCAGTTTACGAGATATGGCCAGTTTTCCGTTGAAAACGCACATTTTTTACCCCCGTTCACTCAACTATCAAATTTGAAAATGTTCCCCTTAAAATAGATGACTGAAGTTCTGCATGACCGAGTTTAAGACACGTTGCTAATTATTTGTGTAAAAAGTTTTACTCTATGCCCTACTCGTTAGCCACAATACATCTGTTACAGACAGTCGGACAGACGGACGGACGGACGACAACCATGACAACAGCTCAAATTACTTTCATATACTAAAATTAATACAGTCAGAAAAAAATCAATGCTTTGTCGATTCAGCTTGAATGTTAGTTGTTTTTTGTTGTTGTTGCATTAATTAATTATACGTTCATGTGTGTCGATTTTTCGACAAATCGAACAACGCGTCGTTTTGCTTCTAATTTTGTTTTTACGGAAGTAACACGACCTAACGGTCACAATTCGGCAGTGTGTCTGTGTGTTGCTAACTGAGTGGTGCGTGCAATGTCCGCGTTACCAACATACTTAATGTGACATTGTGTTCTATATTCTGTAGCATATACGCATTTTTTCGCCGAGTTGTGTCATAAATTCCTAATGTGTGTATAACATCGTGAAATGTTATCAGTGTTTGAATTGTTCGAAAATAACAAAAACCAAGCTGAGCAAACTCCGCAGCCATAATCTTACCAAGCTAGAAATACCAAGTGAAGTCCAACAGAGAGACAATCAATGCTGCCATTGGGTGAAAACTTGTCCCGCCCAGGTTATTTATCGTTGAACATTAGTTCTTTATTATTTTCCATTTTATGCAGTCAGTTTTTTTGCAATTTCATTTAATTTTCTCTAAGCTTGCAAACCACTGGTTATTTTTGTAAGAGGTTATTTTTTACTAAGCGTAGGCTAGCATATATGCAGGGTTTTGCGATAAAGATCAATCCAGCAAAACGGTCTGAAACAGCGAACTCTGTAAGCTGCTCCAGTTGATCTTTCTCAGCCGCATTTTGGTGCGTTTTAAAACGGCAAATAACGCATTTTGCATAATATTTACCGACAAAACGCTAAAACAGTAAGCCTGAAGCAAACATACAGTCATAACTTGTGTTTTTTCGTACAGTACTAAGGTATATTTTACCCAAAATACGGGTTTTAGCTCGAGTTTTTATGCTTACCACGTTATTGCCAATAAAACATATTATAAATTGTAATAAGTTAATAATACGACTATTACTTAAAAACTGGCAGCAGTATCAACACCTCAATCAAGGAAGGTCACTGACTCACGATCCAATCTAAAAATAACGACGCACAAGGGACTGGCTATATCATTATCAGATGCAACAAAAGTGAAAGTCAAACCCTCTGATCCCTGTCGATTCAAACACTGGGTGTTAAACCGTGTATTAAAGCTCAAATATTCTGTGCTTCCAGTTGGAGTCTGGCGATAAAGTGAAAACGGAAAAAAATTACAAGGTTTTTAAAAATTTTTATTACATGACATTACGTGTAATATTACACAAGAGCTCCCGCAAAAAACAACTGGCACACTGGATAGTAGGCTACCTATGAGAACTAAGGTAAAACATGCAACACTACAGACTGTGCAGATAGTTTCGTTATAGTAAAACTCTGAAAGCAAACAGGAAACTGTACCGAATATGTTTTGAGGTGTCGGATAAAAATGTCAAGAACGAAAGTTTTCAGGGACGGGCGCCAACTGGAAGCACAAGATGTTTTACGTCTACGCGAAAGAACTGATCAAAACTGAAAGGGGACTGAACTTTCGCAGTGGAGAGGCCAGGGGTTTTAGAGTAAGGGTTTTCATGGCGAGCGGAACCTATAACGAGGATCTGAGACGCAAACCGCATATTGAGTTAGAGGGCAAGCCTTTGGTCAAAGAGTTTGGGGTATTCGCCAACCTGAAGCCAAACGTTTGTTTGGTGTTTTAAAACTAAAACAAGGGGTAAAATTTGTCAGTAGGTGAGGTTTTGTAACCTAATACTTGCGCGGCACCAATAACCCGGCCTCAACTGCTGGCCCATGGAAACGTCATCCGGCCTAGTGATATATCCACGACTGAATCCGACAAATTAATGGGCATTGACCACGGCCCTCGAGGTGCAAGATGCGGGATAGGCTCCCATCAGTTTTCTCATCAGTTCTATGCAAATTGAAATCACGGGTATGCCGCTAGTAAAAAAGTGGGATTCAGACTCAGCCAGTCCCCCGTGTCCTCGCCACTGAACTTTTAGTATAGTTTGTTCAATGGATACACGGTTTAGCACTTCTTGAGCACGCTATTCACCGGTTATTCGACTTTTAATGTCATCGTCTAGATATAACTGAATTACTCGTTTGCAATAACACTAACTTTATTGAAAACTGGAGTACTTTCCGTCGGTCGATATCACTGATATCGTGCTGCTACAAAAAATAGATGCATCATGTTGATTCGCTTATGTTAGGGTCTAAAGCATGTGGTTTGCACTTCTGTCTTTAAATAGGCCTCGGTTAAAATAACGGACACAGCATGAAATGTAACACACAGTGTACTACAAGAATTGGACCTTTCCAGTTTTTGTGAAATTTATGTTTTGTTTCGTACATGAATATTTCACGCGTTTAAAGATATTCACAGTAGACTGCAAAAACCAATCAACAGCTAATGTTGCTAAATGATATTTCTTTCAGGTATTACTTGTATCAACAAATAAGAAAAACAGCTGACAAAACATGAAAAAATAGTCCAAATAATGCAAACCAACAACTTGCTGTTGTAATAAGACAACAATATACTTACATGACATTTATAACTAGAAAGTAGTCATAGCCCGCAGGTACCTCCGCCAAGGCAAAGCTATTCGCCAAGTGGCGTCACCATCTTCGCTTTGCCATCGGTTCCCTTATGCCCCCTTTAACGCAATGGTAACGAAAATTTCAGCGACCCAGAATCCAGGATTCCTGCCGGATCACGCCCAAAATTGAATCACTGGTAGTTTATGCCATGCCCGACATACCCTCAAAATTTCAGAAAGATCCGTTCATAACTTTTAGAGTTATCTTGCTGACTCACAGACAGGCAGGCAAACAAACGAACAAAAACTGGCAAAAACATTACCTCCTTGGCGTAGGCAACAACAAAAGCTAGTCACATGGCAGGAGATCGCATCACTGCAAACATTTTCTTTATTTTTGGAAAGGGAAAGTTGAACCCCATTTGCGACGATGGAAAAGTCGTAATGGGTCGGCGAGAGTACCGTTGGATAGGATGTTAATTAGTTCCTACAGATTAACCCAACCCAGCGTAGAGAAATTCGTTGATGTGACCAAGTAATGGACGTTACTCCTAAACTAAGCCGTTAACCTGTCAATCAGTCAACGAATTAGTAAATAAATCAAGTAGCCAAGCTACCTCAAAATCAATCCAAACGAAACAGCTCAATAGTTAAGAAGAGATAGCTAAGATGAAGAGATCTGTACAAATTATAAATGACCTTCCGAGGTCGCCAATAACTGAGTTAACGTGGTCTCAGCTGGTAGCAAGTTCAGTTTCAAACACGGCGATCAGCAACTGTTCTGGTTACAGCAGCAGTTGACAACTATAACACTAACGACTACTGTTCTGGGTGTCCATTGGCCTGGTAGATCGATCATTGGCAGCGGGAACAATCAGCCAAGTAATGGGCCAGCTAATTGGTACTAATTGACAAAAACCGTGTAATCCGTGTAACATGTTAACTTTAAATAACCTCAGACATGCTATAAATGTGGAAGTAGAACGAGAGATGAAGGTTAAAGATTGTCCATAGCTCCTAACGGTAGCCTAACCCATCTCAGAGTAACAGAGCTCATATGCCATAATGGGATATCACACACCTGCTATATGACACAGGTGAATGAACGTGCCCCACTTTAACCCCAGGCAGGCCAGTACTCGATTCACCAACCAAAGAGATGCGGAAGGCTGAGCTGACCTTCCTTGGTGGTTGGTTTATTATACTGAAAAGTTTACCTGTTTACAGGTAGACTTAACAGAATAATTGAGCCTGCATCAAATGTAGACAGAGAGTGTAATTTTCAGAGACAGTAAGTTAATTTGCATGGCCCACAATGTCAACGAAGAACCAGCTAAACCTAAAGACAGCCAGCAATATTTAAGATGGCAATTGCACCCCGTCCTGCGCCCCTGCTACGACGCCACTGGCAAGCTCAGCATCCAGTGGTGTAGCCAGAAATGTGAATTGGCGGCCTCCCCCTTTTTCGTTTTTTTTCCCTCTACCCTCCCTTCCATACGCTCGCTTTCCCTACCTTTCCTTGCCCTCCCTCCCTCTTTTTTTTCTAACTTCCTTTCCCTTCCCTCATATAACGGGGCACCCCCAATTTAAAAAAAATAAAGATGCTCGTAGGTGAGTTCAGAGCATTTTGGACATGAAAATCAACATCTTTATGAACCAGGTTTTTTTGAGATAAACTTTTAAATTTGACCCCCATCGGCTCCCCGCTTGCCTATGCCACCGGATCAGCGTCGGTGTCAGTGTTTAACAGCAGCGGGGGCAGCAGCAGTGGGTTGTCGTGGAGCGCCGACGAGTTCTGTGAGAGTCTTCGTCAGCTGCGTGGCGGCACTGATCCGCTGACGGTGCTGTTGAACGCACGACTCCAACAGATCCAAAATACCGAACACTGCATCGGTGTCGACCGGCGTGCCGTGCAACAGACCCATCGACTGGGGGCCGGCGTGCTTGGCGTGCACAGGCGACAGGATGAAACGACAGACGGTGTAGTAGTTACGATCAGCCACGTGCCGATCACACAGCTCTCTCGACTCATCCTCTGACACTGCACCACAACGATCCCTTCACGACCACACACAGCCAGTCCGTACACTCACAACTCAATGACATCATTTTTACGTGCGAAAGCAGCTACTGCTTTCAGCGCGTATTAGCCATCGCAATTCTGTCCGTCCGTCTGTCTGTCCGTCCGTCACACGGGTGGAAAATGGTGCAAGCTAGGATCACCAAATTTTTACCAACGGCTGCCTGGAAGACATTAGTTTTACGATCCGTAAAGCTTTTTCATAAATTCAAAAAGGGTCACCTCCAGCGAGAGCGCTAAATGAGAGGGGGTAGGAAGAATGGCGATTTTCAGTAAATAAGTCGCTGTTTCTCAGAAACGGTGCGAGATAAAGCCTAGGCTACTATTAATCACTAATAGGAAGTCGTACACTGGCTCTCGATTGCCACCTAATTCAATGACCTTGGACGACCTTTAACGCCAAAATAGGGTTTTTATTAATTTTTGGCGATTTTCAGTTGCGAGACACATCTTATGAGCGAATTGCGACAAAATCAATTGACAAAAACATGGAGAAGCTGCATATGAAATTTTCAGCATTGAATGTAGATTTCGATGGTCCAAGACTCGATTTTCTAGGTTCAAGGAAACCTGCGCACGAGCGCATCAAAGAGCAGTACCCCACGTAAAAGTCGTTATTTTACCGTTGTTGGCCAGTCTTTCGTGAAAACGGTTGCAGATAGGCATGGGCATGCTGCCTATCACAATAAGCATTTGTCATCATCATCATCATTTTATTTCATTCATAGATACATAGCATGACATTTTAAAGGTCACAAGTAATGAACTGGAACGACAAGGTTGAAACAACACTGACAGCCGCCCATAAGCCTAAATAATACAAAACACATGCAAAATAAACGAGCAGTTTAAAAACACTTCAAAAATATGGCAAAATCAACTTGTAATGAGCTTTTCAGCTGCAGCAACTTCGATGACTTTGAAAGAACTTGAATTACCAAAATAAGGAGTTTTTATTGATTCTTGAGATCTTCGGCTGCAGCGCACACTCCAAGAATGAACTGCGACAAAATGGCTGGAGATTGACAGTTGACTGTCAGTTTGCGAACAAGAACTGCTATAGGCTTTCGCGCGTCCCGTGAGCATTAGCTCAAATTTCTTGTACAGTAAAATGTCCTGTTGGAAAATAGTCCAGTTTTATTAACCATACTGCAGATAGGGTTGAGACATCCAGGCAGATACTCCCAAAATCGGTGTTTTTGAGTAAACCCACCTGAAAACCCATCCAAAAACCTCACCATAAACTTTATCCAGTTTTAGTTGATTGTTCCACTAATTATAAACTCTTTTATTATGGCTAAGTTTTTGAAACATTTAAACCTAGAAATTTGCAAATATTGGTATATTTTATACTGTGCTGAGCAGACAAAAGCTCATGTGAATCAACAAACTGAAAACTTGTACAAATCTCAAAGCCCAACAAGATGGGATTTTCTACAAAAAACAGGTTTAAACCTAAAAAACCTAAACTCCCAAAAAACCCATCAAGCGTTTTTTATAATGTTTTTGCAGCCCTAATTGCAGCTCATAATTATTATACAGTAAAAGTCCTAAAAAGTCTAAACACACAAAATTTTTATTATCATTTTATATTAGCAAGCAGTCAAAACTGTGTGTGCACTTTTACGTGCATTTAGCATTTTACCACTGCATTGTTTGCATTAAGTTAAGAAGAATCTGGTCACTCAGTACCATAGATGTAAAAATGTTTTTACGTTTTTATGCGTGAAAGCAGCTACTGCTTTCAGCGCGTCTTAGCCAACGCAATTCTGTCTGTCTGTCTGTCCGTCCGTCCGTCCGTCACACAGATGGATCAGTCAAAAACGGTGCAAGCTAGGATCACCAAACCTTCACTGTCGGGTGCCTGGAGAACTCTAGTTTCAGGAACCGTATAGCTTTTCTATAAATTCGAAGGGGGTCACCCCGAAACAGAGCGCTAAATGAGAGGGGGTGGGCAAAATTTGCGATTTTTAGCCAACAAGTCGCTGTATCTCAGTAACGGTGCGAGATAGGGCCTAGGTTACTATTAGACACTAATAGGAAGTCGTACAATGGCTCTCGATTGGCGCCAAATTCAATAACTTTGAATAACCTTAAACGCCAAAATAGGGGGTTTTATAAATTTTTTTGGCGATTTCAGGCTGCGACACAAGTCTATATCATTTACAAGGTGGCGCCACAGAACTATCGTTATGCGATCCAGATAGAGAATTTGGTATTTGTATATCAACTTAGCGTGAACATCCCAATTTTCAGCTAAACTACTGAACCGAAACTGCTATAGGCTTTCGCACATCTCGTGAACATTAGCTCAAATTTCTTGTTGACTGTGACAGACGGATAGACAGAGGGACAGACAGAATTGCAATGGCTAAAACGTGCTAAAGCTGTAGCTGCTTTCACGCATATTAATGTATTTGCCAATCATCATAAAAACAGGAATGGCACCAGTTTTATGGCACAAGTAAAATATGTAGGCCTAACTGCAGCATGATTGACACTGCACTAGCATCTGGTTTTATGCAGTTTTCTGCAAAAACTATTCCACCTTATAACATAGATGCACATAAAGATAAATTGACTTATACATACTTTTTAGCACAGTCATCAACATGGCTGTGAAGTGGATGGTCCCAGTTTCTCTTCTGATCTTCTTTGATTTGATAAAGATCAACAACCATGATGTTACGTCCATCGACCACAACAACATCCAAACTGACTTCTCTGACAGCAAAGGTATCATAGCCAATGTCAGTCCAGTAAAGTCCATACTGAGACTTGTTGTCTGTGAACATTTTTGCTATCAACAGCAACTTGAGAGCCAGACTTGCTCGAACTGACCACGACGCTTCGTAGAAATCAAGCAGTGGCCGAAAACCAGACTCCACAGCAACAAACCTACCACAGGCTCCAATATATGCTGGAAAAGGCCAGCCTTCCGACTGCGGAAACGTCTGGAAAATGACTGGTTCTTGATTAAGCATGATGGTCAGAATGAGCTGTATTCGTTCTCTGGCTGACAAGTTGATGGCATCAAGCTTTTCCTTGTATCGATCCATTACCTTTTCAAGCAAGCGTTCGGTAGGACATGCTGTAAGACCTGACATCCCAGCAACATATGACGTCAGCCAACCACTGCCTGATGCCATTAGTGCCTTCACAGCAGCCTTACTCACATCACAGCCACGTGTCTGCCGAGCTAAAGTACATATCTGTTCTTCCCACAGAGCAATGTCTCGACTGCTGCCAAGCCTCTTCAGCATTACAGCTTTTCCATCAGCAACACCTGCATTGCACAACACCAACAACCAGCAATAATATACGCATTTATTTAGTTACTTGACACTTAATCATTTTATTTTTTTGTTAGACCTGCCTTTTTCCATACTTCACTACAGCTTAAGCTGAGCTTCCAAATGTTTCCCTTTGAAAACCAACAAGACAAATTGAACAAAATGAGTTATAGACTTTGGACAACAACAGTTTGCAACCATCAGCCAATTAAAAAAGTGATCCATGTGTAGCACAAAACCACACATGGTAAGAACGTAATGCTTTACTAGGGTACTTGGTGAATGGTGATACAGAATCGTTTGCTAGACTAGGTTCTGCATTAGCACACGTGACAAACTGCAATTTACTTTTGTGAAACATTAATTATTTCTAACACTTAGGCCTATACACAGTAATTTGAACCCACCAGTGTAGACATTGTTGACATTAAAATAGTCCAGTGGTCGGATCTTTGACCATCCCGTGAACCAAATGTTGCCGGATCTCGCTGCATTGCAGATTGTGAATCCAAAGCATGCAGGACACTTGCTAACCTCTAGGAACGTGTCGCTGGTAAGCTGGTTACCTAGCATCCAGTAACTGATAATGAACAGCAGTAACAGCAGCAGTGTGAAACGTGCACCAGCCGGCAGGTGACAGACTCGAAAACCGACTAGTTTAGCAGCTAATGTCAACTGATGCACTATAAACTGCGGATTGTGCACGATCGCCACGAACAATACTTTCAGTCGATTTTCTCTTTCTTGGTGACAATATCCTAACATGTCTGCACACATCTTGACACACAAGTGCATCAGGCAACACACCGAGAAATATGTGCCGAACAATTTCGTACAACTTCTCGTAAATGAATGAACACTGGCACAAACTCGAACCACTGACCCTATCCTTAGCCCTAACACTAACTGATCCTAACCCTAAAACGTGGGAAAATGCACTCACTTTACTTTTTGCAATATTTAACCTCAAGTCAAACATTTATTACCTCAAAAAAAATTAATTATGACAGCGAAGAGATAGAAGTTGCAAAAAAGTAGGATTCAAACCTAAAACCTTTCACGCAGCAGATGCTCACGCTGCCAACAGGCTTCAAGGGGCTCTCGACAAACCTGCTTCACTTGCCCTATTTAAGCCTGCGCCATATATCACAGCTATAGTATAACAGCTATAGTATAATTACTGGGTACCAGCCTACTGGTTGGTATAGGTTTCCGTGGTGTTGGTGTGAGGTGCTTTTCTTGACACATCTGATGTCATGGGAAATTTGTCGCACCTGGAAAATTCTTCCCACCCACCTCCATATTGTCATACAATAATTCTAGCGGTAGATCGGCGATCTTGCTGTTAGCACTGGAAAATTGCTAGAGGTAGATTGGGTAGGCACATTATTAGGTACTAGGTAGAACTTATGTTCTTGGTAGTCATAGGACCATGCCATGACACTGTCACGTATTTAAATCAGGCTTATTCAGTATTATATCTGAGTCCATCTCAAGCCAAATCTGTTTCTTTGTAACACAGACTTAAAAATATATCGTTTTTGAATAAATTTGGTAATTGATAAAGTGACTGATATTTCACTCCCAACCACAGTCATGATAATGCAGTGAAGAAATATGGCTGCATTCTTACATTAATAATGTGATAAATGTAATTAGATAAAGTGGCGATCTACCACTAGTAATTTTCTGCTCACTAGTGCGAGATCGCTGATCTACCCCTAGCACTGACCATTGTCATAATGTAACTAACGCCAACCTAGCCATGGCACACATCGTCATATTCAGTATCATGCTATTGCTACTGAACTGTCGCCGTCACCTTCGGCTAACGCTAACCCTAACCCAAACCCTAACCTTAACCCCACCCCTAATCCTAACC
>Ga0209367_1008710_pt1 | contig 13844 bp, 5 predicted proteins | sample WorMetLIZISLAND2_FD_187412 | JGI IMG/M metagenome (GOLD analysis project Ga0209367, IMG submission 187412) | Marine gutless worms symbiont microbial communities from Max Planck institute for Marine Microbiology, Germany - Olavius geniculatus... ... | reverse complement strand
ATTTTTTCACGGCCTTTTGTACTTCTTCTACCAGTATATCACCCTGGCTGTCGGCAAGTGGTGGCGAGATGTCTTTCAGCTCTTTGACAAGGTCATTGGATACCTTCTGGTCAAGCTGTGCCATGTCAAATTACAAACGCATAAAGAACTGGAACAGCTTATCTAAAACAGAATAATTAGTAGCCTAGTATGTAAACAGACTAAAATCAACAAAAACCCAGCTATCGCTAAAGAAAACGCGCTACAGCATATATACAGTTTCTGTTGCAGTATATATATAAATATTGATCTTTAAGCTCATCCAAGGCCAATGATTTTAACCTCATCTGAAAGAACGTATGCGATTTTCTATTAGCAATTAATAGCAACTTTTGCCTTATCTCTTACCGTTTAGCTACAATTAATTCGTTGCATACAGACAAACAGACAGACGACAACCCGTGCCATAGACGTCTAGAGCATAGCTGTAGCGCGTCAAAAACTAAGTCAGAACGGATGAATTCATTTTTATGTCGTGTTTGGGATTTTTGTTTCGGCGAGTTTTGGTTCTGAGTTGCAATTATAATTGTGTGTTTTATTGTGCTTTCTTCATGTGTTTTATTCTGTAGATTTATCATTCCTGGACATTGCTTCTTTGTGTCGTATGTTTTGTTTTTTTCTGTTTTTTTTCTCTTTTTGTGTGCGCTGTACTGTTTTATTACTACCTTCTGGGTGAATAAAGATGTAAAAAAAACATAGCAGAATGAATGGCAGTACGGGGAAATACACTAACACGCCTCGCTCAGTGTTTTCCCCGCCCCGCACACAGCACGCAGCCAATCACGATCAAAGCGCTCGTAATTATTAATGGCATGAATGAATGAGCTGACAGTAGCAGGAAGCAGCAGATCGATGGCATTCTATGACGCATACGCAGGTGAATTGATTCATCTGTGCTATACACCTCGGCGGTTGCTGCTGCTGTCTTCAGCCAGCCAACCTCCTTGCTTTACGCTACAACTATAGCACCACACACGCTTAGCAACAAACACTAGGCTACAGTCTACACCTGTATCGCACATGCACTACGATTCCTGTAATTGTGAAGTCATGCTGTTTGCGACTAGGCTAAGGGACGTCAGCCGTCACTGCAGACTACGACACCGCTTTCACGGTATTTTTATTATTTGTAATAATTTTGTTTAGTTTGCATGTCCAACGTAATTAGGCCTATCGTTAACGTTTTAAACTCTAGAACACGTTAATATAGAGTGCAGTAGGGGCTTAAGTGCAATTATCGTTCATTCACGATCTCACAGCCGAATAACAACATCGAAGTAGCCGAAAGTCACAATAATTCAGAATGATATCTCGCGAGCTGCACAAATTCAAAAGATGAACTAATAATATAAAAGGTACGTGAGCAGTTAAAACAATCTCCTGCGAAACATTTTATATATCTGGAACTGTATTCGTATTTTTACTAAATATGCAGTACTTGCAGAGGAAAATCCAAGCCACATATCCTGTGAGATGTATTACAATATTCCTTTTAATTCATATAGGCTTATTACAGAGTGGGCCATAAAAACCGTCCCCTACATGTCAGCTAATAATGTCTTCCAACAGTAACGTACATTTGAAGTGAATAACGCACGTTAAAGTATACTCAATTTTGAGTAATATGTGCAATTTTCATGCAAATATTTTCAATAATTTGTAAGTGGGATAAAATAAATGAAAGCAACCAAACTCTGCAGAAAACATAATGGGGAAAACAGTACCAAGTGAGCGTCTCATCAGAAAATCGCAAGCACTTCAGCGAAAGTGTGATGGTATCAGTGGCAGTATCCAAGACAGGCAAGACCAAGGTACACTTTGTCCATAAAGGAACCAAGGTAGATGGACGTTGGTGCCGTGAAACGCTGCTGCAGAACAGTATTGGCTTCTGCCAGACATCCGTCAGCTGTGCGGAGGAGAGTTCGTTTTCCAGCAGGATGGCGCTCCGTCACACTGGGCGAAGTTAGGCTAAATCTAGATCTAAACATGCTGACGTTTAAGTCTTACAAACATAATTATTCTTTTACTGTTTATATGTAACATGTTTTGAAAAGTGGACGCTAAAGTTTATACCGTTCTGTCTGTTGAACCGTATAAGTTATAATAATGAAATTTACAGGATATGAAATGCGAAAGTCTGAATCAGTTTTGTTTGATTTTATTGGCACAGCCTATATAATGTACACAATAATGTTTATGTTTATTCGCCAATCAAGGCAACACTACATGCCAGACATACAGAGTCAGACAGAAACAGACAGTGAGACAGACAAACAGACAGACAGAGAATACAGACAATATGACAAACTTAACAAAAAGAGAAGAGAAAAATAAACAGACACATTATGTCTGCCTGCTTGTCTATTTGTCTGTCATTTCATTTGTACTACCTGAGTGGTGAATAAACGTATATATTAGCCAGCAGTGCACCAGGCATTTTAACAACTGAATCAAAATTACTCACAACTGCAGAACAAATAGCACTTACGGAACAAGAACAAACATCAACACCATATTTAAGACATAGGCTTATGTATTCTTGAAAGTGTCTACACAATGCAGGGCATACCTGTAAAACAGAATTTCTAGATTTAGCAACACAACTGAAAAATTTTAATTTACGTTTATCGACAATATATTTAAAATCCAATCTATCACAAAACCACTGGATCTCCTTAACTGACTCCCACTGATGCATTCTAAAAGTTAAACAGCATAGAATTATACAAGTAGGCCTATGTCGGTGTTGTTAGGCTATTGTTATATTTCACAGTTCTTCGCTTCCGAAAAAAGTAAAATTACTTCGCAGCTTTGTGTAATTTGTCGATGTTCTGCTGCCGTCATTCAAAACGCTTGCGAGGGCATCACTGTAGCCCGACAAAGAGACTAATTAGTATTCTACGAAGTGTTTTGACGCCGCTGCGTTGTGAAGTGAAGCAGAGCAAATCAATGTAATCGACTGCAGAGCGGGCAGACGGAGCAGGACGAAATACTGACAAGTATTGTAGTCAATAATCGATCCGATAACTTCGCCTTTGTTTGGTCTGTTTATTATTGCCTATATCTTTCAGTTGAATTTGATTTTTCAAGCGTTAAATGTAAATGTGAAAATCAAAAATACGTGTTGTTGTTGTGCTACTTTTTTTGTATTTTTCTATTTTGTGCGACATAAAATTCATGCGACACCTCTCATCTTTAAACCGTACGCAATCTAAAGATGTTAAAATAGCCATTTTTGAATGTCGTTTTCGAATGTGGTTATGATATAAAATAAGGCGTGAAAGATTTACTCAGCAATTCGAAAACGTGTCTGTTTTGCATGTAGAGCAATGCACGATCTAACGCAGAGTGGTGTTTATTGACAACGAGAAGTCAACACAACAGGTTCCTGCCGTCATGATGAAGCGACTGAAACGACGCAGCCGGCCGACAAACCGTGGTTCCACGCGATCGCTTTCTTGTTTACCACGGGCCTTATTGTGTCGTGCGTGGACGCCGCCGTCTTCGCGGCCGATCACCGTCCTAGAGTCGCCAGTGTTCGACGCCCGGTCGCGGGTCCAGAAGTCCAGCGGAATCAACGACGTCAATCATCGTACGTCGGATGTCTTGGAACAGTCACGGAAGAATGGCGGAACGACGACGACGAAGGTCAATGACTGGGCGGCTCTGCTTGGCGGCAGCGCGCACATGCAGCAGTACACGCGCTTCATCACAACTCTGCTCAGAGAACGAGCCGCCATACGAGGAGACGGTGTCCCGCTGACCACGATCAACCATCAGACGAGGACAGCTCACGTCAACAGATCTAGGCCTATACCATCGCCAACCAGGCGACGCGTGCGCACACGACAATCAACAACAAACCGCTTACGGGATGATCCCGCAAATATCAACGAATCTGATAACGACGACGGTTTGCTGGTAGAAGAGACGACAACGGAGCTGATCAATAAGCCAGCTGAGCGTCGAACGTTGCTAAGAGTAGGGTCTAGACAATCTTCACAATCATCAGTCGGCACGGGTGATGATGCAATGAATGCAGGTCTGCCTGTCGACAGTCGACGACCGGAGACCGAGTTCGACGTTTGCTCGTCGGCTGCAACAGTGACGGAGGCTGGAAGCGTGACGCGTGGCATGTCGATGACAATCGTTACAATGGAGTGCTCGCCACGTCAGCGACGACGGCGCACTAGTCAGCTTGAGCACAGCGGCATCATGAACGACAATCGCCAATCAAGTCATCGTCCTCGCTCCAAAAAATCTGTAACCGCTAAGTCACAAACTCAAGTGGATCCTCGCGGTGATTGCAACTTGTCTGCGCAGAGCGTCCACTCCTTGTCGGAAATCAACAACCATTCCGGCGAGATCTCGCGTACAGACGTGGACGTGGCGCAGGCAGACCGGCGTCAGCGTAGAAGCTGGTGTGACGATGTGGATAAAGATGGTGCTCGTCTTGACCGGGTAAATAGACCTACAAGCGATGTAGCGGCCTTACAGCCCCGAGTTTTACAAATGCCGCTAAAACGTGCAGACGAAAGACTGTTATATCGACATCGGAATTGCGGCAGTGTGGACGAGATTTTTGCATTTCATTTCGATAGTTCCGAGGAGTTCAGTAAAGTGACCCGGTGGCAGTGTCCAGGGCATGTTGACCGCTGTCTGTCTCCGGGAAGCACACCGGTCAATTACTACCACTCCGAGCTACTTCATCTCCCCCTTCGATCCGACAAGATCGAGGTAAACCGACATGCTGAGGGTGCGTTAGGACTGGACGTCGACGAGCCCACGATTCCTTTCATCGACTGCGATACTCACCGCGTGGAGGAGTCGTTTGAACAAAACGCCGATCAGCAGGCTTGTCTCGGCCTAGGCGAGCGACTGGACACTAGCAGTACTTCGATAGCTATCGATAGTGATAGACGCAGGAAGGCTGGGGACGAGTTGAGTCCAAGCCGGCCTCGAGCAGTCAATTCTCCACAGCGGGCAAGTCGCACGCAAGTTACAGCTGCAGAGTCTCATCTCGGCGGCGTTGATGTTGTACCTCCGTGTAGTCGCTGTACGGTGAGCTGCCAGGCGGCGTCTCGAGCCTGCCAGTCCAGCAGCGCACCTGCACGCATGTGCCGACGATGTCGTTGTCACTCTCTACAGCAGCCATCAGTCACAGACACCCGCTCACAGACGGCCGGTTCGACGTTCCACCAGACCCACAGAGCTCAACTAGCGCGTGACGAAGCACACCCGAGTCAGCTGCTGATGGCAACTTGTAGATGCTCCATCAAATGGACAAACATCGCCTCAACGCTCCACTTCGCAGTGTCAGCTGACACATACGCCCAAGAGTGCAGTCAATCGCGCCAGCCAACAGTTCAAAACGGCGGTCTTGCAAATAGCAGGGTTATTTCAAATACGCCTGGCTTCAACCCGCGGCCAGATATGAAGCATCTTTCTCTCGACCGGCGACAGCAAACAGCCCGCCGCGTTGTTACTTTGCCATCCAACAGCATTCGCCAATTCATTAGCAATGACGAGGGGCGTATTGCGATGGAAGAGCCTGGTGCTGATGGGCATTGTGTGCGAGTGTATTGGGTCGCCGTGCGTTGCCGGCGAGGTAGCCGCAGGACATCAAAGTGCTGTCTACTGACGACAAAGTTTTTACTGACTCGACTTCAGACCAACGACCAGACCACGACCTACGTCTGCGCGCACAGAACGCCTGCCGATCTGTCCACGGATACAGAATGCTACCAAGTTGACGGCGGCGACTTTGAAGCCCCGAATCTGCCGTTGCGCCGCTGCTGCTCGTGCTCGACAGGTGGTGACGTCATAAGTGACGACTACGATGACGCCATGCCGGAGTTGGCGCCAGACTGCAGCGTTTCTGATAAACCGCCGGCGATTAGCCAGCCCGGGGCAATGAATCGTACCTTCGATGTCGCCCGAACTCCGACATCTTCCGTCGACGGCGTGACTTGCGATGTGGTCGATGACGTCACACCCGGTTGCATCGTCGATGACGTCAGCCAGTCGCTGACGACGTACGAGTTCGCCGAAGTGACTTCCATCTTTCGCAACTTCGCTGCCGACTTGCTGCCGAAACCCGCCGGCAGGGAACTGTCAGTGGTGACGTCTTCCAGACGACGGTGGAATGGAAGATCCTCAATGTCCCAGGCGCTTGTCCGTCGTTTAGAGCCCGGCATGACGTACAACGCCGCCCTCGTACCGTACTCGCAACACATTTTTGTGCCTCTGCCGCTCATGACGTGGTCCTGGAACCACCGCGACGAATTTACCACCGCCCCAAGACGAACGAGGAGTGACGTCACACATATCCCATACGTCTCCGCATGCACAGAAATCGACATCGAACCTTCAGTCGACAGTTTCACTCTAATAACGACATCGTCTGATAAAAGTGTCTAATCTCAACATTCTCAAGAGACAGATTGGGCCGAGAAAAACTGCTAATGATATTATTTATTCGTTACTTGAAAACTGTTTTGCCAATTAAGAAAATAACGTTGAGTACAGAAGTCTTCGTTAAACTTATCGTCTTGGGCATTACTTTTACGTTAATATTAGACTTATACGTAATAATGTGATTTTACAGGCAGATGCAAAAATTGGCACCATTTTTAACTTCATCAAATGTGAACCAATTTTCAAAATTATTTTATTGTCCGAATCAGTTAAAATTTGGAATACCACTATCGTTAAAGATCCTATCGCACCTCAAGTGTGTCGCTACACTACCTTGTGTCTTGCAAAAAGCACCACGACGTGGTGGGCGTTTGGTTGATCGCGCCATTTGTCAATGGCGTCGCCGGCTTGAGTGCGTCGTCGCTCTGCAGCAGAGCAAACATGCTGAACATTTGATGTAAAAAATGCAGGATGTGACAGTTAATTTAAACAATAACTAAGAAATAAACACACTGTTTTCTGTCGGATTATGCAATATTTTTCCCACAGACTTGCAATGCTCACAAAAAACAATTGAATTCAAATTTTCGGAGAGTTTTATTACAAAATGTTGCTTGATTCAAAAACTATAGCCACTTGAATTTGAAATGCATTTCTCAAAGTCAACAAGTAGGAATGAATTGCAATTTTACCTTAAAATCCGCGTTGGTATTTAAGTCTTATAAACATATTTTCTTACTATTCTATTTTTAATATTCACACAATTAACGTTTTTATAATACCGCGTTATTTCTAACGATATTGCTAGTTGTTGCACGTAATATTATTAATATGTCTTGGATCATTTACTGTCGTTCGTTATTTTTTCTGACGGTTTGAGGTAAATTAAGCAATAACGACAGAATGCGTACTCAAGCACTTTGCGTGTAAGAATTTGGTGATAAGTGATAAGTGCTATAGTTATCCCGACGAAAACTGGAGTCTGGGCAGGTTGCAGAAACGTTTGAACTATTGAACTAAACAAGAGCAGCAAAGTTTGATTTGTTATCATTTTAACGCAACAATAGATACTTTAATACTTGCGGTGCTCAAACGCCGACATATTAATCTGCATATGTCACGAATAATTCGCAAATATTAGCCTATAATATTTTATAAACCGACTGGTCTAGCTAAATATGGCAATTACACGAATACGCTCAGCATAGCAGCTTTCCGCAGAAGTTTTGCAGACGGGACAGCCATCAGGCATCTGTGCTACAATAGCCAGAACACATGGCGACGACGCCTGATGTCGAAAACAATGAACTCGACTGAAAGTCACATCTGAGTAACTTTACTCGCAACTTCTATTCAAATAGTGTCATCATTTGCTACATTCGATAAGCCTAAGTCTGTCAATTTCCAGATCCTGCATTTTCAGGCCTTGCGATTTGGTCCGTCATTTTTAATTTGTGCATGGCCTTACGTGATCCAGCCATTGTAGTTTTGTAATTTCATCTATCCCATCGAGTAATGAATGTACACTGTGCACGAGTTTTTTTCCGCCGATTCTAATCGCAATTCACTGTCATAAATTTGGCCAAATTTGCAGTTTTTACTTGCCTGTCTTTGGACCATATATTTACAAGAATTGAGAGACAGTTGACAGAATATGTAAAACACACGAAATGCGCAACACCATAGAAGGTATACAGCTTATTATCTAGTGCGTACGCTTTGCGGTCTTATAATGATTCTCCACTGCAGCGTGTAAAATAATGATGTAGGACAGTTTGTAGTCGAGATATGTGCAGGTGAACAACCATGATCGACTGCACTTTTATTTGATGCAGTGTTATGTGACAATTCGTGCCTGTGTTCACTATATTAATAACTAACACAGCGACAAACCAAGCAGTAAGTGAAATGAAGCACGTAAATTAGCTGTTGACGTACGCGAAACGTTTTACTGCAGATCATGTCACCAAATATCGATTGATGTCGGCACGTCTGAACTTCTGAAGTGTGCGATGAACACGTTACGTGAACTGTTACTCAAGACATATAGCTGCCCAGAACTGTTGCTGATTGATAGTATTTTCATTTAGTTTAATGAAAAGATGCAGTACACACTGACTAGCCAACTAAATAAATCGGAGAATGACATCTGGTACGGCAAAAAGTAAAATACAGAATAATTAAGCTATAACTGAATTTATCAATCACGAATGTCTCAAAATTTATAATGCTAAAACAGCATTAATGTTTGATGAGCCGCAACCTAAGTAAAAATTTGTAAAGCCAAACATTCGACTGTCGTGAAATAGTGTAAATGCAAGAGTGAAAAATTTATTGAATACGGACCACATTTACTTAAGTAAAACGAGATCGTTAAGCATTGTTCAAGGCTAAGTACTGCCCGCGATTAGCCCAGTCGCTTTCGATGTAAAATGGTGCCATCTAATGACTGGCATTTACGGAATCTTTAGATCAACTGGCTCAAGCAGTAATACACAAAAACCCATGTAACCTTGAGGTTTGACCTTGATATTCAATAGATTTCTGCAGATTGTCAAAATACCAGTTCGTGCAAAGTTTCATTGAGCTAATTCCAGCTGTTTATTAGCTATTTTGTTGACTGAAAAAAACTCAACGAAGATGCTGAAAACTATACTGCGGCGTCGCTTCCGCGGGCAGTAATAAAAGTAGCTTACTTTTTGTGGGACACCATGTACAATGTGCATGCCGGCAGACTAAGGTTATTGGCGCATGGTGTAGGCAAGGAGCGTAGTATAAATACAGGCTTGCCGATTATACACATCAGACTGCTACTGCTGAAGCTGATGATTGACACAGACGACTTGTCGCAGTGATGGAGAACTCGTCGTTGTCGACTGATGGCATCGTCTGCAATGACGTCACTTCCAGATCGCCGTCATCGTCGCTGCAATCTAGCGACCTAATGAATTTTGTGTTCAAGATCGTCTACAGCATCATCGGAACAGTCGGAGTCATCGACAACTTGTTTGTTCTTACCGTCTTCATCTTGTTCATCAAGATCACTGACAAGGTTATAATATGCACACGTTTGTCATTAAAACACTGTTAGCCGCACAATATCTTACATTCGCGTTGTCTAAGTTGCCCATCACCGGCAAACCCAATAATGCGGTGTTTGCAGCTCCTTTCTGACAAATTGTTCGCCATCAGCCTTACGCTCATATTACGTCTACTAGAGCACATGTATGTGAGCAGTGCTCACGTTTCAGCACAGCACGTTTTTGTTTCGCGCAACTGAAAGTCACTAGTACACGGTGTTTCATAAAAAGGGACCCCTTTTTGTTTTTTTCATAATTCACTTAAATGATGATCAATTTACACAAAATTTTTACCAGTTGTAGCTAACGAAATACTAATTCAAAATACAGCAACAAAATACGGCAGTTGATTAAAGATTCTTTACTAGTCGTGAAGTAATGCTGACATCATAATGTGTCACGGGTACAAGCTTGATAATCTCAACTAGTGCTATCTATCGCTACTCTGCTCCGATGATGAAAAATTTGCTTCGCTGATAACTTTTTGAAGTTTCACAGTTGCAGCCACAAAAACTGGCATTTACGTGTCTGTGTGGATAGTTGGAATTTCACATGTTCGAGCAAGACAGTGCACTAGCACACCGAACTTGCAAAATGGTTGCGTTTTTGGATCGCAAGACGTTTGATTTCATGTCCCCATGTTGCTTAGGCCTAGTGCTGACACGACAAACATTTTTCATTAGCAAACCAGACTAAGTTTACCATCGAAGCTGGGTAGCAACTGACAGCACTAGTTGAGACTATCAAACTTGTACCCGTGACACATCATGACGTCAGCATTACGTCACTACTAACAAAAAATATTTAATCAACTGTTAAATGTTGTTGCAATTTTTTGAATTAGTATTTCTTCAGCTACAATTGATAAAAATTTTGTGTAAATTGATCATTATTCGAGTGAATTATCAGAAAAACAAAAAGGGGTCCCTTTTATGGAAAACCATGTATAGGCCTATAATTACTTGCGTTTATGCGGCAGATTAACTCACGACTGTCCGCCTGATCTCTTCTCGCTGCAGGTTTCATGAACGAGTTGAGACCTGAGCACAAATTACATGGACATTCCAGTAAGCGTCTTAAGTCGACGTGTATTGAACTTTCGTTTATCAATAAACTTTTCCGCACAATAATTGCCGTGAATGTCTATGCGATAAGCGACAAGCAACCTGTACAAGCTTATGCGTCTTTTTGCCAACAGCGTGCTTAGACGCGACAGCTTTCACTTCACCGAATCGTGCATACGCGGGAACGTGCTGCCTGGAATCGTAATAGGGTGTTTACACGATCCAGCAAACGTCCAGCAAACTTTCAGCAACCGGTGCTGGACGTTTGCTGGATCGTGTAAACACCCTATAGCTGTGCTTTTCGGTCAGGTCTTAAGGGAAAAATTTTTACATGAGTAATTTCTTTTTCTGTCAAAATTCTCTGCGTGCAGAATTTTTTGGATACAGTGCAAGAAAAACATTTTCAAATTTGAGGTTAAATTGGTGTAGGAAAAAAGTACAGAAACGGTGAAAAATACGGCCAGGGTTACTATTAATCACTGATAGGAAGTCGCATATTGCCTTTCAAGTGACGAAAAAATCATTGATTTTGAATGACCTTGAAAGTTAATAATGCAACAAAAACTGTAAAGGCTGTCTTTCCTAGGGAAAGCTGGCTTCTTTGTTGTTTGTTCAGGCGATAAACATTCTAATAGTCAATCAGAGCATCATAGACTTGTGTGCATCTTGTCTCACGTTACTGGTCGCTGTGATCGACGTGGATTTCAGTCGAATGTCACCTGACAGCGTCTACGATCAGTTTGTTTGTCGCGTCTGGGTGACTCGAATCCCGCTCTGGTCCTTACTCGTTACGTCGACGTACGGCATTCTCATCACGGCATTCGAGCGCTACTTCGCCATCATCCACCCCATCTGGTACAATGTAAGGGTTATTGATGAAGCATTATGCAAATAGCTTATTGTCTATGACGTACATGCATATGCGCATTGTATACAAGTAATTTGAGCAAAGTTCACGTGACGCGCGATAGCAGCGGTCCTGCCACTTTGGTAATTAGTGTAGGCCTACAGCAATAAGATATTAATGCATCTTGAAAAAGTACTTAAATTTGAGGTCTCCGTACAGAAGACTTCTTGAATTTAAGAGATCGAAATTCGAAACTAACAGATTCTTAAATATGTACGTCTTTGCATGCAATCTTTTCAGTTTAACGCTGGAATTGTGGAGCAGAGCTTATTGCTTGCATGAAATAGTGAGTACTAGTTTGGTCGGCACCGGATGGCTGACGGAGATAAATGAGAAAGCAAAGCGCATTTGTATAGATCTGGTCTTAGCTGTTTTTAGCTGCGTGGTTGCATGCTACGTGACTAGGTGGGGTTTAGCCAAGGAGCTATTAATATATTTATACTTCCATGGAGTTTAGCCAGAGGTTTAAAATAATGTCTGGCCTGTGAGGTCAAGCGTCTTAAATAGCTGAGTGGATAACTTCTGTCTTTTGGACAGGCTGGGTCTGCCGGCGAGCCAGCGCTAATTCTGTTTAGCAGCGATTATCTCCTCTGCGGGAATTTGCAGTGACTGACGGAAAATTATTGCAAGTTTTTGCCCGCTTACTGTTTAAACCTATAACGCTGCTGGAAATAGTTTTGATTGTAGCAGAACGTCAGAAAGCGCGTCGTACGAATGTCGGTCGTCATCACCATCTGGATTGTGATCCCAGCTTTCTGTATATTGATGGCAATCGTCTCGACCGATTTTATTCAAGGTGTCTGTGTACCGTGGGGCCTGTTCAGCAACTGGGCGGAGTCGATCTTTTTCTGCAGTAGTTACCTGCTGCCTTTGATACTGACGATTTTCTGCTATTCTCGCATTGTCCACTCTCTACGTAACAAGGTAACGCAGCTTAATACAAAAATACTGATGGGATAGTTGCCAAATTGGCAAAATTCAAGGTTATCTCATTCGTAGTAGTGGTTTGTAATTTATTTTAATCAACCTGGAAAAATAAAGTGGCGCCACGATAACAAACAAATTACGAAGTAATGTTAAAAATAAAATAACATTGATATGTGTCAAATTTGATGGTGCCGATCTGAGCAATATTTCTTAAATTACGTTCTTAATACGCAAAACCAAGTGGATCCCGTTTTTCAGCTTATATATACAACAACAACAACAACAATAATAATAATATTTATTTGGGAAAAAGCAACCAGGCTGCCAGAAAGGGCACATTTGGCTTTTGGTTACAATCGCTGTTACTGAGCGACCAGCCATTCACCTAAGGCCACGCAAAGTCAAGGTGAAAATTGTACCCCAAACAAAGAATCGTCTATACTATTTTTAAGAGTTGCTACCGCCAATAACTTCTAAACTGCACGACGTACGGCCGCGAAATTTTGCACGCAGACCCGTGTCGTACGTGGCCGAAATATGGGCTAGGTCAGATGTCGCTGCAGGGGTCGTTCGTTTGACAAAATTTCACTTTTTCTAAAATATTGCAGCCACGCCTTTTAGGCCGCAGCAGAGCTGTGCGCAGCTATTGGTTATGACATCATATAGACGTCGTCACCAATCACCATAGTGACGCATCATCAGCGCTGCAGCGCATATACTAGAGCGCCCATAATGCTGCTGAGGAACCTGGATCGAGTTGAAGCCCGAAGGGCCGAAAATGGAGGCTGCAGGCCGATACTATGGAAAAGATCAATGAACAGGTCGCCCTGTGCTATTGGCTGTGACGTCATATAGACGTCGTCATTAATCACCATAGTGACGCATTATCAGCGCTGCAGCGCATACTGGAGCGCCCATAATGCTGCTGAGGAACCTGGATAGAGTTGAGGCCCGAACGACCGAAAGTTGAGGCCGCAGGCTGAGTTGAGGCTTGAAGGGCCGAAAATAAAGACCGCAGGCCGATACTATGGCAAAGATCAAACGGACAGGTCGCCCTGTCCGCTTGTACAGTATAATAAAACAGATTTATATTATCGATTTTTATTACTTTTATGGAAACCAATCAAAGCGAAATTAAGATGGGCATCAAATGCTTATGTACATGTACAAAGTACGCAAAGTTTTAACTTTAGATTCTGTTGTATAACTTACAGGATATTGATATTGTTTGACGAAAACGTGTGTAAAGTTCGCCGGTCCCCTCGCCCCTGCTACTGCTTCTACTACTGCTTCTACGCTCCGTGCATCTGCTGACGGGGCACCAGTCACTTCCGGTTCCCGATTATCTGACATGGCTCCTTGCTTAGTGGTGGAGGAGACCGACCCTTTACAGATATCTAACTTAACAGC
>Ga0209367_1008709_pt1 | contig 13846 bp, 7 predicted proteins | sample WorMetLIZISLAND2_FD_187412 | JGI IMG/M metagenome (GOLD analysis project Ga0209367, IMG submission 187412) | Marine gutless worms symbiont microbial communities from Max Planck institute for Marine Microbiology, Germany - Olavius geniculatus... ... | reverse complement strand
TTTTCCCCCCCCCCCAATTTCCCCCAATCGGACTTAGGGCGCCGTGCGGACTCACGTTGGGCTTTGCCCCAAATTTCTAGTTCTTTTTATTCCAATGCTAGATCTCCGAGCTTCGTCAGTTGATCGGTGTGAAATTTTGCACGGGGATCAGTAGTATGGCAGATTTTATAAAGCCAGTCCAAAATTTTTTGGGGACACTCCCCACAGAATTTTAGGAGCCAAAAACATGCAAAATTTGGCTTGATTTTGGACGACTTCAAACTTCAACAGCTAATATTTTTGGAACGGATAAAGTTGTTCAAAATTGGACAATTACCTGATTGACAGCATTTCTTTCCGTGTCCGGTAAAGAAGTCCAATGAACTTGGTCCAGTAACCCCGGACATCTGAAGGTCAAATCGTACCCACCCAAAGTGCGTTTTTTGGAAAACCATATTTTGGCTTTGAGAGGTGCTGCACCCCCAAATTTTTACACGCCTGAGAGATGACCAAGTCTTGCTAGCGCACCCCCATCGGGACTGGGGTCTCACTTTCAACTTTTGTAAAGGGGGTCACAAATTGGCTTAAAATGTAGCGTATTAGCCGCGATAACTTTTGAGCCATGGGGAGTAGCCTCATATTTTAACTTGTCACGTGACGTGCTGCTAGGCAGGGATGATAATGCGGGTACAACTTTCGGGGGGGCACCATCCCCTTAAAATTTGGGAGGGCGAAAACATCTAAAAGTCGGTGCAATTCATGACAGCTTTCGACTTTGACCGCAAATATCTTTAGAACGGATGCAGCAATGAACAGGTGGTAAATGACATTATCATCTACGATCTTTCTTGCACTGAACAAAAAAATTGGTGGATGTTGGTCCGCTAACACCAGAGATTATGAGGCTAATGTTCACCCACCTTTAGTCGGCACTGCGCCTTTTGCAGAGGCTAATGCATTGGAGTTTGGGCCAAGTAATATTGCTGCCGGGGGAGTTTCTACCCTCTAAATTTTTTCCCTAATCGGACTGTATGTAACATAATTAGCCAAGTTGGACTTTGACCAGCAGCCTGCCGTGTCAATGCCCAGTTCGTGGCCATGGCCAGGCCATGGCCAGGGCGATGCTGACATACACCTTGGCCAAGCTACATGCACTGATTCACTATGATGTCACTCCTCCCAGACTCGTGAGAAAGTGTGGCGTCGTCAACTCGTGTTCAGTCGGCAACAAGTCGGCGCATTTGAACCAGACGATCGTCGACTAACAACTCGATTTACTGCTGATTACTGAGACATGGCATAAAGATATTGAGCTTGTCTCGGTGAAACGTGTGATGCCAATGGGATTGAGATGTGTGGAAGCTGCCAGGCCACTGTCGTCGCGAGATGTGCATTCACTGGAGCTGCGTAACCATGGTGGCATTGCGCTGAGCCGACCGACAATGCAGAACACACCCTCGATGTCGTCATCTCGCATGCCAGCACCAACGTTCGCCAGCTGGATGACTGCTGCTGTGATGTCTGGTGACGGACGCAGACTGCACTTGAGACTGACAAGTGCGTGATCGGACACGAAGCTGCCGACAGGTAGCGAATGTCGGTGTCAGCACATGAGGTGACAACGTCGAGGGTGTCTTTTGCGCCGTCGGTTGGCTCACTGACGTGCTGGACGTTGCTAATTACTAGTTCCATTCATTGCACTTTTGATCAACATGTCACTGGCCGTGGGAAGTTTTCCTAAAATTCAAACATGCTCTCGTCACTTTACTTCTAAATAAAGGTAGCCCAGATAGCAGTCAGCTAAAAATTTATCAGCCCGAGTCAAACCTGCCCTTTATGTCCAAGCTTCTGCAAAAGGTGATACAGAAGTAGCTGCAGCACTATCGCAGGCGCGCGGCAGCACATCGAGCGTGTTTGAGGTTGTTACAGTTAACGTGCTACATAAATTACATACTTATTTACGTACTTATGGCGTCGGGCGGACTCAACGTTGGGCTTTGCTTCAAATTTTTAGTTCTAGAAGTTGTGCTTTTGCAGGTGGTGGATTTTTTGGCCAGAATGTTGAGATCTTCATAGGAGATGACGATGATCGTCAAGGCACGCCATGTGCTTACGGGCCGACGTCTGATCGCCAGTCGGAGTACACCATTCACTGCTTCAGTGGCGCTATGTCAGGCCGAGTCGTGACGATACAGAACAGATTCACTGGCAGTCTCAAACTCTGTGATGTCCAAGTTTTTGGTGACTACGTTAATTGTTTCTGCTGTTAATTACGTGTTCTTTCTTTTTTTGTTTTTTTTTTGGTTTTGTCTGTTATGAAGTGTTAGGCTTATTTTCTAGTCCAGTTTATGTCTAGTGTTAAGCATTCTTTGAAAAAAAAAGAATTTTCTGGCTGCACATGAGTTCTAGGACAGCATAGAATCGGAATATTCGCTTTTGTTGTGCTGCACTGTTGTTGTCACAGTGGTTATTTTGAAGTTTTTGATGCGTGCAATTAGTTGATTTGAGATGAACATAATAATCACAATGTCACATTTCACTTCAAAGAGCTCAGATAAACATCATCATTGTACATTGTGTTCGAATAAAGGACCTGCAGTTTTCCTTGAATAACTTTCACAAATTTAAACATTTTTACAACTTTTGGCACACGCTATACTGATGAAACCTTTTACTAAAGACGTGTATAATGTTCACCTGTGCACTTTGAAGTGAACTGTGACATATTATGATTATTGTGTGCACCGGTGATATTACCTGAGATTGTTTACTTACTATAACAGGTTACCTGTGGTGTATTGTGATCATTATGTTTGCTTGTGATGGTGTTTACGTGTGCACTGCAGAGTGTGACGATGGGTTCTTTGGCAGCGGTTGTGTGATGAATTGTCAATGTGACATGAACGATCTTTGTGCCAAGGACACTGGAGCCTGCCCAGGCCTGTGTGCTGCTGGCTTCAATGGCACCAACTGCCAGACAGGTTATGAATATTCATATCATTTATATTTACTCACTGCTTCATAGCATCTGCTTATATGTGAATTTGTGAAACATCGTGTTCAGAACACCATGGAAGTAGGCATTTTGAAGTAGACATTCTCTCTCCATGTCCAGTGACTTCTTCTCCACAGCAGGCAAGATTTGGTTTTGATTTTGGTGCTTTATGAATTAATTCACCAATTTACTTACTTACTCATGGTGGTGCTGTGGCACTCGTGTGTCTTGATGAGCTGTTGAATGTAACGAGATGCAATTTGACACGGAAACTTGTGTGGAAGTTGTGTTGGTGGTATTAGTGCAAGAAATTTCCTGGAAAGGCACATCGCTGAGATGGCCACAGGTGTCATATGGGATGACGCAATGCTACATGCCACTAGAGGCGGGTAAAAATGCCCCCTTAACTCCAGCCAAGCAGGTACTCGATTTACCTACCCTCAAGGGATGGAAGGCTGAGTTGACGTTGGTGTTGGTAAGGTACTGAGATGGTTTAGCTCAGTACCTTACCAACACCAACGTCAACTGATGATCGTAAGTCGAGCAGCATCGTAATTGTTACGGCACGAAGCCACTCTACTTACTTACTGAGTCGTTGTATGCTGCAGAGTGCTCGCTGGGTCAGTTTGGTGCCAGCTGTTGGCATCGCTGTCACTGCATGTACGATGAGCCGTGTGACGTCGTTGATGGCACGTGTGCTACTGGCTGTGCTGAACGCTGGCTTGGAGCCAACTGTCAGACCGGTCTGTACGCCAAGTTCTTAGGTGCGGTTTTTCCATGCACATTTGATGGCCGATCAAATTGATCTGATCAACTTTGGTACTTGATCTGAGATCATCTCAATAACCGTTTTTCTATCGCCAATTAGCGACTGATCGTCCATTAAATCTCTCATCAACTTGATGACCGAATATTGGTGGATCAAGTCAGATAATTGACGATTAAACGTGGCGATCTGCATTTCGTTGCTTATTCGCAACAGAAACATCGCTTCATGTCGCCGGCCAGAATGGCAATTCACGCATTAAAATAAAGTTCCAGGCATGTGCATAGTGTTTTGTGGAGAAATAAAATGGATTGATGCTCCAGTATAATTTGATTTGCGGTAGAACGTATTTTTGACAGCAGACGTATCGTTGATATCGTTGCTATGACGACGTTTACTGCCTATAGCGTCCACTCGCAGCGCATGCCCATTAGCGCAACACCGCAAATTGAGGTCACTCTCAGCCAATCAGATTGGCATAAAGTAGGCTCGGTTAATGGCGGATCAGCTAATCGCTGATCACGTAATTGGAGATCGGAAATGCATGGAAAAACGAAACACAGTTGATCCACGATCAATTCTGAACATCAAGTTAATCGGAGATCAGTAAATCGGAGATCAAATTTGATTTGATTGGCGATGGAAAAACTGGCCCTTAGCAATTTACACTGAGTAGGCAATTAGCTAAATAATTACTTAAGAAAATTGGTGCCATTTCAGCAGTTAATCACCGTGCCCCACCCCCGATATCAGCGCTCGAAGAAAAACGTTTTTTAGCAGTCAGACGAAGGCTTATGCCATTTATTAGTCGTTATGGTAATGAATCTAATGCGACATTTTGTTAATCTATAGTTGACCAAATTATTTGACTGTCGAATTATGGAACACGTTAATCATTACTTGATTTCTTTGTTAGTTTGTTTACCACAACAGCCAGTGTTATAATATTTAACAACAAATTTGATTATTGGGGTATTGATTTTTAATTGGCTAATACAGATTTGACTATCAGAAGCAGTAAAAAAACTGAAAGTAACATCTTTACTGCTTGATAATCTGCAATTGTTACTTTGCATTTTTGTTAAGTTGTTCTTCTGTTCTCAAGTTACTCAAGCTGAGTTTCAATTTCATAAATTTTTTAATACAAACTTTTTTGATTACAAGTAGCTATTGCTGCCTTTATGCACATGTGTGTTTATTATCTTACCTTTATTCTCGTCTGGTGTTGGTGTGATTTGATTCTCGATAGAATCCTGGAACGGATTGGGGCGCTGACTGGTCTCCTTAACTGGGAAGTACAGAGAGAGAGGGTAGCTTACTTGTTTCGATGTTATTCTTGCAGCAATACCACATCTGAAGTATCCGCCTACGCTGCAAGCTCCACGCACGACGGCCTCCGAGATGACGATCATGTGGCCTTCGTGGTCCGCTCACATCGACCCATCCATCTCTCTCCGCTACCAGGTTGGACAGCTTGTACACAGAAGTCGGGGAATTTAAAATTCAAATTTTCCATGCTCGGAAAGTCTCAGCATCAGGTCTACAGGGTTCCTGCCTCCTGGAAAGGCCTAGATTTTTTTTCTTGATAATTCCAGTACCTGGAAATTCCTAGAAAATTACTTTGGTTTTTGGAAAGTCCTGGAAATTAAAGCTTAATGTCCTGGGAAGTCCTGGAAAAGTATTCTTCGAAGTCATGCTTTTTTCATAGGTTTAAATGGAAGTAATTTTTTTCTGCTCGCTTTGCTCGCAGATTACTTGTAGCTTTTTATACTTTTGAATTTATGGTACCAGTATGTTATATTTAAACATTTGTGGGCTGTGAAAAAGTCTTGGAAAATTTTTCGTGTGAGTCCTGGAAAAGTCTTGGATTTTTTTGTCACTAAAAGAGTGGGAACCCTGAGTCTGGGTAATTGAAAGGCATAGAAAATAAACCAAGTGTTTGCTGGATCTGAGTTACTTTCCAGACCCACTTCTCTCAGACTAAGTACGTATTCTCCACATTTACAATAGACACTTAGTAGTTGATTTGGTATATGTACAATTGTACATATGGTTCAAACGATACTAGCATTGGGGTATTGCATATTGCCCAATATTCGCAAATACTGGTGGTGTAGTTGTTGGGCATTATTTTTCTGGGCTGTGTCACCCAATATCTGTATCGCTCACCGATTTCTAAGTGCTCGCTGGCGGCCCACTGCTGTCCGAGTGCCGATCATACAGCAGATAGCAGCACGTAAATAACCACTTTTTAGAAGGGTACCCCTCTTTGATACTCGTTTGCGCAACCCTCCTTGATCCTAGAGGGTTCGGAATTGGACTGATAAAATCTACATTCAATGCTGGAAATTTCGTATGCAGGTTGTTTTGGTCTATTTTCAGCCATTTTGGCCCAATTCACTCTTGAAATGCGTGACAGCCTGAAATCACGAAAAATTTACTAAAACCCCATATTATGGGGGTTCAAGGTCATTCAAGGTCATCATAGTTGACATTTCTAAGAAGCTTGTCACCAGTGCTTGTGATGATAAGCAGCATGTCTGTGCCTATCTGCAACCAGTTTTACAGTAGACAAGCCAATAGCGGTAATATAACACTTTTTAAGGGGGTGCCTCACTGTCACTCCCTCATTCGGGGGTACCCCCTTCACCCAGCAGCATGAAATTTTGTGACAAAATACTAAAGACTCTAGGCTATCATGTGGTAAAAAACCTGAAGTTCTATCTCACCAGGTCCTGGATTGGTATTGGGTCGTGACGGACAGACAGACAGAATTACCATAGCTAATACGTGCTATAGAGCTGCTAGCTCTGACGCGTAAAAACGAAAGCGACAGACTATTATGTGTCACTTTGGCTCTGGTGTGGGAGGCTGCTATTGTTATGAACATGAGTCCACTAGAGTGAGTGGGTCAGATTGGCATGGTCGTTGGTCGGTCGGTCGCCACCGTCAGTCCAGTGTTTAATTACCGGTGTCAGGTTACACAGTCGACATTTACAATGAGCTGTGGATAGAATGTTGTTGATTTAATTTCACACTTGGACATCATTTGTTGATCTAGCCCATAGCAGGCACGTCTTGGTTACCAGGATCAAATCTCTTATTCCTGGTATACAGAGTCATGGCGCGGGCAATGAGGGCTGAGAGGCAATGGACAGAGAATGAAAGACATCGCTGGGTCAGATGGTGGGTTGACCAAACAGATCCTAACCCTGATTAGTTAACACTGTTTGGATAGCATGGTTAGCACAAAACACTTTACTTCTCATGTCTAGCTCTTGAAGGACACGTGGTAGGAAGCCAATATCGGTATTGGCATTGGGTATTGGTATCATCAGGACCCATTAATATTGGGTATTGGCCAGCTGTTTGGTATCATTTTAACCCTAAATGTGCATGAAAGTTTGACTTATTTGATATCAACTCAATTACACAATCCTGGAAAGACATGGAACACAGTGGCCACAGGTTTTTGAAAGTTTTTTCCATACCCTGGAAAGTTCTTGAAAACAAGTTTGGATCCTGAAAGTTTTGGAATTTGATGTCAGAAGGTCTTGGAAGTCTTAGAATTTCAGTTGTTCAAAATCATCGTGATTCCAGTGTGAAAATTTTTTCACGTGATGCCAGAAGTGTGTGGAGATGACATGGAATGGTAAAATATTGTGGAAATGCATCTGGAAAAGGTACTGAGTACTTGAAAGTGCTTGAAAAGTTTTGGTTTCCTGCAAACTTTGGCCTTTTGATGGAACATGGACATAAATGGTTTTAGAAAGTTTTGGAAAACATACATTTGAAGGGTGCTAGAAGTGATTGTTGCGTACGGACCGTGCAGGTGGAGTTCAAGCTGAGCGATTACCATGCTGGGAATGAGAGCGGCGTCTGGAGACCTGGGCCTCTGATTGAACACACGGCCTCCTATTCACAGCAGGTAGCAACAGTACTGGACCTGCGACGCAATTCATTCTACGAGTTCCGTGTTCTGCCGATACTGCGCGTCGGTGAACAGGATGTTCGGGGAACGGTCAGCCCACAGAGCGGACCATTTCGAACCAAGTGTCATGGTGATTGTCTCTTTTTGCTGGATCCATCTATCTGTCTTGTTGTGTTACTGGATTGATTGATTCTGGGCTGTAAAATACATCAAGTAATGGAACTAATTTGTTGATATTTCAGCAATTATTGCTGTTTTGCTTGGAACAATAGTTGTTTGCTGTTTGATGTTTCAGCCTTTGAGTTTAGTTTGATTTATTGAGATGTAGTTTGTGCTGGAAAACTGGGGGACAGGAACTGCCAGAACTAGGACTGCGATAAACGAAGCTGAGATGCAAGAAACAAGGAGCCACTGGTTGTGAAGCTAAAGATAAAGGTGGCATTGATAGGGAATGCATCACAGAGCTATGGAGCATCACCTGCCATATGGGATCACACTGTTAGCTGCCACCCGTTGCAGGTGAACGCACCCAGCTACACAGGTTGGTACTCAGTTGTGCGGCTTTTAGCATAGATTCTGCATTTGTGTCTGCTGCTGATGCATTGCTGCTGCTGGTTGTGGGTGCAGTTCCTGAACGTCCAAACATCACAAACGTTTACACTTGGCTGAGTGACGACCAACAGAGCCCACACCCAGTTATCTACGTCGAATGGACTGTAAGTAACAGCTTGACTCGGTCTCTGCTTTTAATGTGTCAAAGCAGCTACTGCTTTAGCGCGTCTTAGCTATCACAATTCTGTCTGTCCGTTCGTCCGTCTGTCTGTCTGTCTGTCTGTCTATCTATCACACGTGTAGATCAGTAAAAATGGTGCAAGATAGGATTACCAAACCCTTACCGTCGGCTGCCTGGAAGACTCTAGTTTCAGGAACCGTAAATTTTTTCCATAAATTCAGCCAATAGATTGCTGTATCTCAATAACGGTGCGAGATAGGGCCTAGACTACTATTAATAACTAATAGGAAGTCGTACACTAGCTCTCGATTGCCACCGAATTCAATGACCCTGGACGAGCTTGAATGCTAAAATAGGGGCTTTTACTGATTTTTTGGCGATTTTGGGCTGCGAGACACATTTCAAGAGCGAATTGCGCCGATACCAATTGAGATAGATGTGGACAAGCTGCATATGAAATTTTCAACATTGAACGTAGATTTCGATCGTCCAAGTCTCGATTTTTTTTAGGTTCAAGGAAACCTGCGCACAAGGGCATCAAAGAGCGGTACCCCTGAAAAAATCGTCATTTTACCGTTGTTGGCCAGTCTTTCGTGAAAACGGTTGCAGATAGGCATTGGCATGCTGCCTATCACAACAAGCACTAGTGACGAGCTTTTCAGTCGTATCAACATCGATGACTTTGAAAAACCCTGATCTTCCAAAATAAGAGTTTTTTTATTGATTTTTGCAATTTTCAGCTGCAGCGCACACTCCAAGAATGAACTGAGACGAAATGGCTGGAGATAGACTGACAGTTTGCAAACAGGAACTGCTATAGGCTTTTGCTCATCTCGCGAGCATTAGCTCAAATATTTTGTTTGCTTTTTATTTGCTATTTGTTTCTTGTCATAATTCAACTACACTTTTTAAAGTTTTAAAATTATTAACTTTTAAACTTTCAAAATTATTTTTTTATTATTTATATATATATTCTATATATATATATATATATTTTATTCTTTCAATGTAGTATGCTGTTCTGCTATTTGTTTTAGTGTTTTTTGACCAGTTTATGCTGCATTTGAATGCAAATTTACAGCTGCTGTGTTTCCTTTAACTGTCTTACTTGCTAAGTGATAGTGTTTTTTTTTAACAGCAAACTGATTCACGATTGATCGTCCATTTGTTTAGCACATTGTATGCCATGATGTCTGCCAATTGTGATTAATTGCTGGTTCAGTTGACCAACTGAACCAGAAAAGTCTGGCTAATGCAAAGGGGGAATGTGTAACAGTGGTGCTTGTTTAAAGCCCAGTAAAACAAAATCTGTGTTTCTATTACAGTTGCCAGAGGGCGCCAGATGACGGGCGGCTAATTATCTCTAGTGTTTTACATGTACTCGCCACCTGTCTCGCTCTGCTAACGCTGTATCAGCTGGAAACTGAAAATTTTCTCCACCCATTTTTTCAAATTTATGGAGAAGCTTTTTGGATCGTGAAACTAGAGTCTTTCAGGCAGTCGACGTTGAAGATTTGGTGAACCTAGCTTGCACCGTTTTGGACTGATCCACCCGTGTGACAGACAGACAGACGGATGGACAGAATTGCGATGGCTAAGATGCGCTATAGCAGTAGCTGCTGTTGCGCATAATGATCACTGGACTGGCTGATTGCTGATTTGAATTGAATGAATGGTTGATGAGTCAACTGACTGACTGAGTGAGCTATTTATAGACTGGTTGGTAGGTTGGCGCAGCAGCCGTCAAACTGTGACAGCATTTACTACGACTTTGAGAGAGAGCATCGGAGGTGTGGGTCGAGTTTCAGCAGCAAATTGCTTAACTAATTGAAGCTGTGATTCTGACAGTCAAACACGTTGAACAGCGTAAACGTGTTTAACTTCCATGTATGGAATTGTCGAGTTGTTTTGTCAATAGCTACAGCATCTGTTGACTTGGTCATCAAACAGTGTTCTGTTACTGAAATCTTGAATGTTTGTGTGACCATTAACATGTTTGATATGTTTAACCTACTGAAATCCCACGTTTATTCACTCACTCATTCATACGTAGTTTCACTGATGATTGTTATGTGCAGCTGTTGACAGCGCAGCAGTCCAACTGCGACAACATCCAGTACTATGAGATCGAGTATCAGAAGCGTGGGTCGAGCGAACGACTGACAGCGATGGCTCCACAGTCAGCTAATGCTAAGAACCTCACTGACGATGTGGAGTTTGACTCCGAGTACTGGCTCGTGGTGATTGCTCACAATAACCAGCCGCTCGATAGCAGTAGCAACACTGTTCGCATTGTTACCGATCAGGCCAGTCAGTTTGCCCTTTTTTCTTACTTTCGATGTGTCATTTTCCAGAAAATTGCAGATTTGTGTGGATTTATGCTTGGAGTTTGCTGTGTCATTATACAAATGGTGACTAGCACCAGGGTCAGCGTTGAAAACTTTTGACCTGAAGTTGATAAAATGTTGCTCGAGATTGTTGATCGGGGGCAACGTTTTACGAACTGAGGGGGGAAATTTTTTATCAGTGATGATCGACACGCCAATGACTGTTTTGCTATGCCTCGAAACCAAACATTTCTGCAAGTGAACAAGTAAACAATTACAAAAAAGCAGTGATGACTTCAATGTTGCCTGGTCAACAGAGTTTTGTTATACATTTTGTTGAATTTTTGTATGTAATTTTATTGTTTATTTTGTTTATGTGCATTTGTACTGGCGTGGCACTACAGAGTGTGTGGCATGGCTGTGTATGGATAGCTGCAGTGTCAGTGAGTGGTTTCTCACTGAGTCGAGATGTTGCTATCATCGCTGGAGCGATTCTCTTTCTGCTTGTCATCGTAGTCCTCATTCTACTCATCGTTTTCTTTCACCGGTCAGCACCAGTCACAATCACTACATCACTGCTTTTATTAGAAGACTGTTCGGTTGGTCATATGTTGGACCAACCACTGTTTGCAGTTGCATGAGTTAGTATATAACAAACTTGTACTCTCTAGGGGACAACTGTTGAGGCAACACTTGTTCCGTGCTGGTCGACTGTTGGCCCTGTGGCCTACACGATCGTTTGGTTGGTCGCTCATGACTGCACCGCTGTGTTATGCCCATCACAGACAGTATGATAGACATGGGTAGTGCTAGTTCGAGCGAATGTAAACTGACTGACACCGATACGGTTGTTTTGACTTTTTGTCTTACCCAGCATCTTACCCTACAAATATACTTAATTTTGCTGCTCCTATTTTGCCTATATTTTAATTTTTTTAGAGTTACAGTTAAAATTGGCACATATTGTATTAAATTTCTCCAGTGTAAAGAAACTTATTGTGTGAATTGCGCGCAGAAGGAAGGTTACAAAGTATAACTCGGTTCCAGTCAAGGAGACGACCACATTGCAACCAGGTGACTCAGTCTGCTGTTGCAGTCTCTGCAGTAATTTCATCTGTCTTAGACATATACTTGATTTGATTTATTTCTGTTGGCATTTGACTCGTAATCGTGTTGGACGTGTTGTGTGGTTGAAAGTTAAACGTGTCTTTCCTTCATTCTTCAGTGGCAGGAACTCAGCTGTAGAGCATCACCTGCCATATGGGATCATAGTCTGGATTAACACCTTTGTCTTAACCTGAGCCAGACATGCTGGTGCTCTGGAGAAATGGAGGGCTGATGGTCATTTGTGTACCGAGACGGTTTACCTGTTCTCAGACATTCACCGATCCAAGTATCGTAGTAACTACTTGATAGCAACGTGACCGGGAGTTAAACTCACAACCGCAGGATTGTAAGTGAAGCACTATCGTTATGCCTTGAAGCCGTGTACTGTATTCATTCACTAGGTGGTTGGTTACGACATAGTCTATGGTTAGCATTGATATGTTGCATTGCAGCTAACAATAGGAACTGTTCGCAGATAGACAGTGGGATCGGTGATATCTGCACCCTGCCGTTGGATGCCAGTATGATGCAGAGTAGATTCATGGAGAACGGAGTTCTGAACAAGGTCGTGCCAGTTAAACCACCGCCAGTCGAGCGCTTTCCCATCAAAGTGGAAGATCTGGAGGATTACGTTATGTCTCGCAGAAACAACAACAACCAAGAACTGCGCAACGAGTACCGGGTGTGCTGAAAATTATTATTTTTCATTTTAACAAACTGACTTTGGTAGTCAAACTGTTATTTACTTTGTCATCAGTTTATGATCTTTGCGTCAATTTTTTTATGTTTCGTTTTGCTTGCATAATGTTACACACTTTTGGAAATGTCAAACAAAGCTTGGCAACCACAGCATTGCTTTTATTTACTTGACTTTTGTAGATTCATGTTTTTTTTATTATTTAGTAACTACGCTTTGTTGTAGCTAAGCAGCTTTGATTGTGCACACCGTGGGCCATAAAAAACATGGCACTTTACTTTTGTCAATATCTTCGCTGTTACTTGACCAATTTTCAAAATTCTTTTACTGGCACACTCTGCAGACAATTTGCAATAATGTGATTATTACAGATCCCACCATGCTCCAACTGCGTTGCTACACTACCGCGTACAACAGATTTTCAAAAATGACCAAAATCACTGTAATGCTTATGCAAAAATTATATTTTTGAAAAAAAATTGTATCAATTTTTATATGAAAATTAAATTATATTTATTACCAGATGCATTTATGATTTTTGTAAACAAAAACAGAACATTTTTGTTTTCAATATTAATTTACAATGCAGTAACAGCATACTGGTAACGTAACATGCCATTTGACAATTTCTAGACAAGGCTTTTATTAAGAATGTGTACCAGTCTAAAAATGCGAATATCAGAGGATACTGAAAATTTTCGAAGACAAACTGCAAAAAAAACCGGGCAAGTTATTGTGGAGCTCGGTGGCCGAGTGGTTAGAGTGTTGGACTCAGGTCAACTTCACCAGAGCGAGAGGTCCTGGGTTCGATTCCTGGACGGACCCCTCAAAAAATTGCCAGGCCTCAGGACAGTCACGTGGTCACGTGTCCAGCGGGTGGACCAGGAAAAACACGATTGACTAGGCCTTCTACTCCGAGCTCATCCATGGAGCTCGGTGGCCGAGTGGTTAGAGTGTTGGACTCAGGTCAACTTCACCAGAGCGAGAGGTCCTGGGTTCGATTCCTGGACGGACCCCTCAAAAAATTGCCAGGCCTCAGGACAGTCACGTGGTCACGTGTCCAGCGGGTGGACCAGGAAAAACACGATTGACTAGGCCTTCTACTCCGAGCTCATCCATGGAGCTCGGTGGCCGAGTGGTTAGAGTGTTGGACTCAGGTCAACTTCACGAGAGCGAGAGGTCCTGGGTTCGATTCCTGGACGGACCCCTCAAAAAAATTGCCAGGCCTCAGGACAGTCACGTGGTCACGTGTCCAGCGGGTGGACCAGGAAAAACACGATTGACTAGGCCTTCTACTCCGAGCTCATCCAT
>Ga0209367_1008708_pt1 | contig 13846 bp, 7 predicted proteins | sample WorMetLIZISLAND2_FD_187412 | JGI IMG/M metagenome (GOLD analysis project Ga0209367, IMG submission 187412) | Marine gutless worms symbiont microbial communities from Max Planck institute for Marine Microbiology, Germany - Olavius geniculatus... ... | reverse complement strand
CGGCGCAATTAAATAAGCAAGTCCAAGCGTAACTGGTTGATTTATTTCCTGTTAGGTTTACCGGTTTTCCGCCATTTTTAATCGTTTAGTTGAACTTTGGTCTAAGTACAGACTTTAGCGTTTAGCTTTAGCTTTAGCTTTAGCTTTGGCTGAGCGAAAAGGCTCAGCAAAAGTCTAAGTCAAAAAGTGAAGTCGCTCGCTGTGAGATACCATATAACAGGTGACGACAACCCACAGCTCTGTGATGCGTTCCCACGAAGAGCTATACCCACCCAGTAACCTCTAGCAGATGTCAGTTTCGACGTTTATTCTTGTTAATACTTCAAGCAACAATGATGAAATAATTGTTCACGTTCATAAGCTCTTTATGGCAAACCCATCACAGAGCTACAGAGCATCACATGCCATATGAAATCACACAACATTACCTGCCAACCAACGCAGGTGAACGCACCTCGCCTTAACCCAAGCCAGACAAGCCGGTACTGCAAAATGCAAGCTAGTGTGACAGCATTACAGTGCTATGACAACAACACATGCATAACTCAACACACAACACTCAAACTACTCCCCTCTGCCCCAAAATACCAACAATTTTGGGCGAAATTACACAAATGTTCTATTCATATCCACCTGCGGCTTTTCTGTTACTATCAAACGGGCGGACTAATAAAACAAAAACAGATACGATTGAGTGCTAACGTAAACAGCACAAATATATGCACGACAATTCTCCAGTCTGCAGCTGGAACGTGAGACCTCGGAATATGTGTTTTGTGGAAGCCCTGACAAATATGTTCATGAATTTCTTATTTGCAATATGAATACACAGTAGCCGAAATCTGTGCTGGCCATTAATAAGAATGCTTCTGTTAATTACGATGTCACATCAGGATTTGACGTTGTCCGTAAAATTTTATCGAAAAGTTAACAGTTAGTGATATCTGTCATCTTTGTGAATGGTTAAACAATTTTTACAATGTACAACCTGGGGAGCCCTGATGTGTGGGGGCCTGGGTAGGGGTAAAATTGCTTCAGTTTACTATGTAAGTAACGGAGTCATATCTAACTTGATGACATTTGCCTAACTGAATGAGAAGCCTTACCTTACTTAGGGTTGGGCCACGAGGCTGCATATTTTCATTGTGTCAAGACTTTACTCGATGTGTTTTCTGAGTGTAGATTAGTAGCATGTGTTTTTCAGCGATATGACTGTGGCTCGTACATTTTTTTGTGCAAACAAACTGAAGAGTTTGCAGGAAATCAAACCAGTGATTTTTATGCACCAGTCAGTTCCATCGGTGCATCATTTGCCATTGTCATCTGTGGCTAAAAATACCAAATGCAGTGTATTTTACTACCAAAAAAAATCCACATTATCAACAACAGCATCTGTGGTAAAAGAAATTCATTAATTACTGCCAAATTAATATTGCTTTTATCGAATTTTACTGCCAAAGTAGGATGCCAACTCTGAAGAATAGTGCCAAGTGTCAAAGTTAATTTTTTTACGTACAAGTAGTTCGTTTAACATATTAAATTTGAGGTTAATTTGAGATTTGACTTGTTGACATTTTCAAATGCCTGTTGGCAACCCATCAGTGCAATCCAGTGGTGAAAAAAACTTCTGCACTGTTCTGCATCGGTTTCACATATTTCACACAGAGAAGCACTGGAGAGAAGTGTTCATGCATAGTACTGATATTGCATTTTATGAAGAAAATATTTTCTAGCACTGCATGTGGCATTTCTTATTTTCTGATACAGTTGAATGTTGACAGTAAACGAAGAAGTTGTTATATTGTTATGGGAATTAGCATGGGTGTGCTGATCAGCCATGACAGTAGTCAATACACTGCGTCTCAAAAAATGTCACGCTTTGTTTTTGCCATGTTTTCACGAAGTAATAACTGATTTTCACAAATTCTTTCATTAGCACATTCTCTGGACAATTGGTAATAAAGTGATTATTGAATATCCCACCACACCTTAAGTGTGTTGCTACACTACCTTGTAAAATATAAATTTAAGAAAAACTAGTAATAGGCAACAATTACATTGGTAAATGAACAAGACACTTCAGACTAAGATCGCAGTGAATGATCTGTATGATGCTATACTGTGTTAGAACCATCTCTTTGGGTATCTGGTGTGTTGAAAGATACATTTGTTTCTAAACTTCCTGCCTTGCTGAGTCTAGCAGTTTACCTACAGTGGTCCCGTTCTCTAGTTATGCACGTGTTTCAGTCTGCAGCTTTACGGCTTTAGTCAGTGCTTCACATTTCTCTAATCTTTTCTTTAGCATTTTTGTCTTCAAAAATTCTGTCAGTATTCTCTGCAATTGAACTGATATAAATTTCTAATCACTGCCTTGTCTTTGTTGCTGAATGGCATGTTACAATGCCGGTATTTTGTCACCACATTAAAAACCATTATTCACAATAACATCATTTGTTTTTTTTAACAAATGCTGGCCTTTTATCGAAAACTAAACATAATTTAATTTCAGTACTAAATTAGTAGATGAGTTTTTGTGATGTATTTATTCTGATTATAGTGATTTTTGAATATCTATATTTCACAAGGTAGCGTAGCAACACAGTTAAGGTATGGTGAGATATTCAATAACTACTTTATTGCAAATTGTCCACAGAGTGTGCCAGCGAAAAAAAATTTAAAAATTGGTTAATATTTGGTGAAGATATGGACAATGACCAAGTGTGACAGTTTTTTTTGAGACACAGTGTAGATTTTGTTACATCTGATAGCAAACAAATGAAACAATTATTTATTGTAATACTCTTCTAACAAATAAATTAAACAATACACAGTTTGATGACTAACACACGTGGACTAGTATCGATGCAGTGCTGGCAGATCTGAGCAGTAACAACAACTCTTATGAACAATGAGCCATTTGCAATCATTTTTACTAACAGACCGCAGCAGAGTAACTATAAAATATTGTGCTATTATCTCTACGAGTGAGTGAGTACGATTTAACATCCCGCTCGACACAGTATAGGTCATTTCGGGGATGGCCTTTCAGGGCAAAATTGCATATACACATAATAACGAAACAAAAAGTTTAACCTTTAGGAAGACATGGCTTAGTATCAAATATAATATAATAGTAATTTAAGGTGAAGGAATTTCAGTAACAATAAGACCGTGTGGGGAGTGAGCTTTGACCTGAGAAAATTCTTGTCCAATTTTCTGATTCATAGGAAGATATGGTTCCAATGAATAATTTTCTGGCTTCGTAAAGACATTCATGACAACTCTGCAATTAACCTGAAAACACTGGTAAAGGAGTTTGCAATTACGCAAAAAAATAGTAACATGCAGCCAAAAAAAATCATGTAAATGGCTCATGATAACAATATCTATGTCAGAAACAAACAAACAACAGTACAATAGCAGTTAAACACAAAATGTCATTCAGGCTTGGCAGCCTATAAGAGTCAAGCCATTTTATATACTAAGTGGTGTGTAACAGAGGAACGCACATCATTTATGTAGATCGAGCAAATGAACAGTATGGGAAACGATTCGCCTCAACCACTGCAGTGAAAGGTGTTCAACACGATCACTATTCACTGCACTTATTGACCCCTAAGTTGCTCCCAAAACAGCCCTACGTGTGTGTATTACTCAATCCACATAAAGCATCAATTTTCAACTTTTTGTGCACCACCTAATGTGAACATATTCGAAACAAAATCACTGGCAATGCAACGCAACCAGTCTCATTTTTCAGATCCATTCGGCAGACAAACCAACAACTGCTACACAATGCATTCAACTGAATATTCCCATCAATACGAATATTTTGCTATATGCACTAGGTGAAGAGGTGCAATGCGTGTTTTTTTATAGAAAAATGCCAAAAAATCAACATTTGGGCACATATTCAAACTAAGTAAAGAGCCATAAAAGGCGTTTGACTTCACATAGTAATAAGGCACATCACAGCAGTGCAACAACACATAAACCCAAATCACTGCATGACTAGGTAGATACTCCATAAGGCCTATATCCATCACAGAATCACATGTAATTATGCACTGAAATTAAAACAGAAACTGCATGACAACATTGCTTGCACTCAACATCTTGCATTATATTGGCCAGAATACACATATTTAACACAAAAAATGACTATACCACAGAACTGCAAATGACATTCTGCAGCATCAAAGCTTCAAAATTAAACAGATGACTCGCTTATTGTAATTTGACTCAGATCAAGATCCACAGTATACCCATTATGCACTGGCCTGCATCCAGAACACAGTACAAAAAAACAAATGCGAAACTACAGCCGACAGCAGTATTTGACGTAAGTAAGGCACACTGAGCAGCAAATGGCAAAACACTGAAATTAGTGGCACCAAAATGAGCAAACTAGACAAAAATAATGCACAAACACAAGAAAGTAAACTGAATGTGATGCATAATGAATGCTGTTTGGTGGGTAACAAAAGGGGTTATAAAATATGATATGACAATATCTAGGGACCAGTTTTCCACAGGCTGCGAATTTATCTGTTTCTGTGAAACTTGTACTTTGTTATGGAATTTTGCGACTTTATGACAAAAATGCCAATATTCCGAAACTGACCGACTACTTTAGTAATCAGCAAAACTCCACTGCAACACAAAAAAATATTCCACGGATGAGGTATTACAAAATATTTCACAGATGAAGTATAATCAATGATTATGGAACAACTGACACACAGAGTGATAGATATTTTCATAGTTTAAAAATCCAACAAGTCTTTGATTTACTTAACGTGTGGAATTAAGAAAACTTACCAAGTTCGGCAGCGAAATATGGCAAATTGGCCCGCAAAATTTGGAACATTTAGCTGCCAAAAATGTGATCCCTGTTAATGAACACTAACTTCCGACAAAATACTAACCACCTGTGAAAAATGATAAATCATGTAAACACTACAGTATAATGACAAAAAAATTTGAGCTAATGCTCACGAGACGCACAAAAGCCTATAGCAGTTCCTGTTCGCAAACTGTCAGTCTATCTCCAGCCATTTTATCGCATTTATTCTTGCAGCGTGCGCTGCAGCCAAAGATCGCATGATACAGTAGAAACTCCTTTTTTGGAAGTTCAGGATCTTTCAAAGTCATCGATGTTGATACGACTGAAAAGCTCGTCACTAGTGCTTGTTGTGACAGGCAGCATGCCCATGCCTATCTGCAACCATTTTCACGAAAGACTGGCCAACAACGGTAAAACAACGACTTCTATGGGGTACCGCTCTTTGATGCCATCGTGCGCAGGTTTCCTTGAACCTAGAAAATTGACTTACGCCGTCGAAATCTACGTTCAATGCTGAAAATTTCACATGCAGCTTTTCCATGTCTATCTCAATTGAGTTTGGCGCATTTCGCTCTTGAAATGTGTCTCGCAGCGCGAAATCGGCAAAAAATCCATAAAACCCCCCATTTTGGCATTCAAGGTCATCCGAGGTCATTGAATTCAGTGGCAATCGAGAGCCAGTGTACGACTAATAGTAACCTAGGCCCTCTCGCACCGTTATTGACATACAGTGACTTACTGGCTAAAAATCACAAATTTTTCCCACCCTCGCCCTCGTTCGGGATGACCCCCTTCTAATTTATGGAAAAGCTTTACGATTCCTGAATGAGTCTTCTAGCTAGCTTGCACCATTTTTGACTGATCCACCCACATGACAGACAGACGGACAACCAGAATTGTGATGGCTAAGACACGCTAAAGCAGTAGCTGCTTTCGCATGTAAAAATGGAAACCAAATATCAATGAGAGTCCAATCACATACATCTGAACAGAGCATTTGATCTCATATTTCAGAAAGTATGTCTAGTCAGAAAACATGGTGTATGATTAATGAATAACAATAAAAATATAACACATATCTTCCATCTATATCTACAGCATGCTGAAGAATCAATTTTGACTTGCAAGATACAGTCATGCTATAAATTAACTTAACAGCAAGATTACTGCTTTTACAGTTCTTTAGTATACTTTCCATTTCTATACAAATTGAGCATGTTATTTACAAATGAGTAAATTAAGGACATACTATTATGTTACCTTGTGTTGTATGTTTTGCTTTTTTCTGTCTTTTTTTCTCTTTTTGTGTGCGCTGTACTGTTGCATTGCTACCTTTGGGTGAATAAAGATGTATATATTATTAGACAAAGGGCAAATGCTAGTTACAAACGAAACTCAGTGAGGTTAAATCAAAATACATTACACAATACTGGAACAACAATATAATAGCAGCTCAATCGTGGATAAAACCATTGACTGTTGCATAGCCAAAGTATCAGAGGAGGCAATTAGTTGGGAGCAGCTAGTAGCATATTTCCACTTTGAAATGTAAGGGGAAGATGCTCAAAATGTAAACGTATCTATTAACTACTGGTGCAAATCAACTTGGTTTCAATTTTTACAAAAAGTACCAACGTTACTAAACTAGCCAAAGATGTGCAACCCAGCAACACCATTTGCGGAAATACGGTGACCAGTGTGAAATGAAACATGCCTGGACAATGTCACTAGTTATCAACAGCCCAGTCTAATATTCAATGGTGGTTACGTGTTGGTATCTCTTGATCTCATATTGTCCTTCGTCCGTGGGGGTGAAGCTAACTCATTTGGCAACGTTCTGGATGGTGACCGCGATGATCGGTAGAACCGACGTAACCTACCAACATTAAACACAACATCAATCTTACTGTGCAGACAAGTCAATCAATCATTATGCAATGTCCTCAGTTGACACCATGTTACAGTTAACACCAATAACTAGAACAATAATAACATTATTATAAGAAGGTTTTATTATTTATCAGCAATAAACCAATTTTACACCGCAGAAAAGTCTTGGTCTTGAAAAAACAAACTAAGTGTTGATCTTCAGATAGAAAAGCCTTGCCTCAAAAGCAAAATGAAGGTCTAGGTCTTAGGAACAGTTTTGGTCTCAGTCTCGGCAAAAAAAGGCTTGTCTACCTCAATGCTTAGATCACAGGTTGTATTACCCATAACTGTAATGTGTACATGTTTATGTGATGTACAAGTTATGTGAATGATTAAAAATGATTAAAACCAAAACTAGCAGTGGTGGGTTGAATGTCGATATTGTACAGTTACAGACCTGGCCTGGGCAGCTGCAGCTGCAGGTCGTGATGCTGGCACAGTGGGTGGCTGTGGACTATGAGAGGACAGCCGGATTGGTGGAGGCAAGCCAGTCACATGAGAGAGAGTGGAACCATTAACCTTCACAGCTATACTTCCCACCAGCTTCCTCTCATGACTCACAGCCACGTGCTTCTGTGCTGATGAACAGACAGCAGCAGTCTGTGGAGAATTAGTGCTTCTTAAGACTGGCGTATGAACACAAGTCAACTGGCCATTCGTTGCCAAAGCACTGCTGGCTAAGCTCACAACTGGAGTCTGAGCAGTAAATGGCTGCTGGCTGCTGGTTTTTACCACAGCTGAAGCAGATGATACAACAGCCAAAGTGTTACATAATGCACGTTTTGGCCCAGCTAAGCAAAATGACTCTTCATCTTTCGCCCCACTAAACATATGTTTGTCACTGCCCATCGATGACGATCTCACGTTTTGTTCATTCGCTGGCACAGGACTGGCTGCTACTAATGTGGATAGTTTAGATGTTTCCTGGCAAAGTTTAATATCATGGTCAGTCTCAGCAAACAACCAATCATCAACGGATTTGGACTTATTAGCCGCTGTTGCAAATGCTGCAGCATCCAAACTTATACTGTGTACGCTCTCTTTGGCATTTACTTCACTGTTGGCATGTATATTGTCATGCAACAGAAAGGAACTGTCATGCTCTGCAGTCACACTGTTGTTCTTGCCATTTCCATTCAGACATGCATCTGCAGCTGCATTATTCAGTTCAGTGCAGCTGGTGGTTGGCACAGATACTGCAGCTAGCAGCTCACAATTAACCAATGCATCGTGAAACACATTTACCTTCTGACTATCGCTCCACACCAATTCGGCAACATCCAAAGACGTCGCATGAGTGGCATGTGGACTTCGAGGAAGTTTCACCAGCGAATCCTTACACACATACTCACCGTTGATATTTGGAGCACACTTGGACTCGTCCTCAATAACAACATCCGTTCGACTCCAAACACCATCAGACGGCAACAAGTACCGACGGCACATCTGATCGCAGGCACTTTCCAATGAAGTAGCAATTTTCCGAGCACCCAACTCAGCATCAATGCATTCCACTGAACTGTAACTGTGAGGAATTGCAGCAGATTGTTCACATGCTGGCACAATGTCAATATCAGACAGCCTCGACACCGGACATTGCAAACACGCACTGAGACCTGTCCGATTATCTGCTTCATCATTCACCGTATTCCCCGGAGACTCACCATCAGCAGTGCCTCGGTCTATCAATTTAGCAATATTATCGGCACTGTCTGAACATTTTGCATTTCCAAGCCGACTTTCTGCTGCAATTAGATTGACAGCATATGCTAAGAGATCAGGATCATACAGCGATTGCGTGGAAGTCAAAACTGGGACGTAATCGTTTTCAGTTGCAGAATCTTGGAATCTTGCAACTTCAGCAGCATCAGGTTTACTTTCAGAATGCTTAGTGACTATACTGTCCACACCATTGTGAAGTTGCTCCGACAGTTTCTTGGGCTGTGTCACCGATGCTGCATTCAGTAGACAACCATCAGGCCCCAAAGACATTGCCGATGAAGGATCAAACAACCGTCTGTCACATTCTTTACCAATTCTATCACATGGCGAAAACCCAGATAACTTATCTGGTTCGGTCGACTGACTATCAGTTCCAGCAGTTTGCTTTATTGCCAAAGGATCTGGCAGCTGTCTCTGTATCACCGACGGAGAGGTGGAATTCTTCAGCCATGACTTCGGACTCCTGATGGCCGGGCGATGAAACTCTTCCAGCACTGAACGTACAGGCCGATGCTCTGGCTGAGTCTCACCGCCACTGCCATCGCTCTTTGCTGACTGTGAGCTGGTCGGTAGGTCGGAGTCGACAACGTCTATGGGGACCACAGGGAGGCGGCGTCGTGCTCCGAAGTCTCGCGCACTGATCCGTTCATTGATCCGCTCACCAGCGTCTTGGATCTGCTTCAGCATGTGCTGTACTGAGCGCTGGCCACTCAACTGTGCCGACGACGATGAACCATGCGGAGACTTGGACAAAGTGGTCGGAGCTGCTTGGCCCAGACCTACGTTACCATCACAGGCCTCATCATCATCATCAGCACCACCGACTACCTCGCTGCACATCAGTGAGACGGCATAACTTGCATGTGTGAACGGAGCCACACATAGTGCCCGATCAGCTGCGTTTGTTGTATTGTGTCCCTGACTGATCTCGTGATCCAGCACTGTCATAATGCCAGTGAACTTATCACCCCCACCAGCAGCAGCAGTAACTTCAGCCTCATCCTTTGCATCAGCAACTGCTCTTATCTCTATACCTGCAGCCATCTTTTTGTTCTGATCCACAAACTCCTCAATCATTTCGTTTAATTCTTTCGCCCTAGCTGAGTCATCATCACATCTGTCGGCATTCGATGTGCCATCCACTGCAGGACCAGTGGCAGCCGGGTCCTGGTGGACGTTGATCTTTTTACCATCGGACCCAGCCACATGGCGAATAATCAACGGTGAACCCGACGGCTTGTCAGAAAGTCGATCCAACATTCTGCCAATGTGATAGTTTGTGACGATGTTCAGAACGTCTGTCGAAACTTGGGTGGGTGTAGCAGCACTGGGTCGCACAGTAGCACTGCGACAACAACAAAAAACATGACAAAATAAGTAAGACAACAACAACTGGTGCACTAGTGCAGGTCGTTTTATATACAAAGGCAAGGCTGTGAACAGCAGATCACATTGCCGTAACTACGATCTGCCGCCATATCCGACTTTATCACCCAATCGAGCTTTCTCTATGGTTGGATCAGGCATGAAAAAACTGTCTCATGCAGTCCCTACAGTCAGCCATCTGTCAGGTCAAACAAAGACTAAAAACCCACAACTAAAAGCTGAGAGCCAAACAAGCCAGCTGGCTGATAACTGTTGTGGGTGGCTAGAAAATAGCAACCTTTCAACTACACTGTGTATCAAAAAAACATCCCCGACATTTTTGACTGTAACTTGAAAACCAATTATCAGATTTTGATAACTTTTGGTAAAAATATTCCTGACACAACTTGCCATCAAATGATTATTTAGTTTCCCACCTCACCCAACGTTTGTTTCTGCACTACCTGGGGAAAGCACCACCAGCGAAATATCACTATTTTGTCCAATGCGATATGATTGCTTAATTAACATAACGTGTAAAACACATTTTGTTCACATTTCTGACACTTTGACATTTCATTTAGTTGTCCATTTTTCAACTGCCTACAGTAAAATTGCTTGAAGTGTTGGCCCACTATGCAAACACAGGCAAGGAGACGCTTTCTACATTCACTTAACAACAGTATCGATAATGTTCTGCTCCAGACCAATAAAGGCTCTACCAGTCACTTCTTGACTTTACAAACATTCCTAAACTTCTTCTGGTAGACACACTGCTGCAAGACAGTCAAACCTTGCAACAGACCTGCTTTTAGGGTCCTCAAATTAACACAGATGAAATTTATTGACGTTTTCCCATTCATTTTAACACGTATTATGCCTGGCCTGCTTTTCCCACGTAGTGCAAAGCAGACATTGGGCGAAGTGAAAGCTAAAACACTTATTTAATAGCCAGTTGTATCAAAAAATATTTCTGCCAAATATTATTAAAATCTGCTAATCTTTATTCAAGGTACGATCGATAATGTTGGGGATGTTTTTTCAGGTTTTCTGTTTATTTTAACGCATATTTCACTTGATCTGCTTTCCCTAGGTAGTGCAGAAGCATACATTGGGTAAGGTGGGAAACTAAACGGCCATTTGATGGCAAATTGTGTCAGGAATATTTGTACTAAAAATGATTAAAATCTGATAATTGGTTTTCAAGTTACAGTCAAAAATGCAGGGGATGTTTTTTTGAGACACAGTGTACTAATGTATTATTTGCATGCTGCCAGTCTGGTCTAAGTTGAATAGAATCTACAACTGAGACGTCACTTCATTAGATCGAAAGATAAAGCCATTTAATGCCAGCTAACCATACCACCAGTTTCAAAAAGCCATGACATAATATTATAACAACAAATAAAAAATTCAATCAAACAGCAATCAGAAAGTTAATTCCTTCACTGAGGACTGTTTTATTATTGGCTCTCTATATAAAATGCAATGTTCAGTAAATAAATAATCTTGTAAAAATTTACGGATCTTGCACGAGATACAAATTCAAAATGAAAGATAAGTGACAGTTTGAAAATTTTTGCTACAAATTTGCACTACATGAAAATTACTACCAACAGGCCACGACCCAACACTCCAGAATCTCATAAAAATCAATTCTGTTCACCAACTTATGAGTATGCAATCTCAAATGCACACAAACAGACAACCAAAACGTAACTTCTATCACCTGCTGAAGGTAGCAATGCTGAAAATCGTTTAAAAATTTGGCAGCAACATGTGAACAGTTATGATATGAGAAAAATACCGTGGCGCCTGTGCTGCAGCCTTCTCTGCCTTCAACTGGCAATTATTCACTGCATCGGTTACTGATGTCTCCCAGTCGAATGGGTCGTTGTCATTCACGCCATTGTACTCCATACATTCGAGCAGTTTATGCCGCAGCAGGCTGTAGTTGGGCTCCGTGAAGTAGTCCGACATCTGAAGCTCACCGAGGAAGTCCTTGAACTGTGGGCCGGGCAGATGACGCAGGAGGTCGGAGTGATCAAAGTCCGCCTTGACTCGTCCAACGGCTTCCTTGTCGGTGATACGACGCCACGGCAGCTGACCACACGAGAACTCAACCAGTATGTAGAACAGTGACATGAGATCATCATGTCGACCCAGCTCCTGAACGGTTCAAAACGATACTTACAGATGTACAACCGACTGTCTGAATGATTACTGCCTATATTGCAATAATTGATGTAATATGCAAACATGACAACCTAGTTGCTTCTACAATACACAGCAACAGTATAGCAACAGATGAAATGAACTAACATGCACAAAAATGTCTCAACAATTCCTATATGTATATGTATAATCGGAATGAACAACATTCGGTAATAATTAGATTCAGCTTCTAATCTGTAAAATCTCACTGTCTAAAAGTGTCATTTCAGACCTTTGTAAGAAGTTTCTAAAATCTGTTTTATGAAAATATTTTTTAAAACGTTCGTAAAACTTCCCACCACGTTTGTTCCCCACAATGGTCTGCCACTTTGTCGCGGTGGTGACTGGTGCTCCAAAGACTTGAAAGATTTCTGTAATCTGTAGGAGAGAAGCAAACCAAGTGCAGACCAGCTCTTTCTTTGAGCAGATATGTTATACATTACCAAGGCTAATGTACTGAGTAGTCGTCAAATTTAACGCCAATTTCGGTTTCACAGCCGTCTATGGCTTCACAGTCATCCACGGCTTCAAAGCTGTTTACTGTAACCTTCGGGGATGTGCACTGGCCAAAAACATACAACTTCAGTGGTGGGTATGTGCGACAGCCTGACTGCTCCAAAAGCAAGGTAAGGTATGTAAACGTTGAATAATAACGTGACACTTTTCACTAGATGTATGAACCAAATTTTCAAACCCATTGCCTCAAGATGCAGTTTTTCATATTCCTTAAACTTTTTGTGATTATTATATAGGGGCATAAGTAAAATCAAAAAAAAAAGTGTTCACGATTAAGTAAAATTAGTGACATATCGGTTTTTGCAAGCAGATATTTTAAATCATTATCATTCTAACACTACCCCACCATGCTCAGCCACCTTGTCGTGGTGGTGGGGCTTTGCACCGATGACCCGAAAGATTTCTAAATCTGGAGGTGAGGAGCTAACTAAGAGCTGACCAAACCCGTGAGAGCAGATTGCTACACATTACCAGTGCTTTTGTGCTGGTTTCGGCTTCACAGCCAACTACGGCTTTACTGCCATCTATTTACGGCTGTATAGCCGTCTATTTACGGCTTCACAGCCATCTACGGCTTTATAGCCGCTACCTGTACATTCGGGGATGTGCATTGGGCCGAGCTGATACGGCCTCAGCACTGGGCAGGTGTAAGAGCCTGTCCACCCTGGAAATAAGGTAAGGCATTCTAACACTGACCATTCAACGTTCATTTTAATTACAAAAAATGGGAGAAATAAAAAAATGCCAGAAACATGTTATTTATGTTTAAAAATAAAGAAAAAATTATAAATGTGTACTACAATGATGGCTACTATGCAAACAGATTTCTGTTAGATTTCTGTGAGTTGAACCCATGACTTATCAGAACTTCATCAGATATGCTAACTATTACAGCAATTCTTAAATACATTATTCGGTTAACATTAGACATAACATAAAAATTAACTGTTTCAAACCTTATTATTGTTTGGTTGACGTTTCGGCAACCGCTGTTGCCTTTTTCGAAAATGAGTCGACTCTTCTCCGGGTAGTGTCACATGAGTTCCGGAGAAGAATGTAGTCGTAAGCCGGTGATAGGAAATATGAACCAGTGTCTCTGTTGATAGCCCGTGTCCTCGTCTTGCATATCTCCACTATGAACAGAAACACTGGTTTATATTTCCTATCACCGGCTTACGACTACATTCTTCTCCGGAACTCACGTGACACTACCCGGAGAAGAGTCGACTCATTTTCGAAAAAGGCAACAGCGGT
>Ga0209367_1008707_pt1 | contig 13847 bp, 9 predicted proteins | sample WorMetLIZISLAND2_FD_187412 | JGI IMG/M metagenome (GOLD analysis project Ga0209367, IMG submission 187412) | Marine gutless worms symbiont microbial communities from Max Planck institute for Marine Microbiology, Germany - Olavius geniculatus... ... | reverse complement strand
GTTGTCTGTTGCGGGTGATAGCCAGGTAGCGAGGACTGTCGGGTAGACACGGCATAAACAGCAGACTGATCATAGCAGGAGCCGCGTTCACTAGTAACAGATACGGCCAGTGCGTCTCCGTGCCTGCATTCAAACCGTAATGAACCAGAAAAAAGACTCAGACAAACATAGTTTCAATGTTTAGGCCTACTAATGGGGTGTTTGCACGATCCAGCAAACGTCCACCAAACTTCCAGCAAATGTATTCAAAATACACTTGCTAATGCTGGACGTTTGCTGCTATAGGCTCTCACGGCTTGTGCGGTAGCAACAAGCTGTTTTAGGTATAAGCGATGTGCCAAGTCAACGGGAAGGCCGAAATTTCGACCCCCACAGCTCCCACATTTTTCAACCGATCTTAATGAAACTTGAAACCAAGAAAGGTAGGCCTATCCGGCATACGACTCCACACGCAAAATTTGCTTGATGTGGGACGACGGGAAGGGCGTCTACGTTGGGAGGGCATTTTCCGTTACTTTTTGTGTTCTACCTATTTATTCTTTTTGTACACTTGCCCTCGCCTACAGGTCACACCAGAAGACCGATCACGACCGTTTATGGCTTAAAACGCGTGTTTCCGCGTAAGGTAATCGCTTTTGGGGGTCTCGATGATAAAAAATAATGTTTGGGGGTCAAAACTCCCCAAAAACTTGATCTTTGGGGCCGGAATAGGCATTTTAAGCCACAAAATGAACTAACAAAGACCACTTCTGAAAAACTCTGTTCAAAACTCACCTAGGCCGTCACGCAGTTGTGCTACTGCCGCTGACGGCGCTGGGTCAAATTTCACAGCAGTAAGATCGTGTGCATACGGGGAAATGTCCGCTTTTGCGGCGAGCAAACTACCGCCTTGCCTCAGGAGGCCGTGTGGGAAAACGTCTGTACGGGAACATTTCCGTACGGGCAAATGTCCGACACCCGACGTTTACTAATAGTTTACTTATAGTACGTTCTAGTTTATCGCAGCGTTGGTGTTTGCAAAAATGTTGTCTTATAAGACATATGTTTGTTTCGTAGGTGCGCAAGGAAAGAACTGTGAAAATCCATCGACATTTAGCAAAGATAAAAACAGAAGTTTGGTGGCAATATGCTTTTCGATGTACAATGTAAATGTGTTTAATTGTTTACTGACTAATTAATTGAATGGCTGGCCGATGTGTGTGACGCTGGTTGTATGCGTTCATGTACGTAGATATTCGTGGCGGGCAACCATGAGTTGAGTTTGAATGGTCACAGTGCTGACGAGATTCGTAGTCGGCTCAGTAAGACGGCGATCTATCTACAAGACAGTGCCGTGACGATAGCAGGTCTCAATGTTTACGGTACACCCTGGACTGGTTGCAGGTATGTACAGTGTTGGATAAACTAGTTAAGATAATTCTAGTTCAGTAGAAGTAGAAGTAGTGACCCCAAAAATGTACTTAAGTAGAAGCAAAAATAGCCCAAAATAAAACTACTACAGTAGAAGTAAAATTTTTCTTTACTTAAGTAGGAAGTAGTCTATCTTTAAAAACTTAACAGTGTGTTTTAGTGTCAAGTCATTAACCTGCATGTTTTCTGTCTATTCAAGTCGCCCTAACATGTATAGCCTCTATACACAATACAAACTAAACTAAAACGTATATACAACAGTTTTTCTCTGCAGCTAAAATCAAAAAATACTGACATTTAAGACTTAACTGACCTCAGGCTTAAAGCCATACAGTTAAATGAATGTTGACAGCATTTTTTTCTGGCTGTGAAATATATGCTGAATCTAGATGGATATCATCTGCTTTTAAAATATTTTCTTTTTTGTCGCTCTTGTGTAAGTATACAGTGTATCATAAATGTAATAAATGCTTCTACTTTTTTTCTTGGTACTTTTTATGTTTTATTTTTTTCATTTTGTTTCAACGTTTTAAAAATGTTTAAAGACAGTGAAAAAAATCATCAAAAACTTTGACAGACACTTTTAAAACCACAAAAATAAATTAATAAGCCATAGTGTTGGTAGTTTTTTTTAATTAGTCTGGTGATACTTGATCTTATGACAACACGATTGAATTGAAATTGAATAAGTTTTCTTTTTTTAATTTCAGCAATTCTGTGCTTACAACATTAAGCATTAGGTAAAAGATTGGACAAAACTGCTAGGACCACAAGGTAAAAGCGCAAGTCACGACAAAAGTACAGATGGATAGGATTGTTTAAACAGAAATGTTTTCAGTTGACGGCGGAACTGCAACAGTGTGTTGGACGCGACAACGTCTGGTGGCAAACTGTTCCATAACCTAGCACCAGCGACGGCGAAGGCTCGGTCACCAACAGTTACGCACTGCGACTGGGGGACATCCAGCTGGTGTGTCAGTGAAGACCGCAGACGTCGTCTTGACGGCATGTCGGACAAACGTCGCAAGTCTGCAGCCAGGTATGATGGAGCCGTGCCATTCAGCGAGCGAAAGACGATCGTCGCCAGTTTGAACCGTACATGCACTCTCGGGCGCTCTCAGCCAGTGGAAGCTGGCGAGCGTGTCGGTGACGTGGTCCGACTGGAGACGGTTGTATAGGTAGCGTGGTAAGCCTACCGTTACAGCGTTGCCGTAGTCCAGTCGGGACAGGACAAGAGCGACGACAAGCGTCTAGTATACAGACGTCGAACGTCGAATGCTGCGCAGCTGACGCAGAACGGCAAAGCAGCTGGCAACGGTTTTCTGAACGTGGCATTGCATGCTGAGGTCGGTGTCGAAGTAAATTTCGAGATCTCGGACTGACTTTGACGAGTTGACGAAGTCGGACCCGATCCGAAGAGCTGATGACAACAACGAGCTGTCGCACACCAGAGCAGGTTGGTCTTGCCGGTGTTCAGCTGCAGACGGCTGGCCAACATCCACGCGACGACGTCGTCGACACATGCAGACAGGGGCATCTGGAAGTCTGCGACAGCAGATGGTCTGCACGAGCCGTATATCTAGGTGTCGTCGGCATACAGATGTGGCTGGAAGCCATGCCGTTCTAGCAGACCGACTACAGGGTGGCCCCAAAAAAACGGGGCCACTCTGTTATATAGCTTCTAACTTCAGAAATACTGCTTAGATCTACACGATTTTTTGCAGAAATCAAGGTCGTTTCATTCTCAACAAGAAAACATAAGTTATTGAAATTAATTATGTGCAACAGTGGCGCCACCTGGCGAATACGAGTCATATTGCTTCAAATAGCGATCGGTAATAGTTCATGACGCTTAATAACAGAACAAAATGCACATAAAATTACAACCACATTATAACACTTAGTCTGATTTAGTCATGAAATCAATGTTCAGGACTTGTGCTCGATATGTCCACCATTCTGCTGCACCACGGCGGCAAGACGACGACGCCATTCGCCGATGCTCCTGTCGAGAAACATCTGGCTGAGCTCGTCCCACGCCTTGACAATTGCTCGTTTCAGTTCGTCGACTGAGTCAAATCTTTGCTGGTGGTACACCGCAGCGCACCCCAGACGGCGAAATCAACCGGACTAAGGTCCGGGCTATTCTGCGGCCACATGTCTGGTTCAATAAACTGGATGTTCTCGCGCTGCAGGTAACGCAGTGTGTTCTTCGCCGTGTGTGATGGAGCGCCGTCTTGCTGCAGCGTCCACTTGTATCGGCCGCATCTGGCGTGGATGTCGGGCAGCAGACTTTGTGCCATTACATTGTCGCAGTAGTACTTGCTGTCGATCTTGGCACCCGGCTCGACGAAGACGACTTTTGTTTTGCCCATCCGTGACACGCCGACTGACACCATGACGCTGCGTCATTTGAAATAGTAACTCGTATTTGCCAGGTGGCGCCACTGTTGCACATAATTAATTTCAATAACTTATGTTTTCGTGTTCAGCATGAAACGACCTTGATTTCTGCAAAAAATCGTGTAGATCTAAGCAGTATTTCTGAAGTTAGAAGCTATATAACAGATTGGCCCCGTTTTTTTAGGGCCACCCTGTATATTGAAAAGTTTGCCGTGTAACGTCATCGCACGTCGGAATAGATATATGTACGTTACCTACCAGTTGGGTTTAGTTACTGCCTAATGTAGACAAACCCAACTGGTAGGGAACGTAGGAGTCTAATGAACCAATGGGACAGAGCTTACCCTTTGCCAGGGTCGTAAGTACCGGGTAATATGCGACCGTAAAATGCTGACGATACACAAGTTCGTTCTGCAACACTAAAACCCGTTCTCGTTGTAAAATTCGTACAAATTTGCAAAGTTTTCACCAAACTTTCTGCATACGGTACTTTAAGACCAATCTAATGTACTCCTCGCGCGCATCATTATGGCACCGTTATGTAGATTTTATGGCGCCTCAGAGATAATGGGGTCACGACCTTGACCTTTTGGGGTCACGTGACGTCATCGATCATGTGACCATTCGACTCCCGGCGGTCGACTTCCTATGGGTGGTCCATAGTGACCATGCGTCTATCTAGCACCGTTATGGATGGCCATTTGAAGTTTTTCCAGGAAGACTCTGTCAGGAACCGACGTCTGTCGGTCGGTCGTCAATATTATACCATGTCATATACTTCTCCTCGCTACGTTAGGAACGTAGCGAGCGCACGAGGAGTAATAAATACGGTCACAACGACAAGCCGTCCGACGTCTTTTAACCGTAAATGGCCGGCGACATTACATACAGAGTGGCTCAAAAATAAAGCGGAACATTTCTCCGTCATTCTAAATTTATACGGTGCAGATAAATCACACCATCGCGAGATATACAGGGTGCGGCAAAAAGTAGCCCGAGAAAGTTTTTCGCTGGTTTCTCAGCAAACGTTTAGCATTTAAATCTCACATTTTTTTACAGATTCATTTCCGTAATTGTTCTACGGCTAAATGCCAAATAAAATTTGATTTCATTGAAAAATGACGTAGTTATAGATTTTTTGACATGACCGCCTATCGATTTTTCAGCGTTAAAAATGTTCAAGCTACAGCACCAATCCAATAACATCGTTAAAACAACACCGTTAACTAATGATCAGATGCCAGAATTTCATTGTCAATGTGAATGTTCGAAGTGTCCACCGACAGTTCCAAGCTCCAACACAAGCCTTCAGTCGCTCAATTTGAAAAGTCTTTCACCGTCTTGTCGATTGGTCCTTGTGGTAGGTTGCCTCAGATAATTTAAAGCGATTCCTTGAGTTTGGCCATTGTTTTCGGCTTTGTTTTAAGCTTGCGGTAAGCCTCCAGCATTACACATCACACGTGATAATCGACTGGGTTTGTATTCGGCGAATTTGGAGACCATTGGTCTTTTGTGATGAAATCTGGACAGTTGGACCACAGCCAGTTCTGTGCGCTGCGCGCTGTGTGTGCTGGCGTGCCGTCCTGCTGGAAGATGAATCCGGTGGGCAGCCGGCGATTGCTTTAAAAGAACGATAATTTAGTGATAATTTATAAACAAAATAAATTACTGTTCGTCAAAGCGTCACTGTGACGTCATCGGCAGTAATGTGGTAACCGGTTTTCAAAAATTGAATAGCATTTTTAGCCGAAACATTTTAGCTTAAATATTAAAAATCAGCAGGCGGTCATGTTCAGAAGCCTATAATTTCGTCGTTTTTTCAACAGAATCATATTTCACTTGGAACGTTTCCTTAAGTAAACCCGTAAAATTTCAAATTAAAATTCCAAACGGTTGCTCAAAAAACGGCGAAAAACTTTAATGGGCTACTTTTTTTGGTGCACCCTGTATATCAGCAGTACTTAACACAACTGCTCAACAGCGTTCAACACGAGCGACTGGCCATTCACTGTAATGAACCTGATACTAATCATTAATTCCGACAATATCTACAAAAAGCGAGTACATGCCACATTTTTACGGGTCACCATATATGCTGCTGCAATGCGTGTGGCCTATTCACTTTACGCACAAATCAAAAAAAGCAGTGCACCGGCCACTGACACATTTCCAGTGTCATTTCAGGGGCACATGGGTAGAACGGGGTTATCGGCTCAACGGCAATTTGTTGAAGTCAAAGGCTCAAATGGTGTCAGACTGGGCTAAATTATTTTTTTCTGGACAAGATCCATGGATCTTGTCCAGAATCATAAATAACCACTCAACACCTTCCATAATTTGCCCAGAAATGTTTGCCATGTAAACACGTAAATCGGCACGAATAAACAAATAAGCCACAATGCCACAAAGAGAAACGTCTTCAGCAGGCGTTTAAACTAATCTAAAATGATTGTGTTCCTCACTAAAAGTTTCACAGGCAGATTATTCCACAGCCACAGTCCAGTGAAGCTTCTGTTACCGATCTGTGTATGCCCAAAAATAACAAGGCATTTAATACTGCAATAAGCACCAAGAACCATCACTAGCAAATCGAAAAAAAAAAACAGTTTTTTTTCCATAGAAATTCTGATACGAAGTTAAATATTCACGCAAACACTACCAATGACTCCAATGCGAACATCTATGGCATTAAAAGTAATAATATTGGCATTATGACATATTGTAGTATTTGTTTCAGATCAGTAAATAACAATACTATAGCATCAACAATAAGCCAAGAAAAATGCTCTGATCATAAGACATTAGCGATTAATTGTTTTCCACCATTGTGTAAAACTTTCCTTCAGAAACACCTACCACAAATCAAAATATAATAATAAAACAGAGCAACATCAAAAATTTGAAAGTCAACGCTCTGCATTATCGTATCTTGTGATTACAGCCGATTCCACGTCTGAATGTCAAAGACTACAGCGGTGACACACTGTGACAAACAATGGCATAACTTAACTTTCTGACTCGGACTTTTGCTGAGCGAAACCTTAAGTTCCACGCTTAATGTTTTGGATCAACAACAGTTTCAAAAAGTTGAAGTGGGTTCAGACTCAGTGAAAGCAAGCCCTGAAGGTTTAAGCTATCTCATCCATGCAATTTGATAAACTCAAGTCAGGCTAGTTAGGCTTAACGGTAACTTTAGTCTAAGTCTGTACTATGACCGCTCTAAATAGAAACTTCAGCCTTAGACCAAAGTTTTGACTCGGCAAAAGTCTCAGTGAAATCGCTTCACGTTTTGACTTAAGTCTGATCATAGAACGAACTTTAACTCAGTAAAAGGCTGCCGTCAAAACGTGAAGTCGAACAATTTATGCATTGCACAGAACAGACGCACTGAAACGTGCCTGAATCAGGTTAAAGCTCAGTACAAACACAGAACACGTAACTACACACTGTCATTGGCCAAAACTGACCTATCATGTATGTTCTCCATTCAACTGCATGGTAACACAGAAACATACTGTAAAACACGACATGTGGCGAGTGCAGTTACAAAATCAGACCTCCGCCAAGACTGCTGCTGCCACCTGGCTTTAAAAAAACCAACTTGATACGAAATGCTGTATCACTTACTAATTATCAGATCGTCACTAAGAATCGGACCACTTGTTACTCTGGCTACAACCCTTCCCTAAAAAGTTCACCAAATTCACTTCTAACTTTTTATGACATACATAAACAGACAGACATACACACACATACTCAGGCAAAAACACACCCACCTTTTTCGGCGAGGGTAAGGTAAAAATCGTGCAAGCAATTAATGCAACAATCAATAATGCCGCCAAGATGTTGAGATGTAATAGCTGCAATACACAAGCGGACTGAAAACTCATTAGCAAAGGTAATCGATCGCTCCAAAACAGCTCTACATGCATCAAAAATGCCTTGGCAAAATCAAACAGACTTGTGACAACAGTAGCCTGAAAACAACTCAGTCCCCTTATGTCACAACTACCTATCCCAAGGAAAAGTCCGACGTACTGACAGTGGTCGTTGCATATATCACGTCTTCAAAGCCTAATAATGGGAAACTATCCTTCTGTGTCTTTGAACTAATTCATATAATATGCTGAATCAGTAACAATAACTAATACCTGAAAGTTGTAGAATTTCATCTAATTGCAAATCGGTAAAAAAAGCACTGCAAATTATGCAAATCTACGTAGCCTATCTTCCACTATTCTGACGCTGCTGTTATCAACAGTTAACACATCTACTTTATCAACTTCCACCCCCAAAATTGTTTCAGAGAAAAGAAAATACTGGAAGCATTACATAGAAACACCAATAGTTTCCCTCAATTTCTACCCTGATACACACAGGTTACCTGGAAAAAAGTCAAAGCAACTTTAGACTGTGGGAACGAATCATTCCTACACTCCACTTTGCTAAAAAATCACAAAATCCAGCTCAACACCGTAAAAGTTTACAAGCACAGTAACAAAAATCATAAACATTTCGTAGTAAAACATGTTTCAAATTCAGTTACTTCAGTTTCAGTTTTTAAATTTTAATTTTACTGACATATGGCACATTATATAACAACTGCTGGTTATACCAATGTACAGATCAAAAGAGTGGTTGGTTGGCTGACTGACCACTAAATAAAGGTACGTAAAAATAAAGGTACACCCAACAAAAACTGACATCATGGCTATTTTCCAGGCGAACTTAGTTTCCCTGTGTCAGCAAAAAATAAATATATTAGAAAAAGATTTTCTAAGACAGTTCTCCCCTCCTGTTGCCCAACCAAACAGTGTCAAGATACTGACGGTGGGACTAAAAAGGAGCTTTTCGATAAATAAGCTAAAATCTGTATGCTCATAGTGTGAGATGCCAGCAGTGGTGTAGCAACATGCAGCAGGGGAGGGGTAATAGCCCCCCCTTTTTAGCCAATTGCAAAATTCCTCATAAAAATTCACTACCCAAAATTACAAAAGTTGGGACTGAAAATCCCCAATTTTGGGAGAATTTAGGAGCCAGCAAAATTCAAAATTATGAGCACCTATAAAAATGTCTGGTGTTAAAAATGTCTGTTAGAAAAACGCAATTTCCTCCCCACAACTTTTAAAACCCACAACGCATATACCCAGTCATCTGTGTACGCTGTAAACCCTACAGAGATAAACAACTCAGAATACTATAGCCTAACTGTAACAAAATGGCACATCAAGTAAATACAAAAATACTAACATTACACATACAACAAATCTTTGGCAGAAGTCACAACAGACACAACAACAAGAAAATAATGATAAATAACATATAACAGTAAGAATAATTTTCTCACCAGAATCGATCTGAGGCACAACTATGGGAAGGAACGACTGCATGATCAACTGTTACCTAAGTGGGGTTTTGGCGGTAACTCTTAACTTAATCGGCATTATTCCATCAAAGTGCCGTCACTGTACATTGTAGCAACAAAAGAAAGCACAAAACAGTAACATAAACAACCACAGGCTTAGATAAAAACAGCGATCGGCAACAACTTTTGGCAGCCGAGACACATTCATATGTCTTCGTACACTGTAACTGCAAGGAACATACAATAACAATCAGTGCTGCCAAACGATTAAAAAAAATTGTAATCGCAGTTAACCGTGCAACAAAAAATATCAATCACAATTAAATGCGCAGTGAATAATGAAAAACAAAACGTTTTTGACAGCAGAAACAAAGTAAAATAAGTTAATTTCCACAGATACGCTAGCATGCTAGTTTGCTACTAATATCGACAAAAAGTCTGAAATCATTAATGCAACTTCAGTTACACTTTTCAGTCAGATTCAGTAAACTCAAAATTTTCAGCTTTCATGGAGCCGACACAGAATTCAAACTGCAGGCACCAAGGAAGTGTGAAAATGCGTACAGCGATTAAATTTCCAATCGTGTTCTAACTATTTTAATTGTGATTAATGTCTTAACAGTGGACCGACTGCGATTAAAATGCAGCACTAACGACAATACACAAAGTTTAAGTGCTACCGTCACAAATTATGATAATCAATCGTGCTCGCAACGTGCAGATTGGCACAAAAATTCATTGGACTCGGCCGACTAGCACGTTCATTCGCTGCCGATAACTTTACAACACTGAAGCCTCATTGCTTGACAATGATCGTAAAGCAGCAGCTGGAGTAACACAGTTTAAGCACAAAATCAGACGCACATACATAACAACCTTTGGCCACAGAGAACTGATTAAAACAGCGGCAAAACCAGCGCTGCCACCATGCCGGAAACTCTCACACGAATTTCCGCACGATTTCAAGCACACTTACGTATGTACCATAAACCTCTTGAAATAAGGACTGACGGCGGCCATGCTCAGGTCCGCAAACCTGGGTCCATCGGTATTTTTAGTTTTTCAGTACAACTTTGTCAAACGTGGTCCATTTGCTACAAAATTTTGCACACACAGTGTAACGAAGTGAGCAAATGCTGCAAATTTGGTTACTGTATGATGTCTACTTTCTTGTGTGAGCATATATTGTCGCTAAACTAAAAATACTGACGTACAGTTTAGCCACAATACATGCACACACGAGAAAGTAGAAGTAATCAAATTTGCAGCATTTGTTTACGTTGTCTGGCAATATGTGTACAAAACTTTGTAGCAAACGGGCCACGTTTAACAAAGTTGTAGTAAAAAAACTAAGTTATAGTAAAAAACTAGAAAGCAGTCATAGCCCGCAGACACCTCCGCCAAGGCAAAGCTATTCGCCAGGTGGCGTCACCATCTTCGCTCTGCCAGCGGTTCCCTTATGCCCCCTTTAACGCAATGGTAACGAACATTTCAAAGTGATCCAGAATCCAGGATTCCTGCCGGATCACCCGCAAAATTGAATCACTGGTAGTTTGTGCCATGCCTGACATATCCTCAAAATTTCTGAAAGATCCGTCTATAACTTTTTGAGTTATCTTGCTCACACAGAGAAAGACAAACAAACAAAGTCTGGCAAAAACATTACCTCCTTGGCGGAGGTAACTGAAAATACCGATGGACCCAAGTTTGCGGACCCAAGAACGGCCGCTGTCAGTCCTTATTTTAAGATGTCAACGGTATATGCAAACACACAGACACATATACAGATATAATCTCACAAATATTTACATCTACATGTAACCAATAAATTAACAAAATCACAACAGCCACAAATAATCGACATAATAATGTATACATGTATGCAATAACGGTGCACAATAGTGCATTAACACTGAAGCATCGGTACATTGTAGTCAGTATACTGAATCACGTACGCAAACACCCACTCGACACAGACTAGATCTTGCGAACAAGCTGCAATATATATTCCATGCAGTTCAATAAAACGACCGTACTGTAAGAAATGGAACAGATTAAAAGCCGCTGTCCAGACTGCAAGCGTCACCGCAGAAAATACTGCAGAATATTTCCCAGGAAATGATCAAATAACTTCAACAAAATAGTTCAAGTAGATGAAACTTTTTAAGTCTTGCAGTATCGCTGGAAATATCCATGCAAAATTTGCCATTGTACAAAAAACTAAAAAAAATAGAAATGAATTTTGATGAACACTTCTAACAGACCAAAATAATGAAATATATGCTACAAAATGTTTTACTTGGATTATAATTCATTAACTATAACGCTACTTATCAGATCTTAACGCTCGAATACTTTCATTTTTTAGTTCTTTTCTTTGCCTACTGTCCATTTAAACCTATGCAGTAAGTTCAAAGCCACAATGCCCACAGTTCTAAAGTGCACATTAATCACCAAATAGCATCGTACCGACAATTCAATTATCTTGTAACAAAAATTTAACAAAACAAAAGTCAATAAGAACCACATTATGGTGATCACGCAGAGTGCAGACAGCTGAAAAGAGGATGATCTACTTCTAACTGCTCAATGTGTCAAAAGTGGGATAACACATAACTGTAAACACTGTATGTACAACTGGTGCAAAGAGCAGCATTAACCAAAAAACAAAAACGGCACAGTGACAAGCCAAGATTTCAAAACCAAAATTCCTTTCCTATTTTGCATAGAGTAACTGTTAAAAGCATAGATGGTATTTTTTGTGGCACAGCTTAAAGCGCAAGTCGCACGAAAAAACGATATTGGCTAAATATGTGTAGAATATAATACTAATTAATAATACGCTGATCATTTTAAATAAAAACATCGCTTTACGTTAATTTGAATAAAAATAATGTTGTGCGAGTGGAACTGTGATGTCACGAACAACGCTTTGTTTATAGCATATATTTCAGCATACGAGAAAGTTTAAATGCCAAGAGCTGGCCATAGTGTTGATGCAGCGCACACTCAGAGAGGGGAACTCGCTTGCATTCCGGAAGCGAAAGTCGGAATCTGTTGGAGATTGGTGCAACGGAAAGGGCATACCATCGACCTACTTTCGGTACGACAGCGACTTCTCGAAATGCAAGTGAAGTCTTTTCGCTCAGTACTGCGCTACATTGATGCTGCTAGCATTCAAATTCTGTCAAACGCTGCATTGTCGCTAATAGTTGTTCGTAACGTCACAGTTTCGTCACATTTGTCCACTTTAAACTTTATTTTTACAGTAAAAGATAACATTGGCAACAGGAAGATTAATAAATATTGACAAATTAACATTTGATTAAGCCAATGCTTATAACATAATGCGCTTTATAACAGTTACGTAAACTGATGCGACTTGGACTTTAAGTTCTTTAATCTACAGGTATTCGCATAATAATGGACAAACACTGGCAATTTGCTGCAAGGTTATTAAGTATATGTTTTGACATGATCAGGAGTGAATTATGCAAGCTTAACGTGATAAAATGTGTTTATATCAAGACATTGTTGTGCATGGCACATGTGATAAACAGATATGAGACATGTTCCAACCATCATACTATCATGCTCGACCGGAGCGAGATTACGGACAGTTAACGCATTCCAGTTACCGTGGTGACAGATAAAAAGTAGATCAGGAACTAAGAAATTTCAGCCACTGGTTTTAAAAAGGAAACTGTTTAAAGATTAAAAACGTGCAGCACTATCAGCTGCCAATCAACAACACATATGAGTGCTCATGTGCCATGATTTCTAACCTAAATATTTTCAGGCTCTGCAATTTCGGACCAGGCAACAACAGCAAAAACAGTAACATCACACCGACTGCCAAGTGGGGTGTTAACCACATAGCTATGAGTTTTTAACTTCACAATATTGACATAATGACTTGGCACCTGCATATGCAGCATGTTATAAGGTACATTAAATAAGATAATCAGCAAACGCATGATCATAAACAATATGCTACCATGTGGTCATGCCTCAATTATGAAAAGTGGGTAAGCCGATAAAAACCGTTAAAATCTGTAAACAAAATTATCGTTGTAAAATAACCGCCCGTGCAAAACTGTCCCGATGATGGTCACAAAATGTCTCAAAAGCCTTTTCTAATAAAAGTCACTTCCACTGAAGCACTGCAAAGAACGTAAGAAAGAGACATGACATAACGAAATACCAATAGTCCGCAGGGATATCCTGGCCAATGGAACTGCTTCGAGCAGAATCCACAAAGAGAATGAGATAAAAAGAGTTGACTAATGGAATATATTGAATGTGCTACAAAAAATCTGCTGGTCAGAGTCAAACTCAGTGCAATAACATTAACATCACCAGCATCAACTTCTGCAGCCCAGTGACACGAATGTTGCGATGGAAAAACACTGCGACGTCCTAAATCTTGCAGCAAATGCTCAATCACAGAAGTAAGGCAAGAGAGATTTTCCAGCCTTTCAGAACTAGAAATTTGGGGCAAAGCCCAACGTGAGTCTGCCCGGCGCCCTAAGCCCGATTGGGGGAAATTAGGGAAAGTAAAAGAGGGGGGGAGAATTTCCCCGGCATCAAAGTCACGTGGCCCGAACTCAAATGCATTGGCATACGCAGAACGCGCATTGTCGACTTAGGGTAGGTCAACATGAGCGCT
>Ga0209367_1008706_pt1 | contig 13848 bp, 11 predicted proteins | sample WorMetLIZISLAND2_FD_187412 | JGI IMG/M metagenome (GOLD analysis project Ga0209367, IMG submission 187412) | Marine gutless worms symbiont microbial communities from Max Planck institute for Marine Microbiology, Germany - Olavius geniculatus... ... | reverse complement strand
ACTAAGTCAAGACTCAAGACAGTCAATGTCAACTACTTAGTGCTGAAGTGTGACACGTAGCAAACAGCAACATCCGTACAAAAGCTGCTGATAAAACTCTGGAATTGTCATAAATTAAACTAAAAGCGCTAAAATTCACGAAAAATCACGGATTTCACGGAAATCGGCGTTTTTCACGGAAGAGGGCCAATTTCACGGAAAATGTCACGGCCGTGAAATCGTGAACTAAGTTGGTCCCTAATTATAGAGTGTTACAGACTTAATCTGGCTTATTAGACTGCATTCAGCTGCATCAGCATATTCACTGGATCACAAATTCAATTGGGAGCAGGGCTATTTTGATCTGCACCCAATCACAACATTCATCTCTGAAATTCATTAACTATCAGCTACAGTGTCTTTGACATGTTTGCTTTTCAAGTGTTTTGATTTAGCTGACTTTTTCACCTTTAAACCACCACTCAGCTTTGGTTCAACCCCTGGCCGTTTCGACTTCTTTGCTAACTTGGAAAGATCACCCTCATTAATTTTACTACACACAGATTTTTTAATAGTACTAGGATTATCTGAACCAAGATCAGAAATGGTGGTTTTAGTTTTTTGCAATTTCTTGCCTTTTTTGACAGCGTCCGGCTTATCTGAAGTAAGACCACTGCCGCTACTGCTAGCACAGGCAACAGTCGTCTTTGTACTGTCGGCGTTCGAGAATCCATATTTCTGCGTGACAGTTTCGTCATTGTGAAAGTCGAGGAGTTTCATTTCGAACTCTCCTCCGATGCAGAAAAGTAGTGGCTCGTCGGGGCATGCGGACGCACAGTGGATGTCGCCGATCTTACACACGCGTCGATGGACAAGCTGCGGACACAAGTGATCACGCACATCCCACAGCTTCACTGAACGATCAGTCGATGCCGTGACGAGGCAACCTGATACAAATCAACTCAACTCAATGCAGGGCGACCAAGTTATCATACTGCCAATGCGAGACTGCAAGTGATAAGACACCTCTCTCCCCTCCATTTATTTCCCATTTCCTCCCCCTCTCTTTCCCACCATCTTTCTACTCCATTTTTTCCCTTTCCCCTCCCTTTCCCTTTCTCCTCCCCTCCCTTCACTTTCCTTTTCTTCCCTTCCTCTTCTTTTACCCCCTCCCTTGCCTCAGAAGTAGGACCCCATAAATCCACCTCAGCAGACTGAGGGAGCGCTGTGAACTCTCATTAATCAAATTTGGTGCACTTTAGCCTGAGAATATGACAACTGGTGGTAATAATTATAACAATTTTCCGAGGTTAAATTATTGCGTATGTCACATGCTCAATGTGGGTGACTTGGCAGGGTAGACAATGATGTCAATGAATGTAGGCACTATGTATCTCTAGGTTGACATCTTTATGCACACCGTACTACATATACCTTCAATAACTGAACTAACACACTTGATAAGTATTAAGATCAGCCTCCGGCTCCAGTTAGATAAGTATTCCAATCGCACAACAAATCTTTGACTACTCCAATAATCATCCAAACGTGACTTAAACGCACGTTAACAGAGTTTACATTTACAACATACCAAAGCAAAGTACTTATTGCAAATGCAAATAACACTTGATGTGAAGAATTACATTCTAATATCATGTATAAAACTTTGCCTCCACAAATTACTTTACTCAGCAACTAACCTGATACAGAAGGACTGAGGGCTAGAGCTGACAATGCAGAACTGTGTGCCTCGTGAGTGAAGACTTGGGATGAAGATCGCACATCTACACAGCAGAGTGATCCAGTGTCAGTCCCAGCAAACAGGTAGAATGGATCTTGATGGTCCCAGAGCACCTGCAAACCAGTTATAAACAACACTACTGATTACCGACAGCCTTCAAACATCAGCTTCACGTACAGTACTTAGGAGTTGCAAAAAATACATTATTAATCACATGATTAATCATTAGAAAACTTTAAAGACTAATAATAAAACTAATCATTAAAAATTTCAACTAAAATTATGTGAAACAAAAACATTATGAAATATACTGTAGACACATTACAATTATAACATGACAAGCATCTCAATCACCTGTTTTCCAGAAGAAGTCAACTTAAACTTTTAAAATGGGTGTGTTTGGCATTATACGGGGTAGCAAAAAACAGTAACACAACAACAGCAATAATGTCGATTTTGATGTCAATAATTTGTTAGTTCCCACTCTTTTTCTGACTTTGAACACACTGAAACCATTCAAGTAAAATTCACAAATTGTCCCTATACTGAATACCAATACATGTACCCAGGATTGGGTTTACTCTGGCTGAAGTTCTGACGACAGAAAAACACAATAAGACCTATTGTTACCAACCAGTTGACATTCTTGATATATATGGGAAGGTTTAAATATTTTTATGAAAATGAGTCATAATCATGAATTATTTTAATAATGTAATGCTTGTTAAAACTTAGGGATAAGGTAAATGATCAATGCAATTCACCTTTTCCACTTCACCACCAAGAGACCAAGTTCGACTTGCGGCATGTGATGGCGCCCTGCAGTCAAAAAGCCGAATACAGCCATCATAGGAGCCAGAAACCAGCAGCTGGTCCTCAACCGGATGCCACTGCACTGCCTGAACCTTTTCATCGTGACTCGTCAGAAATGAAACTGCTTTACCACGTGACATATCCCACACACCCACTGACCAATCTGCCGATGCGCTGGTCAATATCTGGCGCCGATTTGTATTCCATGACAATGCTAGAACTGCATCGGTGTGCCCACGAGAAGTTTCCACCTTCTTTGAAGATTTCTCCTCTCTCTTCCGCTTCTTCTGACCTTTTAACGTAAACGCCGGCTCTACGGTGTTGACAACATCCAGGTCCCATAGCTCAATGCTTGGAGTCATGCTACCAATAGCAACAAGATTGGCTTCAGATGAATCAGTCTCCCCAGGATCATATCCAATCCACTCAATAGCCAGTGGGCAACTGGACAGAATAGTGTCGTGGTGGCAGTAAAGTGAACCATCTGCGACATTTGTGACCCAAACTTCAAGACTGAAGAACTCGCCATGTACCTTGCACATAGCGATCAGATTGTCATCAGCCGCAATATTGAAATCGCTTTCGTCGTCCGAAGATTGGGCATCTTTTGACAAATATGGATCCTGCCGGCTGCTGGGATAGACTGAGAGACCGGTAATACTCCAGCCTAAATCTTTGTTGTCGTTATCATCATCATCTTCATCGTAGTCACTGAGACTGTATCTTGCTTCCAGTGAATCTTTCAGCCCACTTGCTGCAGATTTCTTCCTTGGCTCTTCACTGTCAGATTTGCTGTCTTCATCATCACTGTTTTCTGCTGGTTTGCCAGCTGAGCTCATCAAGTTTTCCAGTTCATCTTCCGGCAGACGAACCAGATCAGGATGAGCCTTGGCAACACCACGTGGAACCCACGTGAGACACGTGACGGCATTCATAGTATGGTACCCTGGGTTAATGCACTGCTAACAAAGACTATATGACCCTTGACTCCAGTATCTACCACGACACAAAAACACAGAGTATCTTGTATGCTATGAGTCTGGTTAGAATTGATATACTAAAATTATCAATGTCAGAATTATAGGCACACATGTCGGTATGGCAGCAGATAACTAAGTAAATAAAGTACAGCAGAAATTCAATAAACTTTTGGCAGATCACCCTACCTTGCATTAATCAGCAAAATGGAGCCAAGTAATGAATTATACCCGAACGATTATTTTACACCACTTCAAGCAAAATTTATCAAAACTATGATCAGTAAGGCTGACAAATAAGCAAGGATCGAAATAGACAAGGTGTGCACAAAAATTTGCCATTCCAGTGTAATGCTTCTGTGTAATCTTAGACTATCAGACTTACGTTATTCTCATTCTATGGCCAGCACAGTTTATTTTTTAGCTTACATGAAATCAAATATGTGGTCAAATTTCTACTGGGTAAGTGAATTCTCTCAATGGAAATGTGAAACAAATTATGGCTTTTTTGCTCCTTTGCCAATTCGCCCCCTGGCTTGTTCGCCCGCTGGCTCTTTTGCCCCTGGCTTGTTCGCACCCTGGCTGATTCGCCCCTTGGTGAAAGAGCCAGAGGTGAACAAGCCAGGGGCGAATGAGCCAGGGCAAAAGTGGTTCTGTACAGTGTCCGGAAAACATCCTTCCAACCAATCATGCGGCAGTAGTACGGCTAGCGGGCTATAGGCCTATGAGGCTAACATAAATAGTGCTATTGAAGCAGCTTTGCCGAGAGCCCCTCGCAGTCTACTGGTATGGTAAGCATCTGCTGCGTGAAAGGCTCGGGTTTGAATCCTCGTGAGTGCATACTTTTTGCAACTTTTTCTCTTCGCTGTCGTAATTAACTTTTTTGTAACAATGTATTCGTACTATGCAGCTTATTCAGTTTTAAAGCAATTCAGACGAATGGTGTTAGTTAATTGATGTGTGATTGTAGGATATTAGTGTCCACAGTTAATGCATATTCATGAAATACGATGGTGCCGCGCGATTGGTTGGAAGGATTTTTTTCCAGACGTTGTACTGAACTGCTTGTGCCAGGGCGAACCGGCAAAGGGACGAAAAAGCCAGACACAGGTGAAACCACTACGGGACGTTACGAGTGTCGTGAACCGCACGGGGACAGACACAAATAATGAAGCCCCGCAGACGTAAACGTCAATCAAACAAAAATATAAGGTATGCTGATAAAATACTACGTAACTAAGTAACAGTAATCGCTTTAAAATACTTGCAAAACTGCTACTCACACATTTTAAACCACATGCACCAATATTTTGTTTGTAAACAAACGACAGCATAGAATATGTATTAGAGCTGGACCAAATAATCATGAGTGCGAGTGAAACACTGCGACCAAGACAACAGAAAGCACTGGCGTAACTAGTGATTGCAATCCTGGGATTGGACTCTCAATCCCGGGATCCGGGATTGAAAAATTTGTAATCCCGGGATCCCGTTTTGGGATTAGGCTTACAGATTGGTCGTTATTTTGGTATCCCAAATTGACTTATTTTATGCAATGGGCTCCTACGAAGGTATATCCGAACTGTGGAGAGTGACAGTGACTGTCAAAATACAAATTTCCTGCGACAGGACGAAGAATTATGGCTTTTTCGCCCATTTGCCGGTTCGCCCTCTGGCTTGTTCGCCCCTTGGCTCGTTCGCCCACTACGCGGGTGATCACATCTGCTGCTCGGGCACGGTCCAGTAAAGTCCACGTCATGGACGTTCTGCGGCAACAGCTCGTACAGCGAGGAGACGTCCAAGTGCTGTGTCGACACGGTTCAGTGGAAATCGCTCTCCTGTTACTACTGCTGTGGACGCGCCGCCTACGACAGTCAGACTCAGACTTGCTGTGGTGATGTAACGTTCATGTTGTCAATTAGTGCATTAAGGAAAATTTGTAATGTAAACATTTCTACACATTTTACTTACCCCACGTACCCAACAAAGCATGCAACAAACGAAGACTTAGCTAATTATTCATGTAATAAAATTCAAGACCGTAAATTTATATGACCAATGTATATATAAAAAAGTTACACCAAACAGATAGACAATCAACATATAGACAACATACCCGTTGGCATTACCCGAACCTTTGCGGGTAAAAAAAACAAAATACGCATGATTTAGCATGCTGTGGGTAACTTAAGCCCAATGGCGTGAAGAAAAGAGGCCAAGGGGCCCAAGGCCACCAATGTCAAATTTATGTTAAAAATAGATATTAGAGACTCCATAAAATAATAAAAAATTTTGCCAACAGATCTCATATTTTAAAGCTATAACTGCACCAAATTCAATTTCTGCTGGACTCCAAAGGGAGGAAAAACAGAAAGGGAGAAGAGGAGAAAAGAGGGAAGAAAAAAGCAGAGAAAGAAAGAGATTGCTTTAGTTAGCATTATGAACAAAATAAATAGATATGCATTTGCACTTCTATCTTGCAACAAGGCCAGCTTCCTCTCCCCTTCCCTGATATCTTGCATTTCTGCTGGATAACAATTTTTCTAAACTCGAATGAGGAAAAAGATGGCATCTAGTTCTATTGACAACAAATAAAAATAACATTACGAAAGACCACAAAAATAGATTCAGTTGTGTTTAGCTGATGACAACGAAGCAACAGTCTTTACATCAGTATCATTAGCTAGTCTTTGACATCCTTTACTGTGTTGTGAAACTGTTTCAGATTCGCTGTCATTACATTCAGCTAGTCTTTCACTTCCTTCATTGTCCTGAGAAACTACCTCAGACGATGGCACGTATACTAAGTCTGTCAACACAAACAATGCATCATTAATAATTAGCTTATTCAGGGACAACTTCAACAGCTGCAATAGAATGTTACAGTATGTCACACAAGGATACTGAACGCTGCAGTTCCAGATTTAATGTAGGCCATCGCATAAATTTACAGAAAATAAAAAACAAACTTCGCAAAGTTTGAATTTCACAGTCCGCCGTATAGACCTCCCCCTCACCCTAACCAGAGAATTTTGTGCTGCACCAAGTGAATTTTTAAAATGCCGCAACATGCCATGAAAGACCCATAGTAGGCAAACTAATGCATGTGAAAGACAATGTGGAATAAAGACAGACACTGATGGACAGACAGATGGATGGACGTACAAACTGAAAACATGTAAACAAAATGCACCCAGCTCCACTTAACAACACGCAGCTGTGGCACAAAAAGCAATCATTATTTGATTCAGAGACATTATGGCACAGGGTAGGGGCAATGGTCCCACTATATTTTATCCTGTCGGAAAATGTTCTTCTTGTTGGAAAATTTGCTTCGAAAAGTACAAAATTTGGAGATCAAAATCCCCATTTTAAAAGAATTTAGAGGCAAAATTAAAATTTTTATCAGCCACCATCTTATTCATTAGATATTTGCAGCTGGAAAGGAAAACAAGACAAAAGGAGGGAAGGGGGAAGGGAAGAAAAAGGAAAAGAGAAGGGAAAGATAAGTAAAGTTCCCACACTTTCACAATGACCAAGCATACCTTTCTCGTCGTACTGGACACTGGCCAGGTAAAGGCCGTGCGATGGTACACTGTAGATATGACGAGACGGATGTACTGATGTATTGTCTGGCTCTGCGAGCATTCGCCTCACATCCTCAATGCTGATGATGTGCCGACCCGCCGCTATCAGTACTGCCGTCATACGACGAACCTGTATATACAGCACAGCTCCATACTATAAAGGTAAAGAAAGAAGTGGCATTTAGCTCCTAATAGGAAACCCATCAGAGAACTACGGGCGTCACCTGCCATATGGGATCACACAGTGTTAGCCGCCACCTGACACAGGTGCAAACGCCCTGCCGTACCCGCAGCCAAGCAGACTGGTACTCGATTTATCAACCCCGAAAAGATGGAAGGTTCGAGTTGACCCTGGTGTAAGTTATATACCAAGATGGTTTACCTGTCCGCAGACAGTCACCCACCCAAATTCTAACCACTTGATTGCGTCCCAACTGGGAGTCGAACCCACAACCTCTGGATCGTAAATCTCACACCATACTGTTATAGTCGGGGAGCTGACAGGGGTTATCATGCACCCCCTCTGGGATTAAACCCCATGCATATTTTATTGTACTCTGGGGGCTGAACTTCAGGAAAAATTATGTTAACAGGAAAAAATTTGGGACACAGGGTGCTTACTAGCCGTTTGTTGCTATGACAACTGAAAACCCTTAGCAACAAACTAGGGGAGGGAGAAAGGGTGGGCCGCTTCGTGACAGGGGAAAGGGAAGATGCCAGCATTGCTGCTTGTGCTGTAGAATGACGTCATCGCTGTTATTACGTCACACAGGTGCCGCTGCATTGAGTCGCGTGCATGGACAGACGGACAGACAGAAAAAGCAATTACTTGATCTCCACCAATGTTCACTACGTTACCTTGGCGGAGATAATTACCCATTAAGTTTTGCAAGGTTAACTACTTTAATCGTTAACGACTCTAATAATTAATCTTACTATAATGTGTGGAAAATTCGTTTGTCTGTTTTCCATCCGTTTGTGTGTCTGTCATACCCATCTGGCGTCTTCTTGACCCCACCGTGGCATTTGAGTCCTTGGACCATCTTGCCCCCACCTCCCTCCATGAGCAGCCTGAGGGGGTTGAGTTGCCGGGTAATGGAGTAAACCCACCCATAAAGTGGGAAATCTGCTGGTACTATCAACTGAAAAGCAGCAGCGTCTGTTTACTCACCTGTCGATAGAGGAAAGAGCGAGATTGGAAGACAAAGTTCCAGTAGTCGACCTCGCTGACAAGCGGCGGCATGTATGCAGACAGTAGGCTGGTACCAGGTTCCACACGGACCTCCACCTGGCGCAGTGTCGGGTAGTTGTCCGGCTTCTCGAAAAGAGATGACGGAAGCGTGAAGGCTTTAAAGTCATGCGTGCCATTTAGCTCAGCCACGGCCTCGTGCACCCGGTCCATGTCTAACGGCTCTCTGCACAATAATGTTACATAACAACTTAATCTAGGCGGTGGAAGCGAGTTGAAAACCGGCAAACAAAATTGAGGGTTAAATGGTTAAAATTAAAACTGTCAAATTAACACGTTAACTTGCATTAAAGAATTAATGTGCAATAAAAAAATTAACGAGCATCAAAGAAATTAATGCATGTACACAAAATTAATAAATTTTGTAAAGCAGAAGTTCCAGTATTCCACGAAATTGTGATTATATGACGACGAAGTAATATTCAAGTAATTAAAAATAGTTTTGTTGCTGTTCCATCACTACTGTCATAATCCTGCACCACAGCCATGAGTTCGCCAGTCGTCATTCCAGTCACCCTCTTGATGTAGTACACCTGCGACGTCAGCAATATAATGATGCATTAACCAACACGTAAGTGTCTTACCTTACCTTACCTTACCTTACCTCCGGGGTGGGCAGGCTCTTACACCTGCCCAGCGCTGAGGCCGTATCAGTTCGGCCCAATGCACATCCCCGAATGTAATCACAAGGTTACAGGTAGCGGCTACAAAGCCGTAGACGGCTATGAAGCCGTAAATAGACGGCTATAAAGCGGTAAAAAGACGGCTGTGAAGAGTCGGCTGTGGAGCCGAAACCAGCACAAGAGCACTGGTAACGTGTAGCAAATCTGCTCTCACTAGTTTGGTCAGCTCTTAGTTAGCTCTTCGCCTCCAGATTTTAGAAATCTTTCGGGTCATCGATGCAAAGCCCCACCACCATGACAAGGTGGCTGACCACGGTGGAGAACACGCAAGTACATGCGTTAAAAAAATTAATGCACGCGTTAATGCCGGTAAAAAAATTAGCACCTCGATAGCACTAATCGTAACACGTTATTCAGAGAAAATAGGCAGTGGAAAGAAGTTAAAAAATAAATGAGCAAAATTGGGAGGGTTAAATAGATAAAAAGGTATAGATCTTCGTGGGAAACCCATGTGTTCAACTGCTGGTTGGGTAGCTATCAAGTGGGTCCTACTTTCATCCTTGACTGACTGTCTGCAAACTGGTAAACCATGTCCGTATATAACCAACAACACAGTCAACTCGGCCTTCCACCCCTCCGGGGTAAGTGAATCAAGTACCGGTCTGTCTGGCTAGAGTTAGCAGGGTGCATTCACCTGTCTCGAATGGCAGGTAATGCTGTGCAATCCCATATGGCAAGTGATGCTCCGTAGCTCTTAGATGGGTTACCATTAGGAGCTACAGACAACCTTTGACCTTTACCAATTAACTAATGTCATCCACTAAACAATAAACACAGTAGTTAAACGATGTCACCACTCACTCACTCACAAACTAGACGTTAGCCAGAGATGACTGACTGAATAAGGAAGCTGCGGTATTGTTCGTAAGGAGGATAAGGAAGCGTCCAATCAAGCGGTCGCGAGCGCGGCACACAGATCCTGTAGACATAAGTACGTTGTGTTGCCTTGAACCGACTGTGAAAGTCGTCCGACACCCGAAGCGTCTTCAGAACTCTCAAAACAGCACAAGTATGCGACGATAAAGTTAGAGTTAAAAATCAGCCACAAAAACTAGAAAAGAAACAAAGGCGGAGAATAAAACTGTTTGCAAACTGATTAGTTATTACATCCGTGAAGGAGATTACATGTAAATAGTGGCAAGTGTACATGTATATTTGTGTATTTTGCATCTCAAAAAACAAAGAAAAAATTTTAACAAAATTTTTGTGCTAAGAAAGTTCTGCGTGTGCTAGGGAAAAGCAATCAAATTTTAGCAGAATCAGTTTTCTTTCACAGATCAATCAATCAATCAATCAATCAATCGAAGAAATTTGTATAGCGCATCCTACGGTCCTGAACGGCAGCGCTTAACAACTAAAAACACTATGACTAAAATATAACAATAAAACCTGACAAAAACGGTATGATGACGTCTAAAGTCCGTACGCAATATTAAAGTCTATGATGTCTAAAGTCCGTATGCAAGATCCTGTATCGTTTTCCAGATACGCATAAACTGACACTCTGCACTTTATTCTCTGCATTTATTTCTCAGTATTTAATAAAATATCCATCTTTTTGTGACCCTCCTGAAACCAAGGCATGCATATGTGCAAACCACTTTTTATTTTCTCTCCAAAAATGTATTCTGAATGGCTTGGCCCATAATGAGATTTGGGTGTCGAATGAATGGAAAAATTTAATCTCAGCGCCAATCAAACTTAATGTACGAAAATACAAATACCATCTCAAAGAGATGTGTTTTTGCATACAACAAGCAAAAACGATAGAATAGAAAGAATAATATAATGGTTAATACAACTCACTCTACTTCTTCCTGAAAATCGTAAAAAGTTCTGTTAAGAGTCGAAGTAATTTCATCAGCATCAAACTCACAACCAGCAGTTCTGACAACAACAAAAAACTTATTGGTCATTAAGCACAGATGGCCTTGATAACATTCAAGTTACAGCGGACGTCAGCACTGGCATACCTCAGTCGACACATTGAGGCAGGCAGTGGAACTCAGTCGCTGGCTGCAATCATCGAGTGTTCCGTTCCTCGACGTGCCCTTCAGATGGACTGGCACCAACAGGGTGTGGCAAAAAAGTGGACCCCCTAAAGTTTTTCGCCATTTTCTCAGCAACCGTTTAAAATTTTAACATGAAATTTTAAAGCTTTATTTAAAAAAACCTTTTACATCCAACTGCCAAGTAAAATGTGATTCTGTTGAAAAACGACGAAGTTATAGACTTTTTAACATGACTGCCTACCGATTTTTCAGCATTAAAAAATGTTCAAGCTAAAAATGCTATTTAATTTTCTAAAACTGGTTACACATTACTGCAGATGATGTCACAGTGATGTTTTGATAAACAGTAATTTATATTGTTTATAAATTATCACTAAATTATCGTTCTTTAAAGCAATCGCCGGCTGCCCACTGGATTCATCTTCCAGCAGGACGGCGCGTCAGCACACACAGCGCTCAATGCCGCGCAGCGCACAGAACTGGCTGCGGGCCAGCTGTCCAGATATCATCACAAAAGACCAATGGCCTCCAAATTCGCTGAATATAAACCCAATGGACTATCGCATATGGGGCGCAATGTTGGAGGCTTACTGCAAGCTTAAATCAAAGCTGAAAACAAGTGCCAAACTCAAGGAAGCCCTTTAGGTTATCCGTGGCAACCTGCTACAGAAACCTATCGACAAGGCTGTTGAAGATTTCTCAAATAAAGCGACTGGAGGCTGGTGTTGTAGCTTGGAGCTGGCGGTGAACACTTTGAACATTCACAGTGACAATGGAATTCTGGCATCTGATCATTATTTAACTGTGTTGTTTCAAGAACGTTATTAAATTGGTGTTGTAGCTGGAACATTTTTGAATGCTGAAAAATCAGTAGGCGGTCATGATAAAAAGTCTATAACTTCGTCATTTTTTCAACAGAATCGCATTTTACTTGGCATTTTTAGACACAGAAGGTTTCAGTAAATAAATCTGTAAAATTTCAAATTAAAATTCCAAACAGTTGCTGAGAAAACAACGAAAAAATTTAGGGGTCCACTTTTTTGCCGCACCCTGTACATCCTGGAACTCTCTGCCTGTGTCTGACATCAACTCTCTCTGTATTTAAAACTAACCTAAACTCATTTGTTCAGTACTGCATATACCTACCTGTTCCTACCTGTTCCTACCTACCTGCCTACCTGTTCCTCCAGCGTCTTTGAAGCTATGCCGCACTACACATGTTTACTTGTATTGTTTTATTATTAGCAAATAACAGGCATTTAAGCCAATGCTTGGGAGATCTCACAGCGGAAAAAACACAACACAACAGTGCATCCAAAAATGAACGTTTTTGCAACAGTCGGAGCACAACAGAACTTAAATACAGGATAGATAATCTTCTCACGTGGCCAACTGAATCAAGCTACTGAATAATTATCATTGCTGCTGTTGCTGTCACGAATAACTACATGATACTAAATACTGTCATAACAATACAAAAATTTACTTCTAGCAATCAGCAGCGCTGGATTTAAACCTGATTAGGGCCTGTTCGGTAAAAATGTGGGGCCCTCACTGGCTTCACATAATTTTCAATTTCACAATATGGCATACACTGCCATCCCCCAGACTGGAGACCATCATGCTACACCAAGTGAATTTTTAAACGTCGCCAACATGCCACAAAAAGGCCGCCTGAGGCTAGAAAATGTTGCGATGCTGACTGACATTCTGAGGCTTTTGGCGTTCCTTTTTGTGGGGCACCTGTTTGGACGAACATGCCGAACATACTAAAATCTGCCTCCAAAAACCAGCCAAAACAGGAGTAATTCTGAAAAAAATTGGAAGGCTAAATATGTTTAACTGCGAGACGACGGGCTATGAAAGTGAAACGAACCGATGGTGAAGATCAACGTGCAGGCTGCTACACAATGCATGTACACCACGATCAGTCCGACTTGACTGAATTACGTTTGGCTCACTGGCCAGCTGCAGACTTCTGTACATTGCCGTCTGACAACACAGGTGGACATACAGATAAATATACAGAAAAGCAAAGAGACCAAAAACAGACATACATACAGAGTATTTGTAAATTCTGGTGCAAAATGGCGTCAAATCAACACCTTTACCAAAAAGTGTATGAATAGTTGTGACAAACCCAACATAAATTGATTCAGGTCATGGTTAGTGTAATTCCTGCTAGGGCGATGGTGTTTGCAATTTCCATGGGGCATGGGAAATTCCCGCAGAAACATGCCTAAAAAAACTGCAGGTAACACTTGCGTTCAAAGTATACAAAAGGTTAAAAATTACTGGCAGCAAAAAAGAAGTTAAACAACAGAAATTCCATCCTCATCAGACGCAGGCTAAATGCAGTGCATGCTGGCGTATGTAGAGTAACCACTGACAGTACATGAGCTGCAATGCTACATAGACCTGTATACATAACCTGCCAAACGACATGGTTCTAATATCTTCGACAGCGTATCGACACCCAGTAGCGATTGTAGATGAAACTCACTCACCTCTCAGCACCTCTCAGCTGAATTGTTTAAATACCAGGTACATGTATAGCAAAAAGAAGACAACAAACGTATACAAGCTTTTTAGATGTGGATCTGGCATAAAATGGAAAAGATCAGCTGGACAGCACATGTGTCAAATGAAGAAGTCTTGTGTCTGGTGCAAGAACAACGTTCTCTGACGCAAGTCATCAAGCAACGCCAAGCAAACTGGATAGGACATGTCTTAAGACATGACTGTCTTCTGAAGACTGTACTAGAGGGGAAGATAGAAGGGAAACGGCCAAGAGGAAAACCAAGAAG